>Ga0210402_10000695_pt1 | contig 36970 bp, 33 predicted proteins | sample IncBWC7MmetaG_FD_161055 | JGI IMG/M metagenome (GOLD analysis project Ga0210402, IMG submission 161055) | Forest soil microbial communities from Barre Woods Harvard Forest LTER site, Petersham, Massachusetts, United States - Inc-BW-C-7-M | ecosystem: Environmental > Terrestrial > Soil >...
GCTTCCCGGATCAAGCACCGGCAGGCAGCGAATGATCGGCGTGCAAGGTAAATTGAAATACGGCGCCACGGGGAGTGTTCGGGGAAAACCACAGCCGGCCATTGTGGGCCTCGATGATCGCTCGGCAAATCGACAGCCCCATCCCCATGCCATCGGATTTGGTCGTGAAGAGCGGGTTGAATATCCGATCGATATCTTGCGGACTGACTCCTGCACCGGTGTCCGAAACCGAGACCATTACGCTGTCACCTTCGTACGCCTCGGATTTCACGCATAGGACCCTCGGCTCATCCTTGGCCGCCATCGCGTAAATGGCGTTGGTGATCAAGTTGAGAAGCACCTGCTGCAGCTGGACGCGGTTTCCTCGTACCTCCGGCAGTCGCTTATTCGGCTCGGCTTGGACCCGTATCCGGTGCTTCTGCAGATCGCTACGTTCCAAGGTAAGTGTTTCCCGGATGAGCTCGTTGACATCGAGCGAAATTCTTGTCCGGACATCGCTCCTGAAGTTCGCGCGAATGTTTTCTACCACCGCTCCCGCGCGATGGCCGTCGGCGGCGATAAGCGTGAACGCTTCCTTGGCTCTGTCGAGATTGGGCGTCGAGCGATCAAGAAAACGAAAGCCCGCATCGGCACTCGTGACCATTGCGGTCAACGGCTGTTTGACCTCGTGAGCAATCGAGGCGGCGACCGCGTCCCCGGTCATCAGCCGCGCCTCGCGCTCGCGTCGCTGGGCGAGCACAGCGCCGAGCAGCTTCACGTATAGCGTTTCTATCTCGTACAACAGGACGATCAGGACGAGACTGCTGCCCAAGAAGCCGAGGAGCCGCGCGGCATACCATCCTGGACTGAAGCGGATCGGGTCTGGATAGTAGGTTGTAGGCATCTCGATCAAGAAGACGAACATTACAATCATGAGCCAAAGATCGAGCATCGAGCGCTGCCGCCTCCAGAGCAGGATGATCGCGCAACCACTTAACAGCGCGACGGGCACCGCTACAAGATAGACAAACAGTATGGTAAAGCCGCCGGAGCGAAGCACGATCTGAGGCAATAAGTCTCCCCCTGCTATGCAAGGAAATGCGCCTACCGCGACGAGGGCCACAGTCAAAGCGACGCTCCGGGCGATGGCCGCGCGCGGCGTGCCCTTCAAATATCGTTTGCTAGGAGCTTCATCCTTCGACAAGGCGTAGGCGATGACGAACAGGGGAAAACCGCAGTGCCATAGAATAAAGAGGCATCCCGCACTTTGAAAACTGCCAATTTCGGGGGTGGGTCCAAACACGCCTGGAAACGTGAGCGCATACGTGATCACGACAAGCGCCGTGAACACGTATCCGCTCGCGATCACGAGGGTGGACCGCAACCGCAAAATGGAAAACTGCGCGAATAGGAGGACCGCTGTGATCGAATCGCAAACGAACATCGCGGTCAGATAAGCCGGAATGAAAGCGTCGATCCGCCTTGTGCGAAACCCCGAAAGCACCCCAAGGGTGATCAAGACAAATATGGCCAATATGCTGAGCACGACCGCAAGAGCCAACCGTTTCTGCGCCGGTCCTGGCGACAGGCTCGAGAGGACGAGGCGCTGCTCCTCTGGGACAATGGCGGCTATCTCCGGCATTGAAGCGACTCTTCGCGGCGGCGCCAACGTAAGACACGAAGCGCCTTGGCCGTCGCTAAGGCAACGGCCTGGTCGTCGACAAGAGTGCGGCGCAGCGCAGCCATCTGTGCCCGGAGGCTAATCTTCCACAAAGGTGTTCCGCCCGACTTTGGAACCGAGTACATCCTGCAGGCTCGCCAACGCGAGCATGTTACGCTTTAAGGACGCGCGATAAAATCGCGTCGTCGAGATGCCTGGTTACGACTCGGGTGTACGCAGACGTGGATTCCGCATAGCGGCGCTGACGGCCGTGAGTAGTTCCTGCCCATTGAACGGCTTGTTGAACAAGCGGTAGTAACCTGGGCCGATGGGCGACAACCGATTGAGCATTTCGGGGTGACCGGTGATGAGGATGACTGGCAACTCGGGCCGTGCAGCATGTGCCACTCGCAATAGTTCAAAACCATCCATCACGGGCATGTCGATGTCCGAGATCAGGCAATCAATCTCTGCGAGACAATCGCTTTCGAGGAGCGCTGCGGCAGAGGCAAACGAGCGCACCGCATAATCCGCAGATTCCAGCAGATTCTTGAGCGACTCGAGAATTCTCCGATCATCATCGACCACCGCGATGGTAAAGCCGGGAGGGTTGTCACTCATCGACGTCCTTGCGTAGTATCAATGTCACGTGGGGCGAGTTCAGATGCAGCGCAACGACCTGTGGCGGCAACGGCCATCCGCAGTGCGCACAAGGGGACCATCCAAGCCTCCGAATTCCTCATCACCCGAATTCTGCCGGAGCGATATGCGGCCGTATCTAATAGAAAAATGTGATAGCGCCCAAACTGGCAACGGCGCGAGAATGCTCCAGCGCTGGTTGAGCGCAGCGCAGGTTCGAGGTCATCCGATGTCGCACACCACGCCAATCGTGTTCGTTGTTGACGACGACGTCTCGGTGCGCAGATCGCTGGAATTGCTGATCGGCTCCGCAGGCTGGCAGCCAGAGACATTCGGATCTGCGCAGGAGTTCCTGTCTTACCCACGAATCCTTGCGCCGAGCTGTCTGGTACTTGACGTTAGTCTTCCGGACCTAAACGGTCTCGAACTTCAGAAGCGAATCGCCAGCGATCGCTCTGACATGCCGATCATCTTCATCTCGGGTTACGGCGACGTGCCGATGACGGTCCAGGCCATGAAGGCGGGAGCTGTCGAGTTCCTGACCAAGCCATTCAGCGACGATGTGCTGTTGACCGCCATCCAGCATGCCCTCGAACGCAGCAGCACAGCACTTGCCAACGAGGCGCAGACGCGGGCGCTCCGGGACTGTCACGAGTCACTCAGCCCCCGCGAACGGGAAGTCATGGCGCTGGTGGTCTCCGGCTTGCTGAATAAGCAGGTCGGTGGCGAGCTCGGTATCAGCGAGATCACGGTGAAGGCACACCGAGGCAACGTGATGCGAAAGATGAGAGCCGACTCTCTCGCCGACCTGGTGAAGATGGCCGCGGCGCTCCCCCACCCTGCCGCGGCGAAAGAATAATCCTTTACCGCGCAGTCGTTCTCACCTTGCTCGTGCATTCACGGCGTTCTCGTAGGGCCTCACCCAACGTGCGGCCCAGAGCTCTCAACGTGCGGAGCCGACAAAGCCTCGCACCAACGCGGCGATTTCGTCTGCCGCCGTGTCCAATGCAAAATGACCGGCGTCGAGAACGTGAACTTGAGCGCTCGGCACGTCCCGGCGATAGGCTTCCGACTCCGAGGGGTCGAAGGAGGGGTCATACTTGCCCCAGATCACCAGCAGGCGCGGCTGCTTCTCGCGCATCCATGCTTGCCATTTCGGGTAGGCATCCACGTTGGTTCGATAGTCGTAAAAAAGGTCACTTTGAATGTCGGCTTGGCCGGGCTGGCTGAGAAAGGCAAATTCGTCGCTCCAGAGATCCGGGTCATATCTTTGCACGTTGGGATCGCTCCCCACGTGGCGCGTCCGCGTCGTTGGCAGCGACAGAAGATTGTCGCGAAGCGCGCTTTCGTTGGCAGTGCGATCGGCCCAAAAGGCCCGGCGTGTCTTCCAAATGGGCCCGAGGCCTTCGTTGTGCGCCACGGCGTTCTGGACGATGAGAGACTCGATCCTGTCCGGATGGGCCAAGGCCATGCGAAAGCTCACGGGACCACCGTAATCCTGCATGTAAAGCGTGTAGCGCGCGAGCCCGAGGGTTTCGGTAAATTGATTCATGATCTCCGCATAGTGATCGAACGTGTACGCGAACGCCTTCGGGTCAGCCCAGTCGCTGTGTCCGAAGCCCGGGTAATCCGGCGCGACGAGGTGATAACGATTGGAAAGCCGGGAGAACAGAGGCTCGAACATCCTCGATGAAGAGGGAAGCCCGTGCAGCAGGAGAACCGTCGGTGCGTCTTTCGGGCCGGCCTCCCTGTAGAAGATGGAGAGACCATTTATCCGTGTCGTGCGATAGAAAGGCGGATGTTCCACGGGGGCTCGTTTCCTGATCCAGCGACCTCGAAAATGCCTTTTCCCGCTCGACCGGCGTGCCGAGCGGATGGGAACCGTTACAGCATCTATGACCTCTGCTCTGCGTGGTCACGTCCGCGCTCACGCGGATCGTCGCCCGGATCCAGGTATTCGAGACCCAACGGACCGATCGCCGTTACCTGGGTGACGTACTCACCGGATTTTGCCCAGTGGAAGTGATACGTATCGCCGGGCAGAACAATGACGCTACCGGGCGGATACGCCGCCACCTTGTCGCCGTCGAACCGATCGCCGAGCCCGACGTAGAAGACCCCGGACATCACGGTGTAGATTCTGTCCTCCGGGTGTCGGTGTGGCATCAGCTTCACGCCGGAGGGCACTTTGACCCTGATCACGTAGGGGCCGGGCTCTGACGGCTGACCGACAATGACGGCGAGGCGGACCGAAGGTGGGAACGCCGGGAACGGCTTCCAGTCGATCTCTTCCGGCAGGATCGATCTGAAGACGGCTTCGCCTGGCTGGTGGGTTCGAAGCATTGCGGCTCTCCTAATCTGGACGTGTTTGTCAACTGACGCTTCAGATCAACTTGGCGTCCAATGTGATTGCGGCGTTGAGCACCTTGGAGACGGGGCAATTCTTCTCGGCATCACTGGCCATTCGAGCAAACGCCGCTTCGTCCAGGTTCGGCACTTGGGCGCGCAGTGTCAGCGCCGATTGACTGATGCGGAATCCCTGGCCCTCCGGCTCGAGTGTGACCGCGGCCTCGGTATCGAGCTCCGTGGGTGTATAGCCAGCGCCCTGCAGCTGAAAGGCCAGTGCCATGGTGAAGCATCCGGCATGGGCTGCAGCGATCAACTCTTCGGGATTGGTGCCCTTCTCGTTCTCGAATCGGGTCCTGAAAGAATACGGGGTCTCTGCGAGCACGCCTGAATCGGTGGAAAGATTGCCGTTGCCGGTGCGACCAGTGCCGCGCCAAACCGCTTTCGCCTTGCGGATCATGTAATGTCTCCTTGCTATGGTGTGTTCTGAACTCTCTCGAATTTCATCATTTCAAGCTTCGTACGCATCGTGATGGCGGCCCTCTCACGCTGGCTGCTTCAGCGCTGCGGTGTCGACTGGCGGCTTGCGCAGCCGCTTGCCGGTTGCTGCAAGGATCGCGTTGGTTACCGCGGGGACGATCGCCGAGGTCCCGGCCTCGCCCATCCCTCCCGGCGGCTCGGCGCTGTTCACGATGTAAATCTCGATTGCCGGCGCCTCGTTCATCCGCAGCATTTCGTAATTGTGGAAATTGCTTTGCTCGACGCGACCGTTCTTCAGCGTGACCTCTCCGTGGAGCGCCGCCGTGATGCCGAAGACGATCGCGCTCTGGATCTGCGCCCGAACGGTATCGGGATTGACCACGGTGCCGCAGTCGACCGCGCAGACGACGCGCCGGACACGAACCGCTCCATCCTTCGCCACCTCGACTTCGGCAACCTGCGCCATATAAGTTGCGAAGACGAACTGGAGAGCGACGCCGCGTCCCGCTCTTTCCGGCAGCGGCTGTCCCCAACCGGCCTTTTCCGCCGCAAGCTCGAGCACTGCCTTGGCGCGGGGCGCCTTGTCGAGGAGAGCTCGCCGATAAGCGACCGGATCTTGCTTCGCTGCGGCCGCCAGCTCGTCGATGAAACTCTCGGTTACGAAGACATTGTGCGACGGCCCGACGCTGCGCCAGAAGGCCGTCGGAATGCCCGGTGGTTCCACCCGCAGATACTCGACGTGCAGGTTCGGGAAGGCGTAGACCAGATCGATCGCGCCTTCGGTTGTGTCGGGGTCGAGACCGTTGTTGAACGCCGGCGGGAGATAGCGCGCGATGATCGAGGAGCCCGCGAAGCGATGATTCCAGGCGACCGGCTTGCCCTTCTCATCGAGACCGGCGGATAGCCGGTCGTAGAAATAGGGCCGATACATGTCGTGCTGGATATCCTCCTCGCGGGTCCAAACGACCTTGACCGGGCCGTCGACATGCTGCGCGATCTGGACGGCGCGAGCGACACCGTCGCTCTCCAATCGCCGGCCGAAGCCGCCGCCGATCAGATGATTGTGGACCACGACCTTGTCCAGCGGCAGGCCGCTGATCTTCGCCGCCGCCGCTTGGCAGCGTGCAATGGCCTGGCTGCCGACCCAGATTTCGCAGCCGTCCTTGCGGACATGAACCGTGCAGTTCATCGGTTCCATCGCCGCGTGCGCGAGAAAAGGAACCTGGTAGGTCGCCTCGACCTTGGTGACAGCGCTCGCCATCGCCTTGTCGACATCGCCGACGTTCTGCGCCACCGGTCCCGAATTGAGCGTCGCTTTCTCGAGCTCGGCCGCGACGTCGTTCGTGTTGAGCTTGGCGTACGGCCCGTCGTCCCATTCGATCACCAGAGCCGCGAGACCCTTCTTCGCGGCCCCCATATGGTCGGCCACGACCGCGACGGCGTCGTCGAGCCGTACGATCTGTCGCACGCCTTTGACGACCTTTGCCTTCCCATCATCCACGCTCTTCACACGACCGCCGAAGACCGGCGATTGTGCGAGGGTCGCGAACTTCACACCCGGCGGCCGAACGTCGATGCCATAGATGGCGGTTCCGTTGACCTTCGCCGGCGTGTCGAGGCGCTTCGCCGGCGTGCCGATGAGCCTAAAATCTTGCGGTCGCTTGAGCGCCACGTTTTCGGGCACCGGCATGCGGGCCGCGTCGGTGGCAAGGTCGCCGTACTTGATCTTTCTTCCCGTCGGCGCGTGAATCACCTCTCCGCTTTGCGCGCGACAGGACGCTGGGTCGACATTCCAGCGCTTTGCCGCCGCCGCCACCAGCATGGTCCTCGTCGTCGCACCGGCTTGGCGAAGCGGCAGCCACGACCCGCGTATCGCATTCGAGTTGCCGGTTGCCTGCACCCCAAGCAAGGGATTTGCATAGAGCTTTTCGTTGGGCGGAGCATGTTCCAGCCGCACCTGTTTCAGGTCCACCTCCAGCTCTTCGGCGATGAGCATTGGGATGGATGTATAGGTGCCCTGGCCCATCTCGACATAGGGCATGGTCAGAACAATCTTCCCATCGCGACCGATGCGGATGAAGGCGTTGGGCGCGAAGGCATCGGCGTCGGCCGCTTCGGCTTCGCCGTTTGCGAACGGCAGGCTCAGGCTCAGCAGCAGGCCTCCGCCTGCCGCCGCGCCTGCCTGCAGGAACCTGCGCCGCGAGATACCGTTCGCTGGCAGCAACCGATCAGTGCCGGCGACCAGGGAACTGAGGGGATCTACGATCATGTCAGCCTCCTGGTCCGCTCGATTGTGCGGCCTGCTTGATAGCTTCGCGAATGCGGAGATAGGTCCCACAGCGACAGATGTTACCGGACATCGCGGCATCGATATCGGCATCGGTCGGATGTGGCTTGCTCGCGAGTAGCGCCGAAGCGGACATGATCTGGCCCGACTGGCAGTAACCGCACTGAACGACCTCGCGGTCGAGCCAGGCCTTCTGAATCCTGGCTCCCGCTGCTGTCGCGCCGATCGCCTCGATCGTTGTGATCCGCGACTTGCCGATGCTGCCGACGGAGGTGATGCAGGAACGGGTCGCGACGCCGTTGATATGCACGGTGCAAGCACCACAGAGCGCCATGCCGCAGCCGAACTTCGTACCAGTCATGCCCAGCACGTCGCGCAACACCCAGAGGAGCGGCGTGTCGCCGTCGACGTCGACGCCGTGTGTTTTTCCGTTGACTTTAATGCTGAAGGCCATGGCGTCCTCTCCGTTCCTATCAACGGCGATCGGCGTCACGATCGGCCGACGCTTTCGCTGTTCGACCTCTAATTGAATGCGGTACATAAAACACAGTTGCGATCAGACCAGAAGCGTAGACGCGAATCTATTAGACGATGGTATCGACGATACTTTGGCATCGGTCGGCGCGACAATCGCGCTGCACGCGATCGCTTGCCTACGAACTTGCGTGGCGTAATACGCAGGAATCCGGGTCCCAGTTTCGAGCCCGGTCGGGGAGCTGCAGGCTTCGCTCGACGCGCGGCGCCTACCTGGCGCGCTTTGCTTTAGCAGCCCTTGCCCGCGGTGCAGTGCTTGACTTGAGGTGTTCAATCAGCCAGCGCCCGGCTGGGCCGGGCGGCCTGTCTGTTCGGAACACTGCGGACATCACCATGACGAGGTTGGCGTTTGGTATGTCCTCGATCGCAATTTTCACCAACGACCCATTTGCCAAATCGGTTTCTATCGCGTTCACCGGCATACCACCCCAGCCTAAACCTGCGCGTAAGAAGGCGTGCTTCGCGCCGAGGTCGGCGAGCCGCCACGTGTTCGAAGAAAAAACGCCGAATTCTTTTCCTTGCGACAGTTCAGAACGGTCCGTGAGGACGAGTTGCCTATGTCGCGCAAGGACACGCGCTGGAATTGCGCCTTTGAGCGACGCCAGAGGATGGGTTGGGGACGCGACAAAAGACCATCCGATGCTGATCAGGCGCTCACGCGTGAGCTGCGCAGGGGCGGTGGGGAGAGAACCCATGACTCCGAAGGCGCAGCGACCGTCCATCACCGGCTGCAAGACGGCGCCCAGTGCTTCGACGTAAAGCCTAAGCGGCGTCGCTGGGAATTCTTCTTGAAACGCCGCGACGGCGCAGGTGAGCTGGTCGAGCGGGAACATCACATCTACCACGACGCTCAGTTCGGGCTCGAGGCCATCCGACAGGCCCTTCGCTCGGGCCTTGAAAACATCCATCCGACTTACAACCGCACGCGCTTCCGCAAGAAGCGCCAGACCCTGGGTGGTCAACACCGGGGAGCGGCTGGAGCGATCGAACAACTTGACGCCGAGCTGGGCCTCCAGATTCGCAAGCGTTTGGCTGATGACGGATTGCGCTCTGCGCAACCGGCGTCCGCCGGCCGAAAAGCTTCCTTCGTCGGCTGCCGCAATGAACATGCGAAGATGGTCGAGTGAAACGCTCTCGAGCATATATCGTCGCGAACGACGGCTTGTGGTCGGAAAATATAGGCTACCACGATTGGAAACGCGGCGAAATTGTATTGGCTCAGTCGGTCCGAACGACATGATCGGCAATCCGTCAGGCCACATAAACGCTCTTGATGTTCACGAACTCCTTGATCCCATAGTTCGAGAGCTCGCGCCCGTAACCACTCTCCTTTACGCCGCCGAACGGGAGCCGAGAGTCGGACCGCACGACCTCATTGACAAAGACGGAGCCGCTCTCGATTCGTTCGCGTGCAATGCGCTCACCGCGTTCGCGATCGACCGTGAGGATGGCGCCGCCAAGACCGAAAACGGAAGCGTTGGCAACCGCGATCGCCGCCTCCTCGTCCTTCACAGGGATCACTGCCGCGACCGGCCCGAATAGCTCCTCCTCATAGGCGGGCATGCCCTTCTCGACATCGGTCAGCACGGTCGGAGGGTAATATGCACCGGGACCGTCGGGTATCTTGCCGCCCAGCAGACAGTGCGCGCCCATCGCGACACTTCTTTGGACCTGGTCATGCAGCGCATCGCGTAAATCGTGCCGGGCAAGCGGTCCGAGCGCCGTTTGCTCGTTCATGGGGTCGCCGAATTTCATCGCGCCCATGCGCTCGACGAACAGGCTCTCGAAGCGAGCGCGGACCTTGTCCACGACGATGAATCGCTTTGCCGCGATGCAGCTTTGGCCCATGTTTATGAGACGTCCCCTAGTGCACAGGACAGCCGCCTGTTCGAGATCGGCGTCCTCGAGCACGAGGTAAGGATCGCTGCCACCAAGCTCGAGCACCGTCTTCTTCAGCATCGCGCCCGCCTTGCTCGCCACCGCGCGGCCGGCCGGCCCGCTCCCGGTAAGTGTCACCGCTCGCACCAGCGGATGCTCGATCACCGCGGCGACCTCCTTCCCGCCGATCAAAAGCGTTCGGAACAGATGCTCGGGGAAGCCTGCTTTGCGGAAGGCCCGTTCGATTGCGAGGGCGCACCCGGGGACATTGGATGCGTGTTTCAGCACGCCGGCGTTGCCGGCCATGAGCCCTGGCGCGGCAAAGCGGAACACCTGCCAGAACGGGAAATTCCATGGCATTACCGCCAGCACGACGCCGAGGGGATTGAACGCGACGTAACTCTTGCGAGCTTCCGTGGTGACAGGCTCAGGTGCCAGGAACCGCTCGGCGTTTTCCGCGAAGTAGTCGCACCCGTCCGCGCATTTCTGAATTTCGGCGACGCCGTCTCGGATGGGTTTGCCCATCTCCTCGGCCATGAGGCGGGCATATTCCCGGGCATTCCCGCGCAGCACTTCAGCAGCGCGGCGCATGAGAGCGGCGCGCTGACTAAAACTTGTGCTCCGCCACTCCAGATGAGCTTGATGGGCGCTGGCGATGATGGCCTGCACAGCTTCGGGCGAGGTCTCCTCGTAGCTCGCGACCACCGCACCGGTCGCCGGGTTGATCGTTTGCCATGTCATGGCTGTTGCTCCTCTCGCGGTGCCGCGCTCGGACGACGCATGAAATTCCATCACTTTGATTCAATCGGGCGGCGAAGGTTCGGCGAGGTTCCGGCCTCGCCTGCCCAACGAAGGCAAAGCGTCCCGCACGAGTTTCCGCAAGTTTCCGTTCGCCCTTGCGACGACGATGACCGTTTGTGAATCTTTCATTTGTATGTTGTTCTCGTTTGTTTCTGCTTCGTAAACGTCGTCACCCTTGATCTTTTTCTGCAGGGCCAGGTTTTCTCAAGTGGCCCGAGCATCTATCGCCTCATTCGATGGTTAATATCTAAAAATACAGGCTACCGCGACTGGAAACGTGCCCATATTGTGCTGTTGTATGAACAGCGAGGATTAAAAGCATGTCCGTCATTTCCGTCATTGTTGGAAGCACTCGCGAGGGCCGTTTCTCGGAAAAGCCCGCGAAGTGGATTTTGCAGCACCTGAAGAAGCGCGATGGCGTCGACGCGCGGCTTCTAGATCTTCGCGACTTTCCGATGCCGTTCTTCGATCAGCAAGCGACGCCGGCCATGCCGGGCCGCCAGCCCTATAAGCACGAGGTCGTGCAGAGATGGACCGCTGCAATCGCGCAGTCCGACGGCTTCATCTTCGTCACTCCCGAATATAACTACGGCACGTCCGCGGTGCTCAAGAACGCGATTGACTGGGTCTATCCCGAGTGGAATCGCAAGGCCGCGGCCTTCGTGAGCTATGGCTCCGCCATGGGCGCACGCGCCGTCCAGCAACTCCGCCTGACGGCGATCGAGGTGCAGCTTGCGCCGATTCGCTCATCGGTCTTCATCCCTGTCGCCACCTTGTGGGCTCACTACCAGGGCGGCAATGTCGAGGCCGGACTGGCCGAGCTGGCGACACCTGCGGGAGCGATGATCGACGATCTGCTGTGGTGGACCGCAGCCTTGAAGACGGCGCGCGCCAGAGCGTCCTGACCGCCACAGCGCGGCGACGGCGCAACTCTACTGCTCAGCTCACGCGCTCGCGACCCTTCGAAGGCGAACCGGCGGCGGAGTCCCACCCGCCGCGGACTTCCCAACCCGAGCACCGGTGGCGCCTTCTCGCTGGCCGGGTCGGACCTGTTCGAAGAGCCAATCCTGGAACACCTGGATTTTTCCGGTGGTCTCCGAGCCCGGCGGATACACGATGAAGTACGAGTATCTGGTGGGCACGCTCCGGGAAAAGAGCCGAACCAGCCGGCCGGATTCCAACTCCGCTGCGACGAGTGATGAACGCGCCAAGGCAACGCCGAGGCCGGCGATAGCCGCTGGAAAGAGCAGATTTTCCTCGCCGTAACGCTGTCCTTGACCGGCATCGCGATAGTCCAGGCCGACCGCTTCGAACCAGATCGACCAAGGCTGTCGCTCATCGTGCAGGAGTGGCACCTTAAGGAGGTCGCGAGGCGCACGCGGCAGCTGACCACCTAGGAACGCAGGGCTGCACACCGGAACCAGCTCCTCGTCATAGAGTTTGATTGAGCTCAGTCCGGCCCACGTGCCTGGACCGAACCGCACTGCCATGTCGACGCCATCGCGAGTGAAATCAGTCAGCGACCGCGTAGCCCGGATATTTACCTGGATGTCCGGATGATGCTCATTGAAGTCTGCGAGGCGCGGCAGCAACCAATAGGCAGCAAAACACGGCACCGTACTGATCGTCAGGATCCGGTCCCTGTCGCGCGGCCGAATCGCCTCGACTCCTTCGGCGATTTCTTTGATGGCGGCCCGGACGCGCTCAAGGAGTCGACTTCCCTCGTCGGTCAGCAGCATGCGTCTGCCGCTGCGCCGAAAAAGAGGCGTTCCCAGATGCTCTTCCAGACGCTTGATGCGTTGGCTTACGGCGCCATGGGTGACGTGCATCTCCTCTGCGGCGCGCGTGAAATTCAGGTGCCGGGCAGCGGCTTCGAAGAAGCGAAACGTCTCGAGCGGAGGAAGTATGCCAGGCATACAGAGGTGATAGCTGCGCTAACCGCTGACGTGAAAAACGATCGATGGCAATCGTCGCACCAGCACCGCATCATCCAGATTCCTGGCGCTCAGCCCCATGAACGATGCCACAGTCCGCGGTGGAGGAGGCGATGCGGCTGAAAAGAAGATATTAACATTCCGCGGCTTTCGTCGCCGAGCTCGAACGTCTGGCGAAGCAGCGCTAACGAGATTCGTTTTGGTCGCTTTCTTGAAGATTCGCCCCTGTGTCGATTGATACAAAGCAGGAATCGCATGACACACCCGCGGCACGGCGGCGCGAGATTCTGAAACAGTTCCAGTGGCCATAGCTTGAGGAGCGACAGATGTCACATACGCTAACGATCAACGGCACAGCTCGCAGTGTCGATGTCGACGACGACACCCCGACGCTCTGGGTGTTGCGCGACGTGCTCGGCTTGACCGGCACCAAATTCGGTTGTGGGCTCGGCTTGTGCGGCGCGTGCACGATCCATCTCGATGGCAAGCCGGTGCGCTCATGCATCACTCCAGTCGCTGCCGCAGCCGGCAAACGCATCACGACGATCGAGGCCGTCGGCGCCACGGCCGCCGGGAAAAAGATTCAGCAATCGTGGATCGGGCTGGAGGTACCGCAATGCGGTTATTGCCAGTCTGGCCAGATCATGTCCGCAACGGCGTTGCTCGCCGCCAAGCCCAACCCGACCGATAGCGACATCGACGCTGCCATGTCGGGCAACATCTGCCGCTGCGGCACCTACGTGCGCATCCGCGAGGGAATCAAGCGCGCTGCGCACGGTGCCGCGAACGAGAAGAAGGGGGCTTGACATGACCGACAATCGACTAGATGTCGCCGAAAGCGACGGTGTGGATCTCTCCCGTCGCCGCTTCCTGAGTGTGACCGCGGCGGTGGGCGGGGGTCTCCTCGTCGGCTTCGCGGCGGCGGGTCGTTCGATCCGCGATGCCGATGCGGCCGACAGGGCCGCGGGCGCGACATTCGCGCCCAATGCCTTTATCCGCATCGGGGGTGACGGGCAAGTTGTCCTGACCATGCCCTACGTCGAGATGGGTCAGGGCACCTACACCTCGATCCCGATGCTGATCGCCGAGGAGCTGGAAGTGGACCTGAAGCAGGTGCGGCTGGAACACGCGCCGCCCAACGAAAAGCTCTACGCCAATCCCTTGCTGGGCGTGCAGGCAACCGGCAACTCGAACGCGATACGCGGGTCGTGGCAGCCGCTGCGCCAAGCCGGCGCGACGACGAGGACCATGCTGGTGGCGGCGGCGGCGCAGCGCTGGAACGTCGATGCGGCGTCGTGCAAAGCGCAAAGCGGCGAGGTGATTCATTCGCCGACCGGGAGAAAGATCAAATACGGCGACCTTGCCGCCGACGCAGCCCGCATGCCGATCCCCGAGAATGTCGCGCTTAAGCGACCGGAGAACTTCAAGCTCATCGGCACGCCGGCCAAGCGCCTGGACACACCCGCGAAGGTCAACGGAACCGCCATCTATGGCATCGACGCCCGGCCGCCGGGCGTGAAGTTCGCGACGCTTGCGCAATCGCCCGTGTTCGGTGGCCGTGTCAAGAGCGTAGACGATTCCAAGGCCAAGGCCATCAAGGGCGTGCGCCAGATCGTAAGGCTCGACGACGCTGTCGCGGTCGTGGCCGACCATATGGGGGCGGCGAAGAAAGGCTTGACGGCTCTGGTAATCGAATGGGACGACGGTCCCTACGCCCAGCTCGGCACGCAAACGATCGTGGACGAGCTCGACAAGGCGACGCTCAATGCGGGGCCGGTTGCGCAGAACATCGGCGATGCCGACAAGGCGATGGCGAGCGCTGCCACCAAGGTCGAGGCGACCTACCTGGTTCCCTTCCTCGCGCATGCGACCATGGAGCCGATGAACTGCACGGTTCATGTCCGCAAGGACGGCTGCGAAGTCTGGGTCGGCAACCAAGTGCTCGGGCGAGCCCAAGCGGCCGCCGCAAAGACCACCGGGCTGCCGTTGGACAAGGTCGTGGTTCACAATCATCTCATTGGCGGCGGCTTCGGTCGCCGGCTCGAGATCGACGGCGTCACCCGCGCTGTGCAGATCGCCATGCAGGTGGAGGGTCCGGTGAAGGTGGTGTGGACCCGCGAGGAAGATATCCAGCACGACATGTACCGGCCCTGTTTCTTCGACCGGCTTTCCGCCGGTCTCGATGAGAAAGGAATGCCGGTTGCCTGGAACCATCGTTTCGCGGGGTCCTCGATTATCGCGAGATGGCTTCCTCCGGCATTCAACAATGGTCTGGACCCGGACACGACCGAGGGCGCGATCGATCTGGTCTATGCGCTGCCGAACCTGCACGTCGAGTATGTGCGGGTGGAACCTCCGGGCATTCCGACGGCGTTCTGGCGCAGCGTCGGGCCGTCGCACAATGTCTTCGTGACCGAAAGCTTCATCGACGAGCTTGCGGCATCGGCGAAGCAGGATCCGGTTGCCTATCGGCGGGCGCTCCTCGACAAGGCGCCCCGCGCGAAGGCAGTCCTCGATCTCGCGGCGGAAAAGGCCGGCTGGGGAAAGCCCTTGCCCAAAGGCATTGGCCGCGGCGTCTCGGTCCAGCACGCGTTCGCGACCTATCTCGCGCAGGTCGTCGAAGTCGAGGTGTCGAAGGACGGATCGGTTCGTGTTCGGCGCGTCGTGTGCGCGGTCGATTGCGGAACCGTCGTCAATCCCGACACGGTACAGGCGCAGATCCAAAGCGCGGTCATCTTCGGCATCACGGCGGCGCTTCGTGGACAGATCACGCTGAAGGGCGGTCGCGTCGAGCAGAGCAACTTCCACGACTATCAGATGCTGCGGATGAACGAGGCGCCGGCCATCGAAGTTTATATCGTCAAGAGCGCCGAGGCGCCGGGAGGAATGGGTGAGGCCGGGACCTCGGCGATCGCTCCAGCGGTAACCAACGCGATCTTTGCGGCGACAGGCACCCGAGTGCGCAAGTTGCCGGTGGCGGATCAGGTCAAGCAGGTCTAAACGAGGTTAAACGTAGCGACGTGGTTCGAAGTGGCGGGACCCAGAACGAGCGGTCATGGGTTTGAATCCTGCCTCCGGTGCGAGTTTCAAAGCGGTGTCTATTACAACGACAACGCCGGTGGGGTCGACCACGTCGGCCGCGTAACGAAGCGCCCGTACGCACCGATCCAGCTCTTCGTCGGATAGTGCGATGCACTTTCGCACCTCAGGGTAGCGGAGAGCTGCGGCAATCTCCCCCGATATTGCTTCGCAGAGCACGATCTCGAATCCTCCGGCGTATGCCACCGCAAGAATCCGGCCCGGGATGCTCGCGGGTAGCATCAGCCCCGATACGAAGACGTTTGTATCGATGACGACACGCATTGCTACTACTTCTTCGCTTTCTTGCGAGCCTGCTTGCCCTTCGCGCGCGCCTTGCGAGCGGCGCGCATCGCTCGCCGTGACAACTGTAATACGACCCGCTCGCGGCGAAATTGCCCGGCTATCGGCCGGGCGTCAAATGCAGGAGGGCGCAAGTGTCATGTCGTACCTACCGAAACGGTGGTTGAGCCCGGTTCGAAGCGTTGCTCCGAACCAAGCCGGATTCCCACCAAGGAGCAGATGATGAAGAAGTCAGTCGCTTGTGTATTCGCAGTCCTTTTCGCGGCCAGTGCACCGCTTGCCTCCGCGCAACCGAGTCCCTTTGCGCAAGCGAGTCCCTTTGCGCAAACGAGTCCCTTTGCGCAAACGAGTCCCCGTGGGCAGCCAAGTCCGTTCGCGCAGCCGAGTCCCTTCGCGCAAGCGAATCCCCTCGCGCAAACGAATCCCCAGGTAGCCAACTGTGACCCAAGCGGCTGTTGGGGCACTGACGGCACGCGATACAACCGAGGTGCGGGCAACCTTATGTTCGGCAGCAACGGCAGGACGTGCCAGACCCTAGCGCCTGGCGCGCCGCTCTTGTGCAATTGAGGCCATGAAACGAGACTTTAGGAGGGTCGTCATGACGAGCTGGCCATGGCAGCGAATCGCGCGCCGGGCGGCCGGCGCGCTCGCGCCGCCCTCGGTCGCGGCAACGACAGCCCGCGCAGGGCACGCGCCAGTCAAACAAATCGTAACAATTGGCTCGCCGAGCGACGGAACAATGTTGCTCAAATGCTGTTTTCAATAGTAGGCTCGAAGCTGCCCGGTCCCGCCATGGGTACGGCGGTATACGTTCTACAGTAAACTTGTAGGCATAAAGATGAAAAGGATTGCGCTAATATTTGGTGCAGTTGCGGCAGTGACGCTCTTCTGCGGAACGGCGATCGGCTATGCACAGGATCGTGAGCGGTCGAACGCGGCGGGTCCTCAGATGGAAGGTATGCACCGAGGGGATGGCCCACACAGGGGTGACGGCGATCGAGATCACCGGCACCGGCCTGTTGTCATCGTGGGAGTTCCGATTTTTGTTGGTCCCGCATACGGCTCGTATTATCTGGCGCCGCCGACGGATGCATATCGGACACTCGACGGGTTCTACTACTATTGCGCGGAACTTGCGGACTACTATCCCGCATTGCAGGATTGTCCGAGCGGCTGGAGGTTAGTCCCCTAGTACGACAACTCGGCGGTACGCAAACATGTTCCGTCCCCGCCCCCGATTCAAGCATTCGAGGGCAGGCTTCAGCGGGGACCCAGTGGCGTGTGTGAAAAAGACACTGGATTCCCGCTTTCGCGGGAAAGACGGCAAACGAATATCGATGTTTCGCAATTTAGAGCCGAGAAACTAGTAGTGTCGACTGAGGCGCTTACTTATCAGTTACTTACGACGGCTGTTCGACACCACATCTAGCCGCATTTGCCACTCTAGCCATTTGTAGGCTAGAACTTGCATTCTACAAAGCGGCCCGATATCCTAGCTATCAGGGCGATAGCCTGCCCGATGATTGACAGCCCGTAAGCGAAACTCACCGTCTCCGTGCGATCGGACGATCGCTCAGAGATTGCCAATGTTCCGCCAACAGGTCGCTTCAAAGTCAACCGTCCGCATGCCGCCCAAGTAACGGAAGTGGGCTCGGCATGTGTGCGGGATCCAAATTGGAAGGTCCGTCGGCGCTGACCGGTGGGCGGTCGCGGTTTGGAAAAAGAAACGCGATCCCGCAATGAGCACGTTCAATGTGGCGTTCCGCGCAAGCGTTCAAGGTCGACGCGACGGTCATAACGACGCGTACGCCGCAGAAAAACGCTCACGCGATAATGACCACATCGGTCCACTGTCCGGCAATGCATGGCTCTTCAATCCAAAGGAGGATTTCATGAAACTGTTAGATCGATTCCGGGTTGCGCCCAGTGCGCTTTCACTGACCGCGCACTCAGTGCGCGCGAGTTGGCCGTCTTCCAAAATGCTGACAACGGTGCTAGCTGTCGGTTTCGCGGTATGCACGACGTTTGGCATCACAGGTGCTGGCGCAAGCGTTCTCGACATCAAGACGCTGTCGACCCACGCGGATCGCGTCAGCGGCGGAGACGTGCTCGTGCAGATCACGCTGGACCAGAGCCAGACGGTTACCGTGACGCTGAACGGAAATGATGTCTCCAGCGCGTTCCATCCCGGCACAACGCCGAATACGCTGGTTGGTTTGGTCACCGGTCTCAACCTGGGCAGGAACACTCTCGCCGCCCAGGACAAGAGCCTTGTCATCACCAACTATTCGATCAAAGGTCCCATCGTTTCGGGACCGTATGTGCAGCCTTTCATCTGCCAGACCCAGGATTTCACGCTGCCGGACGGCAGCAAGCTTGGGCCACCGACCGATGTCGACTGTTCGGCGCCGACGAAGATCAACTATATCTACCTGCCCACTGGCGGCAGCGCGTTGATACCGCTGCCGAGCACGTCGAGCCTTCCCGCGAATGTCGCAATGACGACAACGCTTGCTGGTTTGACGGTTCCCTTTGTCGTGCGCGTCGAGACTGGCACCATGGACCGCGGCATCTATCAGAACGCGATCCTTCATGATCCAACTTCCGAGCCGGCGCCGACGCCGTTCACGCCGCCCAAGGCGTGGAACAAGCGCTTGCTCGCTCAGCATGGCGCCGGTTGCCCAGGCGGCTGGTACATCCAGGGCGCGTCAGAGGGTGTCAATATCCTAACTGGCACGAATCTCACGCGCCTCGGCGAAGGCTGGGGGATATTCATCAATACGATGCAGAACCCGAGCACCAGTTGCAACGCAACCGTGGCCGGCGAACAGACGATGATGGGTAAGGAGCACTTCATCGAAACGTTCGGCGTTCCGATTTATACGCTTTCCACGGGGAGCTCGGGCGGAGCCATTACGAGCGAAGGTGTCGGCAACACGTTCCCTGGCTTGTTTGACGGCATCCTTATCGCTGCTGCGTTCCCGGATACGCTGGCGATTCCCATGAGCGGCGCGGACGGGCATCTGCTGGCGCACTACTTCACCGTGACCAATCCCGCTGGATTCACCGTCGATCAGCAAGTCGCAGTTTCCGGCTACAAGGGACAGCAGGCCTGGTACGACGCCGCGAATCAATCGGGACGCATCGATCCGGTACCCGGTCGCGTCGACATTCCCGGCTACAGCTCAGCGGTATGGAACTCCGCAGTACCCGTAGCTATGCGCTACGACCCGGTGACTAATGTTGGCGGCGCGCGGCCGACGATGTTCGACTGGGTGCGAAACATGTACGGGCGTGCTCCTGTTACCGGATTTGGCCTGTCGCCGTTCGATAATATTGGCATCCAGTACGGTCTCGGAGCGTTGAACTCTGGAGCGATCACCACGACGCAATTTCTCGATCTCAACCAGGGCATCGGCGGCGTCGATCGCGACTACAACTACGTCGTGAACCGCAGCGTGGGAGACGCTGGTGCGATCAAGCGCGTCTACCAGGCCGGTCTCAACAATGACGGCAGCGGCGGTCTCGCCAACATCCCGGTGTTCGACATGGGCAGCTATAACGACACCAGCGGCTACCACTATCAATGGTACCGCTTTGCGATCCGTGAGCGGCTGCGCCAGTCCAATGGCGACATCGGCAACCACGTGATGTGGCGCGGGAGTTCCGTGCCGCAGCCCAAAGCCTGGGCCCTGTTGAACATGTGGGTGACCGCGATCAAAGCGGACCAGTCCAATATTCCCGAGCACCAGAAGGTGGTCAACCACCGGCCGCCCACGCTGGTCGACGGCTGCTGGCCGAGCACGTCGCAGTTTGTCGGCGAGACACAGACGTTGAGCAGCCTGCCCAACACGGCCTGCAATACGGTATACCCGTCGTGGACGAATCCGCGCTTCGTCGCCGGAGGTCCGATCCAGGCAAACATCTACAAATGCCAGTTGAAGCCGATCAACCTCGCCGATTATTCGGTATCGTTTAACCCGGCGGAGATTACGCGCCTGATGAGCATTTTCCCGGGCGGCGTCTGCGACTGGACAAAGCCAGGTGTCAACCAGACTGGCGTCGTGACATGGCCATCGTTCGGGCCTTCACCCGACAATCTGGTGTTCGATGTGACCGCTCCGTAAGAAAAAGAAAATCGCAATCCTTGCGAGGCGCCTGGTTGTACATGCAGCCAGGCGCTTTTTTTTGCGCTTCTTTGCAGTAATCCGCAGGTCCCCGGTATTTGGTCGGTCGCTCTCCGCGAAATCGCTGCATTTCGGCGGCGCGCATCAATGACGATAGGGGCTCGCAAATTCTTGGCAGACGCCGCGCCGGCGATCGTCGGATCGTCAGATTGACGTCGCGGGGTCGATGCCGACGGGATCCGACCCGGTCGAACTTTTGGTAGACAGATCGGTCTACCGCTGATATATGCTTGTGCGATCTCAGCCCAAGTCGTTTGTGCCGGCGTCCGCACGCGAGCGCATAGACCACGCGGCTTATGAGCTTTTTTCCCGGCACGGTGTTCGCGCTGTGGGGGTAGACGCCATTGTCGCCCGATCCGGCGTGGCCAAGAAGACACTCTATTTTCATTACCCTTCGAAGGAAAAGCTCGTGCTTGCCTTCCTTTGGCGACGCGAGGAGCTATGGACTCGAGCATGGTTGCAGGAAGGCGCGAAGCGCCGTGCGCGCAGGCCCGCTGACCGGTTGCTTGCAATCTTCGATGTCTTCGACGAGTGGTTTCACCGGTCCGACTACGAGGGCTGCGCATTTCTAAAGGTGCTGCTCGAGCACGATGATCCGGCGCACCCGCTTCGTAAATCGACGGAAAATCATATCCGAACCGTTCGTGATTTCGTCAGGCAATTAGCCGAAGAGGCGCGCGTGCGTGACCCGGATGGTTTCGCGCGCCAATGGCAAATGGTGATGATCGGCAGCATCATTGCCGCCTATGCGGGTGATCGGGACGCTGCGCGCCGGGCAAAGAAGCTCGGAGCTCTGTTGCTTGCCGACGCGGGTATTCGTTCTGGGGATCCAGCTCAAATATGACTAATCTTGCGATCGACCATACGATGCGCGCCGCGCTATTGGAAAGCCAGCGCCGCGTACTCGACCGGATCGCCAGCGGCGCGCCGCTGGCGGAGACTTTCAATACGCTGATCCGGCTGATCGAAGAGCAGGCCGAAGGGATGCGCTGCGCCGCGCTGCTTGCGGATTCCGCTCAGCAGTCGTTGAGTTTCGTCGCGGCGCCGAACATCCCCGAGGATTACAAGGCAGGCATCGTACCGTACCTCCGCATCGCGCCCAATATGAGCCCGTGCGGAACTGCCGCATTTCTGCGCGAACCCGTGTATACGGAGGACACCGGCACTGATGTGCTCCTCGAGGATTGGCGCGATATCGCGGTCCGTAACGGCCTTCGCGCAATCTGGTCGACTCCCATCCTCGGAGACGACAACGCCGTCCTCGGAACCTTCGCTATGTATTACAGCGAGCCGCGGCTGCCATCGCCCGAGCACATCCAGTTGATCGACATGGCAGTGCAAATGGCGCGCGTGGCGATCGAGGCCAAGCGCAGCGAAGATGCCCTTCGCAAGAGCGAGGACGCCCTTCGCATTGTGATCGACACAATTCCCGTGATGGCCTGGAGCGTTCTGCCTGACGGCGCCGTTGATTTCCTCAACCAGCGTTGGCTGGACTACGCCGGCGTTTCTTTGGAGCAAGGTATTGAAGAGCCGACGCGCGCAATTCATCCCGCAGACATTCCAAGAGCCTTGGAAAAGTGGTTCGCGGCCAAGGCGGCTGGGGAACCGTACGAAGATGAAATGCGTTTGCGCCGCGCTGACGGGGAATATCGCTGGTTCCTGATCCGCACGGTGCCGCTGCGCGATGAGCGGGGAAACATCGTCAAGTGGTACGGGACGAGTACCGATATCGAGGACCGTAAGCAGGCCGAAGAAGTGCTGGCGCGGAACCAGGCCTTTTTTGCCGCTGAGGCGCAACGTATTGGTGGGTTGCTCAAGACGGCGGCGCCCGGCCATCGGCTCGGGCATTCGGCAGGCGACGAGGTCGTGGCCACCGATCAGAGGGGCGCGGCGGTAAAATCGCCGCCTGGCGGGGGTGTGGCCGAGAGAACCTTTCCTGAGAACCGCAGGCTCATCGCCGAACGCCAAGCGATCGAATCGCTGACATCCAACGAGCGCTCGATTATACGGTTGATCAGCGAAGGAAAGTCCAATCCGGAGGTCGCGGACTTGCTGCATCTGTCGCCGAGGACGGTCGAGACGTACCGCGCCAGATTGATGCAGAAGCTGCAGCTCGAAGACCTCGTTGCGCTGGTCAAATTCGCGATCCGCCACGGGATGACCGCGATCGATTAGCGCGCGGCCGTCGTCGCGGTTCTGCTGTCGTGAATTCCCGACGTAGTTTCACGATATGCAATTCTGCACCCGAAAGCTAGGCTTCCCGGTTGCATCGCGGAAGCGGCCGACATGAAACACGCAAGAGTCCTGATGTGCGCAAGCATCGCATTGATGCCTTCGATCATCGCACAAGCGCAGGTCGCAGGATCCGCGGCCCTCGGTGTCACGGCGTTGGAGCTGCGTGAGGTGGTGACTCTTGGCTGGAGTGCAAAGCGCCAAGTGCTCGGGCAGCACGTCTTCAACGACAAGAGCGAGCGGATCGGGACCGTCGACGATATCGTCATCGCCCCCGATATGGCGAGATCGTACGCCGTTATCGGAGTCGGCGGCTACTTGGGCGTCGGCAAGCGCGATGTCGTGGTACGGCTGAGCCAGCTGGTAAGGCAAGCCGATGGCAGTCTGGTTCTCGTCGGCGCAAGCAAGGACGCCCTCAAGGCGCTCCCAGCTTTTGAATACGCGCGCTGATGCCAGTGAAGGCGAGCGACTTTCCACGTGGCGGCTTACGCGAGCTTCGTCGACCGTGCCGTGTAAAGCCGGTGCAGCGTGATCTTGCGTACCTCCGCCTTGCTGGTTCCGATGTGGGAGCGCAGAAGACGGTTCGCCTCGTCGGCGCGCCGGCGGATGAGTGCGCGCAGAATCTGCCCGTGTTCATCGTAGGTCGTGTCGATGCGGTGTTGCTGTGTGAAATCGAGGCGGCGGATGATTCGAATGCGCTCGGTCACCTCATGATGACAACGCGCAACCTCCGCATTGCCCGCGGCTGCAACCAGCAGTGCATGAAACGCCTCATCGAGAGCAGAGACTTCCTTGGGATCTGTCAATCGCTCTGCCTCCGGCACGAGCCAGATCGCTTTGAGCGACTCGAGGCTTCCCCGCTCCGACAGGTCGCAAAATCGGACTACGGACGCTTCCTCGAGGATTAGCCGCAGATCGTAGAGCGCTTCGAACTGGTGAAAGTCATACGGTCGTACGCTCCAGCCCAAGCGCAGTTGCAGCTGCAGGTAGCGCTCCCGTTCGAGCCGATAAAGGGCATCGCGGACGGGCGTGCGGCTCATCTTCAGGCGCTCCGCAATCTCCGTCTCGCTGAAGCGATCGCCGGGAAGGAGCTCGAAGTCGAAAATGCTTGCCTTGATATGCGCATAGGCAGTCTCGGCCAGCGAGTGCTTGGTCGCAACGTCCGTTTCGAGGGTCGTGGTTGAGGTATGCGTCATAGTCGCCGCGATTCTTCCATGAGACTGATATGCGCAGCGACGACCCGCCAGCCTTGGGGCATTCGCACCCAGGTTTGGCTCTGCCGTCCGACTCGCGCCTCACCCGCGCGTTGGAACTCGATATTCGCGGTCGCGAAATCCTGCCCGAAGGTAGTGATTGCAGCGTGTCTCACCAAGCGCTGGAGATTGGCGGGCGAACGTCCGGCGCGAAACGCCTTGATGGCATCGTAACCGTAGAGGTTTTCGGAGGCGCCATAGCGCAGCGTGTGCGGACTTTGCCAGAACAGTTCGTCGAGCACGACGACATCGTTGGTAACCAGCGCAGCTTCGTATCGAGCGACGTTCAACGTGACTTCGGCCACTACCTCGGGGAGATTGATCTGCATCAGGCTATTCGGCTTCGCGCCACACCCGCATCTTCGAGCGCCTTGGCCGCGGCCAGGCAAATGTCTTCGCGCCATGGCGCACTGATCAACTGCACGCCGATCGGCAGGTGAGCGTGTGCTTCCGCCGGGTACACCGCCGCGGGTCTTGTACCCGAGGCTGCATTCGGCCTGTCCTGGGGCAACGGTTTCGGTCCCTCTTGCGGCCATAGCGGTACCGCACAGACCGGCAAGCCGATGCAGGATATCGGCTGCGTGAGCAAGCCCATGGTCGGCCGACACGGCAACTCGCGACCGTTGACAGCGATCCATTCGGTTCCGAGCGGAGGCGCTTGTACGGGAGTCGCCGCTGCTATCAAAAGATCGTACTGCTCGAACAGACGCATCGCCTCGAGATATACCTGGTGACGAATCCGTTGTGCCTGCACTACCCAGGATGCTGGAATGAGGCTGCCGCCCACCAGACGGTCGCGCGAAAGGGGCTCGAACTCATCATAGCGCGTGCGGAGGCGCGGGCGATGCAGCGCACCGCCTTCGGCGGCGGTGATGATGAACGCCGCAGCGCGCGCCCGTTGCGCGCCATCGAGTTCGACAACGGCTGTTGAATGCAGCGCAGCCGCCGCCCGTTGTACCGCGTTGCGCGCGGGCTCGGTTGCCCAGTCGTGGAAATAGCCGCCGAGTACAGCGATGCGCGAAGCCGGTGGCAGGGCGCCGCTCTTCGCCACGCGCGCCCCCACCGGTTCCGCGGCGCGTTGGGCACAGGCGGGATCCGTCGTATCCGCGCCTTGCAATGCGTCATACACTGCGGCGAGATCGGCTGCATTCGCGGCAAATGGCCCTACGTGATCGAGACTCGAGACGAAGGGGAATGACCCGCTGCGGGACAGGCGGCCGAACGTTGGCTTGAGGCCGAACGTGCCGCAGAGTGAAGCCGGCACACGTATCGAGCCATTGGTGTCGGAGCCGAGCGTCAAGCTTACCAGCCCGCTGGCAACGGCCGCGGCCGAGCCGCCCGAAGACCCGCCTGCCACGCGCGTGGGATCGTGCGGATTGCGCGTCGCCCCGAAATGCGTATTCTCGGTAGTGAACCCGTAGGCATGCTCATCCATGTTGAGTGTGCCCACCAGGACCGCGCCCGCGTCCTTCATCCGCGTCACGAGCGTGGCATCACGCGCCGCGGCCGGATTGGATGCGTTGATCTTGCCGCCGGCAAGCGTGACCATGCCTTGAACGTCGAACAGATTCTTCACCGCGTAGGGGACGCCAGCGAGCGTCGGCAACGTGCGTCCCGACTGCCGCCGGTGGTCGATCCCGGCTGCCTCCCGCCGGGCGCGGTCGAAAGTCCGATCCACGAAGCTGTTGGTAACGCCATCGCCTTCGATGCGCGCGATGGTTTCATCGAGGACCTGCATTGCGCTACGCCGCCCTTCGCGAATGTCCAAGGCGATATCCAAAGCACTGTTCACGGGCGAAACACCGATGCCGAGTCGAGGTAGAACGGAAGGTCGGCATTCACAATCGTAGCTGCGATGCTCTCGATCCGTTCGAACTCTCGGGCGATCTCCATGACCCGCGCTTCGGAAAACTGGTATCCCTGCATGACAAGTGCGGCACGGACATACGCGACGCGGTCCTGCTCATTCACGGTGTTTTCCTGCCCGACACTTCAGAATTCTTCGGCCGAACAGACTAACGGCGGACTTCGCGCTGGAAAATCTCCAGGCTCCGCTTCTTGGTGCTGATGAAGCTGGCTTCCGACAAGGTTGCCAGCGTTCGCGGGCGCGGATCGTCATAGTTCAGGATCTCCGCCAATTTCGTTGGCCGCTTGGTCAGCAGCAGCACCTGGTCGGCCAGATACACCGCCTCCTCCAGGTCATGCGACACCAGCATCATCGTCGTACCGGTCTGCATGAAAACTTCCTGCAGCTTTTCCCGGATGAACAGCGACATCTCGAAGTCCAGCGCCGAAAACGGTTCGTCCAGGAACAGGACCTCCGGCTCAGGTGCCAACGCACGCATGATCGATGCCGTCTGTTGCTGCCCACCTGACAGCTCATACGGATAACGTTTCAGATCGAACTTCACATCGAAGGACGCGACCAGTTCCTCGACGCGCCGGTCAACCTCGATTTTCGACTTACCCTCGAGCTTCAGGGGATACGCGATATTGTCGATCGTGCGCACCCACGGAAACAAGGCATCCCGATAATTCTGGAAGACGTATCCGATCTTGGTTTCAGCGAGCGACTTGCCGTCGAACAGAATCTCACCGGAGTCGATCGGGATGAGACCGGCGATCATGTTGATCAACGTCGATTTTCCGCACCCGTTGGGACCAAACACCGAAACGATGCTGTGCTTCGGAATGTTGAGATCGAAGTTCTCGTACAGCGGCCACCCCGCGAAATATTTGGTCAGGCCACGGATCGTGATGTGTGTGCCGGCCGGACCGGGCACGAACGCGGGGACGGGAACGTCGGCGACAACTGCAGCGTTGGACAATCGCATGCCGTTATCTCCCGCTCCAATGCACAACGCGTCGTTCGATCACAAGGAACAGGACATTGAGCGTGTATCCGAGAATGCCGGCGGCAAGTATCGCCGCGTACATGCTCTTTACGTTCAAGACCTGTTGCGCATCGATGATGCGGTGGCCGAGCCCGGTGTCCGAGCCGATGAACATCTCGGCTACGATCACGATCACCAGCGCCATTGACACCGCGGAGCGCAGGCCGACAAACGTGGGTTGGAGGCTCTCCCAGATCAGGACGTCCTTGAAAATCTGCCAGCGTGACGCACCCATTACCTTGGCCGCCATGACGCGTTGCTTGCGCGCGTTCATCACGCCGTAGGCGCTGTTGAACAGGACGATCAGCACGGCGCCAAATGCCGCGATCGCGATCTTGTTGACGTCCGATACGCCGAAGATGAGCAGGAACAGCGGGATCAATGCGGACGACGGCGTCGAGCGAAAGAAGTCGATCAGGAACTCGACGCTGCGGTAAGCGCGCTCGTTGCTGCCGAGCAACACACCCAGCGGCACGCCGATCACCGCAGCGATGGCGAACGCTTCGAGGGTGCGCTTGACCGTTACCGCGAAGTCGAGCAGAAGCGGGCCGCCGGCGAGACCGCCGACCAGCGCGTTCAGCGTGTCCAGCGGCGATGGCAGCAGGATAGCCTTGATGAAACCGAACCGGACGACAAGGTCCCAGAGTATGAACAGCGCCAGCGGGCCGACGACAGGCAGAAAAGTGGCCCAAGGAAACGTCTTTGGCACCGCCGCCGGTGAGGCATCGGCGGCGCCAGCCCAAGGTGCGCTAGTGATGGTGGGATCGGCCTCGGCCATGATTTAGCTCCTGTAGAGCATCGGCTCGACCATGAGACGCGAACTGAAGATGCCCTTGTCAAAAAACAAATCGAAGAATTTCTGGAAGTAGGCGACGTCGGACTTCTTGAATTCGCTGTACAGCATGTACGAGGCGAGCGGCACTTCCGAGGTCAACGGCCCTTCGATGGCGGTGTAGCCCTTCAAATATTGTCGCGCTTCGTCCGGTTTGGTACGTACGAATTCGATGCCCTTGGTGTAGGCGGCGATGTACTTCTTTGCCTCGGCGGGATACTTGCCGATGAAGGCCGAAGCTAGCGACGCTGAACCGCCGTGCCAGGGCGCCAGCGGATCGCCGAGGATGTACTTGGCGATGACACCGGCTTCCAGCACCCGCGTCGTCCCGTTGATCCGTCCGACGGTGCCGGTCGGCTCGAGCGTGTAACAGGCGTCGGCTTGGCCCGCGACGATGGCGGCAACATGCTGGCCGATCGGCAATTCGATGACGGTTGCACCGGTTGCACCGGCGGTCTCCAATACCTGTTTAGCGAGAGTAACGTTTTGTATGCCCGGGCCGGACGCGATCCGTTTGCCCTTGAGATCTGCGATCGCCTTGTACGGGCTGTCCTTGGCGACGATGAACTCGTCGAGTACGTATTTGGCGTTGCTGGGGTTGGTCGCGAAGATCTTGAATGTTCCGGGCTGGGCAAGCTCGCCGATGGCGAGATTGGCCGAGCCCGTGCCGTTGGAACTGCCGTCCGCACGGCCGGAAAGAACCGCCTCCATTACTTGTTGCGCACCGGCGAATTTAAGGCCCTCGACGTCCAGCCCCGCCTCCTTGAAGAAGCCCTTCTCCAGGGCGACGAAGAAGGGTAATCCGGCGGCGACCGGCCAATAACCGATGCGGATCTTCGGACCGCTCTGCGCGCGCAGGAGAGAAGGTGCAGCGAGCATCGCCAGTGTGCTTCCGGCGGCAGTCACCGCCAGAATCCGCCGGCGACCCAAGTCGATTCCGGCCGCAGGCGCCGCTATCGACGCGCTGCGAACGGACGTGGTGAAAAGCTGTGCATCATGGCCGGCGTGCTTGGTATCTCGACTACTCATGGCGATCTCCTGATGGAAGTGCGGTTTCTGTCGCTGCCAGGATGCGGAGGGTCGACGCAATCCTTACGAAGACGCGCCAGCATTCAAGTAATTGCGCCAGCCGCCGAAACGGGAAATGTCTTCCGCATCCGAAGTCGCCGCCGCCTCGCAAAGAAATCCTTGCACCGGTGGCCCATCGTCGAGGTCGATGGTGCCAATCGACAGCGGCGACGGGATGCCGACTACAAAGGAACCGAATTCGCGGAGGCCGAGCTCCCAGATCTCGAGCTCGATGCCGTGGCCACGGTCGTCGGCCGTGCGCACCAGTCCCGGCTTGGACGGCACGGTACCCGGCAGCGCATACAAGCGATAGCGCGGCGCGGTGCGGGCGGGGCGAACGAGCCGAGCGCCGCGCTCAGTGAGTTCGTGATTGAGCGGCAGACCCGTGAGGTGCGCGCCGACAACAGCGATGTGCGCAACGTCGGCGCGCGTCACGAGGTGTTCCGGCTCAAGTAACGGTACGGCTGTCGCACCCAGCGGCAAGCCGGTTGCCTGGTGGAAACATTGGCCGAGCTCGGCAAGCGCCAGATCGCTGCCGGCCGGTGCAATCAAGGCGATGCCAAAAGGCAAACCGTTGGGCTTGAATGCCGACGGCACGGCGAGCGCCGCGAGATCCAGCAGATTCACGAAGTTCGTGTAGGCGCCAAGACGTCGGTTCAGCTCGATGGGGTCGGCTTGAATCTGCGCAATCGTGTACGCGGTGGGCGCCGTCGGCAGTAATAGAACATCGAACGTCTTCCACAACGATTGCAAGCTGACTTGCATCGCGCCCAGATGCGCACTGGCGATGAACGCGTCAGTCGCCGTGTATTGACGCGCGCCGCCGATGATGGCGCGAACCGTCGGATCGATCGCATCGGGACGTGCATCGAAGAACTCCCGGATTGCCGCATGGCGTTCGGCAACCCACGGTCCCTCGTATAGCATCGCCCCTACGTCCTGCCACGGAGCCAAATCGACGGGCACCGCCGTGCCGCCAAGTGCTTCCATTCTCGCAATGGCCGCCTCATAAGCGCTGGCCGCGTCGCCATCGCCATCGAATTTGCGTTGTGACGGTTCCGGAACGCCGAATCGAAAATGCGCGGGGAATCGGCCCGGGTAAAGCGGCAACATCCGACTGCATGGGTCCTTGGCATCGAAATCCGACGCAGCGGCGAACACGCGTGCCGCGTCGGGCACCGTCAACGCCAGGATAGACACGCAATCCAGCGACCGGCACGCTGGTACCGTTCCGCGCGTTGAAAGGATGCCGCGCGAGGGCTTCCAGCCAACGATGTTGTTGAGTGCGGCCGGAACGCGGCCGGAGCCCGCCGTATCGGTGCCTAGTGCGAAATGGACCAGACCTGTAGCGACGGCCACGGCTGAACCCGAGCTTGATCCCCCGGACGCGTACGCGGGCGCGATCGCATTGGGCACCGCGCCATAGGGCGAGCGGGTTCCGACGAGGCCTGTCGCAAACTGGTCGAGGTTGGTTTTGCCGACCAGTATCGCTCCCGCCTCTTGCAACGACTTGACGACGGGCGCCGATTCCGCAGGCTCATAGGCAAACGCGGGACATCCAGCCGTCGTCGCCAGGCCTGCGACATCGATGTTGTCTTTGGCGGCGTACAACGCTCCGAAAAGCGGCTTGTTCAACGCACGGGTCGGATTCGTTGCAAGTTCTGCGTCCAGCATCTCGGCTCGTGCGCGCAATGCTTCGGGCGCAACCGTGGAAATCCATACCGGCGTGGCGCGTGTTGCCGCGGGCAGCGCAAGCCATGATTCGATGATGTCCGAAGGGCGCGAAATTCCGCGGCGGTAGTCGTCGTGCAATGCGGCAATGGTGACGGGGCGGCGCGACATCGGCTCTCGTGTTTGCCTGTATACAAGCCTGCATACAAGCAATTCGGGTGCCAGCGTGATGCACCGCCGCAACCGAGTTAAATCAATGTATTAAGTTTGGATTTCGATCGCGCTTGCAGCGCAATCCGGGCCATTTAGGTGCGGGAGGAGCTACTCGCACCGTGACGGAGCGATTTTGGATTTGAGATGAACGCGCTACTGCGCTACCTGGATGGCCTCGCGTACGACCGGGTAGATGCCAACGCTCCAGCGCTTGCCGCTGAAAACGCCGTAATGACCGGCACCGGCCTGCACGTAATGCGTCTTCAGATAAGGGCGCAGTCCGGTGCAAAGGTCGTGCGCAGCGAGCGTTTGCCCCAGCGAGCAGATGTCGTCGCGCTCGCCTTCGATCGTGAGCAAGGCAGTTCGGCGAATGGCGCCAAGCTCGATCTTGCGCCCGCGCCACGTCAATATTCCTTTGGCTAGCGCGTACTCCTGAAACACCAGGCGCACGGTCTCGAGGTAAAACTCCGCCGGCAGATCGCACACCGCGAAGTATTCTTCGTAGAACATCCTGGTCGCGTTGGCTTTTTCGGTTTCGTCGTTGACGAGATCGTGAAACAGCTTGCGAAACGAATCGAGATGGCGATCGAGATTCATGCTCATGAACGCCATAAGCTGCAGGAATCCCGGATAGACGCTGCGTAGCGCGCCCGGATGGCGAAGCGGCACGGTACTGATCAGGTTTTGCTCGAACCAGTCGATCGGCTTGTCGGTGGCGAGCTTGTTGACCTCGGTGGGGGAGATGCGGCAGTCGATCGGCCCTGCCATCAACGTAACACTCGCGGGGGTCGCCGGATGGTCGTCCTCGGCCATCAGCGCCACCGCGGCGAGCGCCGGCACGCACGGCTGGCAGATCGCCACGAGATGCGCGCCCGGACCGATGACTTCCAGGAACCACATCACGTGCTCGAGGTACTCGTCGACGCCGAAGCGTCCCGCGAGCAACGGCACGTTCCGCGCATTGTGCCAGTCGGTGATGTAGACGTCGTGATCGGCCAGCATCGTGCGCGCCGTGTCGCGAAGGAGCGTGGCGAAATGGCCCGACATCGGTGCGACGATGAGCACCCGCGGACCGGGATCCGGCATCTCCTTGCGGAAATGCAACAGCGTGCCGAACGGCGTGCCGAAAGTCTGTTCCTCATGCACTTCGACTTGCCGCTCGCCGACGGTCACGGCACTGATTCCAAAGGTCGGGCGCTCGTGCGTCAAGGTGGCCAGCACGAAGACCTCGCAGGCCGCGGCGAGCTTGCGCAACGCCATGTCCTCGCCCGGAACATCGCGCGCCCGGTGCAGCGCCGGCAACGCAGTCTTCGCGACCGTGCGCAAGGGCCACAACAAATCGGAGTGCGCTTGATACGCCTGGTAGATCATGCCGCCCCGAGGCGGCGTCGTGAGGAGCCTGATTTGCGACGAGGGTGCCGGAGTGCGAAGGAGGCGCGACACCGGCAGCGCCGCTGGCACGTCACTTGCAAACGTGGCGAAGCGCGGTGCCGATGGTTCGGATCCGGAACCAAATCGGTGCATTCCAGCGTAGAGAGAGGGAGTCATGGCCAAGGCGGCGTTGACCATCAGCAGCAAGAACTATTCTTCGTGGTCATTGCGGGGGTGGCTTCTTGCCAAGTTCGCCGGTCTCGATTTCAGGGAGGTCATGGTCCCTCCCGACGACGCGGACGCGCGCAAGGAAATACTTCTGCTTTCGCCGTCGATCCTGGTGCCATGCCTGACCCATGACGGGATCAAGGTGTGGGATACGTTGGCCATCGCCGAATACTTGAGCGAAGTCAAACCGAAGAGCGGACTGCTGCCGGCGGAGCGCGCCGCGCGCGCCCATTGCCGCGCGGTCTGCGGAGAAATGCATTCGGGGTTCTCGAATCTTCGTTCGGCGCTCCCGATGAATCTCAAGCGCGTCTTTCCGGGTCACAAGGTGTGGGCGCGTGCGCAGGGCGATATCGAACGCATCACCACGATCTGGCGCGATTGCCTTGCCACCTATAGCGGTCCCTTCCTGTTCGGCAAGCGTTCGATCGCCGACGCGATGTACGCGCCGGTCGTCACGCGGTTCGTGACCTACGACGTGAAGATCGACAAAAAATGCGCTGCCTACGGCTCGCATATCCTGGCCATGCCGGAAATGATCGAATGGACCGCGGCGGCCAAGCTCGAGGCCGAGGAAATCGACGAGCTGGACATGGAGTTCTGAGCCGATCCCGCGTTCGGTCATAGCGTTCATCGTCGCCGCCGCATCATCACTTCCACGGCGTGAACTCGGGTACGGGACACGGTCCCACCGTTTCAACCGTCGTGAATTCGGCTGGCCCCACGACCTCCAGATATTCCATGTCGGGCGAGTAATCGAAGAGGTAGTGCACGATCCCCGGACGCTGATGCACGCAATCGCCGGCCTCGACCAAGGTCTCCTTGTCCTCGTACATGAAGCGGGCCCAGCCCCTCAGCATGTACACGACGTGGAAGTCGGCACCGTGATAGTGCCAGCCGGTGCCTTTTTCAGGTGCGTTATGCGGCCGGACGAGTTGCGCAAGCACCTTGCCGGCGGTCGCCTCCGCGATCCCGAGATCGCGATAGACGAAGAAATCGCGCAGTCCTTCTCCTTTGAAATCAGTGTCGCCCGGTTTGACATGCGAGAACTTCATGGCGGTCTTGTCCAGCATGAGCCACTCCTCGATGGGCGTCGTGACCCCACGGTGAAGCACGGAACATTCCAACTGCACAAGCGTAGCGTAGCGATCCCCTGCGATGTGCCTCCCGCACCATCAAAGCGCGAACGCACTGGAATAGCGCGGACCCGGCGTCGCAATCCCTTGCGATCGTCCACTTGGATTGTGGGATAACGCCTTGAATCGTCTCGATGCTTCGAAGAGCCCGTGTTCGGCGCGCGGCAGTGGTTTGTTTCTTGCAGGCGATGGACCGATATCAACGCAATGTGCGGGAGCGGTCGCGCCTCGCACCTTCTCGAACCACGATGCGTACAACGCTGGTGGATGCCGAGCCGGATCCGATCGCAATCGATCCCGAGGCGACCGCGCTCGTCATCATCGATATGCAGCGCGATTTTCTCGAGCCCGGCGGATTCGGCGAGACGCTGGGGAACGATGTCTCGCTGCTCAACAAAGCCGTGGCGCCGTGCCGGGCCTTGCTGGAAGCTGCGCGGCGCCTTGGCATGCTCGTCGTGCATACGCGCGAGGGACATCGCCCCGATCTTTCCGATGCCCCGCGGGCCAAGCTCGAGCGTGGGTCGCCGACGTTGCGGATCGGTTCGCAGGGTCCGATGGGACGCATCCTGATCCGCGGCGAGCCAGGTCACGACATTATTGCGGCGCTCGAGCCCATCGCAGGCGAACCGATCGTCGACAAGCCGGGCAAGGGCGCGTTTTTCGCGACCGACCTGCATGAGCTGTTGCGCTATCGGGGCATCGACACGCTGCTGGTGTGCGGCGTGACCACCGAGGTCTGCGTGCACACGACCGTGCGCGAGGCCAACGATCGCGGCTATCGGTGCATTGTGCCGGGCGATTGCTGCGCGTCGTATTTTCCGGAGTTTCACGCCACTGGCCTGGCAATGATCAAGGCTCAGGGCGGTATTTTCGGCTGGGTCACCGATTCACGCCGCGTGCTGGCGGCCTTGCCCGGCTGATCCGCATCAGGAAACATGAACATGGGGAGCGAGCATCATGACTAGGAACAAACCGGCCCTGTGGACTCCCGGGGACTTGAATGCGTTCTTCGGCTTCGGCACCAACATTCTGGTGAACATGCTGGTGTTGACCGGCCTCCTGCGCTTTGTCCTGAAGATGCCCGACGAGCTCGTCTTCGGACGCATCCTTCCGGCCGCCGGCTTGATGATGGCACTCTCAACGGTGTACTACGCGTGGCTCGCCTACCGGCTGGCGCAGAAAACGGGGCGCACAGACGTGTGTGCATTGCCGTCCGGGATCAGCGTGCCGCATATGTTCGTGGTCGTGTTCGTGATCATGCTGCCCATCTCGATCAAGACCGGCGATCCGGTCAAGGGATGGGAGGCCGGGCTGGTGTGGGTCTTCGTGCAGAGCTTCGTGTTGATGGCGGGCGGTTTCGTGGCGCCGATCGTGCGCAAGATCACCCCACGCGCCGCGCTGCTGGGCACGCTCGCGGGAGTATCCATCGCGTTCATTTCGATGCGACCGGCCGAGGAGATGTACATGGCGCCGGTCATCGGCATCGTGTGCTTCGGGATCATCCTCGCGAGCTGGTTCGGGGGCGTGCGCTACTGGAAGGGCATACCGGCGGGTCTGGTGGCGATCGCCGTCGGCACCGCCATCGCGTGGGCGTCGAGCGCGGTCGGCGTACCGATGGGCGGCATGAGCTGGGGCAACGTCACCCAGGCCTTATCCAATTTCGGATTCTCGGTTCCGCTGCCCGCGGTCGGGCACGTCTTCGCCGGCTTGGATTTCCTCGGCGTCATTCTCATTACGGCGATTCCGTTCGGCATCTACGATCTCGTCGAGGCGATGGATAACGTGGAAAGCGCCGCCGCAGCGGGCGACAGTTATCCGACCACGCGCGTGCTGACCGCCGACGGCGTGGTGAGTCTCATCGGGTGCCTGATGGGCAACCCGTTCATCAACGCCGTCTACATCGGACATCCGGGATGGAAGGCGATGGGCGGGCGGCTGGGGTATTCGGCCGCGACCGGCATCATGGTGATCCTGCTTGCATGGTTCGGCATCATCGCGCTCGTCTCTTCGCTGATTCCGGTGGTCGCGATCTCACCGATCCTCCTCTACATCGGCATGCTGATCGGCGCGCAGGCTTTCCAGGAATCGCCGAAGAGCCATGCGCCGGCGGTGGTGCTCGCGCTGACGCCGCATCTTGCGGCGTGGGGCAAACTGATGATCGACAATGCGCTCGGCGCGGCCGGCACCAGCGTTGCGGCAGTAGGCGTCGCCAAGCTCGCGCAGGTGGGCGTGCTCTATCAGGGGCTCGCGATCATGGGCGGCGGCGCCATTCTTGGAGGTTTGGTGCTCGGCGCGATTGCGGCGTTTGTCATCGACGGCGCATTTCGCAAGGCCGCGGGCTTCGCGCTGGCCGGCGCGGTGCTCACCTTCTTCGGATTCATGCACGGTGAGGCGATCGGCATCGGCCAAACGCCACTTGTAGCGTTGAGTTATCTAATCGTGGCGGCGATTCTCGTAGGTTGCGGCATGTCCGCGAAGGTCGATAAGCCAGTGGCGATGCGCGAGCACGGACAACCTGCGCTCGACGCGGCGGAATAGGCCCGTCGTCCCGCCTGCGCGACGCTGCCTGTCTGGGAACTGAATCGCCGACCGGGCACGACTACCCGCTCGCACAGGACGCGCGCGAAAAGCCAGCGCGCTGGTCAGTGCCGCCAGCAACAACGCCATTGTCCCCGGTTCGGGCACGGCTTGCGCCCCGGCTGGAAGTTCACTCAGACCGGCGGTGCTCGAAAAGTTGGTGGTGACCGTGTGCGCCGCATCCATGTACGAGTCGTACTTCCCCCAGGCGCCGGTAAACATCTCGAGGAAGTAATAGCGTCCAGCTTCAAGGCTGAAGTCAAGCGCGCCCGTTACCAGCGTTTCGCCCGGCAAAGAGCCGAGTATCGCGGAGCCTTCGTTGCGTACGTCGTCGCGCTGTCCACTCAGGCAATCGAAAAGACCTCCTTGAAATACGCATGACGGCCCTCCAGCAACCAGCTGATCGTCGACGACGAATGTAGGCGTCCCCAGTGAAAAGATTGCCACGTCAACGACAAGCGCCGAAAAAGGGTTCGTATCTATCGGGAACTGGTGCGTGCCATCTATCACATTGGTCCCGCTGTAGCTCAGAGCAATGTCGACGCTGCGGTCGGTCGGGCCGGTGCCATCCCATGCGTAGCCGCTAACCGTGTAGGTCCGCCCCGAGACGCGGGCGGTCGCGCCGTTCGCGAATCCGCCCTGGCGTGCGCTCGGCGCGCTAGTGGCGGCGTCGAAAACCGAGACTGAGGATCCGCTCGTTCCCTGCGCCCGAATGCCAAAAGCGTTGGTCGCGGTCGTCGCCGCTGCGGTGTTTCCCGGCTGGTAGTCACTCAGGTCCTGCACGATAGTCTGGGTAAAGGTAGCCGCGTCATTTTCGATGCACCCTCCGCCGCCAGGATGCTGACTGCAGTCCCGCACCGTTGTGCCGGAGTACGACCCATTCGAGATGAGGATGGGCGCGCCCAGGGCGGAAAAGGCAGGACCGGCGAGCGCCAAGCCGAACAGGACCGACAACGGTGAGCACCTCATGTCGAATTCCCCTTGCGTCGGTGGGCGCTTTCAGCGCCGGTGAGTTACGGCCGAGTTCGGGACTTCTATCATTGGAGTCCTTCTGGGGCCGCTTGAGCAATAAACAATGTACAAGCCAACAGGCACTATCGCGCTTTCAAACGGCAATGGCAACAACTTGCTCAAGATCTGAGTGAACCGCTGCCCATCTCCGAACCGCGCAGCCGTTCACTCGAATGATGCTCTAGGCCGCTGCGAGCCGAGGTCGCATAGTACCGAATGCAGTCGACAAAGGATCGTTGCTGAGCCAGCATACGACAGAACCCGCCCGCGCCAACGACTGGCACTACCATCGGGGAGGCAGGTCACCCTATCGGATCGCCGCCGTGGTCCACGAAAGGGAGCATCAGTTACCGGAGGCAACACCATGGCTAAGGGAAAGGA
>Ga0210402_10000697_pt1 | contig 36930 bp, 25 predicted proteins | sample IncBWC7MmetaG_FD_161055 | JGI IMG/M metagenome (GOLD analysis project Ga0210402, IMG submission 161055) | Forest soil microbial communities from Barre Woods Harvard Forest LTER site, Petersham, Massachusetts, United States - Inc-BW-C-7-M | ecosystem: Environmental > Terrestrial > Soil >...
GTAGGTCAGCTGGAACTCGAAGATAAGCTCAAACGGCCGGAAATGCGGCAACTTCGACAACGGATCGCGCTGCGTTGCAACACAGCGTCACTCACCCTGACGGAGTCCCACGGGTACATTGCGAACCGGCTGCGCATCGCGGGCGCAACGCGCGAGCCGGTCTTCGAGTCCGACGCCGTGGAAGCGCTACACTATTATTCGCGCGGGATCCCCCGGGTGATGAATCTCCTATGCGAGCACGCGCTCATTAACGCTTACGCGGAGGAACTCAATCCGGTTACGCTGCAAATGGTTGAAGAAGCCGCACGGGACTTCTTGATGGAGGAGTTTCGACCGCTCGCTACCTGCCTTGGCATGACTAGGCGCATGGACAGTAAACTCAGCGTCATGCACTCGGAATTCGCGAGGGAGCCAGGGTCATCCGTTCGAGAAGAGGCAGCCTGTTCGCTGAAAGCACAAGGCGCGGAAAGGCCTGCGGCTGTAGTTGCATTTGCGGAGGAGGAGCGTGGGCCCAGCGTGGGAAACAGCATGGTTGCCGCCGTTCCTGAAGAAAGAGACGCTGCGGCGTCGGAAGGGCACTTGAACACCTCTCTCTCCGTGCTGGATCTGATTCCCGCGTCGCCAGAGTTTGGGACGCAGCAAGTCAAAAGCGAACCTGCCTTGAATTTGAGCGCAGCCCAGTCCGATTGCGCCGCTGAACTTGTGGCCACCATGGGACGACTGCTCGCGGCGGCCTCATCGACTCCAGGGCCACAGCGGAAGTTCTCGAAAGTTGCGAGCGAAAAGTCACCCGCATTGATCTGTAGCCAAGCTCGACCCACAGTGAACCGCGGACTCTCACTCGATAGCGTGGACAGGATGCCCCTCAAATTAGGCCGCCGCTGGATGCACCAGTTGTATGTTCCATGGAAGGCCTCGTGGAGTTCCCTGGGGACTCCCCTCGGGCCGGTGATTTCCAGGGCAATGTCGTTGAGCGTTTCCGCGAGGATTCCTCGGACGACGCGAGAAACGTTGGCTACCGCCCGGGCAGTGCTGCGGCAATGGAGGCTTGGGTTCAGACACGATTGGAAGATTACGGTCAAAGCGATGGACTTCCCGCAGATGAAGAAATCTCTCGTTCAGTGGTTACAGCAGCCCATATAGTCCAAACCGATGACGACCGGTTCCAAGGATCTTGGTCCAAGGTCCTGATAAACGCGGTAACCGGACAGATCAAGTCCTGGTACGGAACATGTCCGGTAAGCCGTGCGGGCACTGACAAGGTTTGTGAGCAAGTTTCTCATGCCACTATTGCAGCTGGCATACTCTGCCGTGGCCTCCTTCAGGTAGGGATCGCGTGCCGTAAGGGAAGGCCGACACGCCGCAACAGGTCCTGAAACCGTGGGTTGGACCGCAAGCCGTCCATGCTCGGATCTATGTGAAGATAAATAAGCCAGTGGGAGTGCTCTTCGTAGGATTTTTCCAAGTATTCAATCGCGCGGTCGTCTTCTCCCAAGCCGATGTGGATTCCGGCGAAGAAGTAAGGTGCAACATACTTTTGATTTGTTAATTTTCTCAGATCATCGAGGATCTGGATTGCCTTCTTTCTCCTACCCGCGGTGGCGAAAGTTTGCGCCAACGCCGCGCTCATCAAAGGACTGCCGCCAGACAGCTTCACCCCCTTCTCACCCTCGGCGATGGCCAGTTCATAGCGACCCATTTTCCTGAGTAACAGGCCCAGAATCCAGTACGTGACGGGGTAGTTTGGGTCCAATTCGACAGTTCGCCGGAGTTGTTCGATGGCGTCGTCGTATCGCCGGGCCATGTAGAAGGCCCATCCGATAGCAACGCTGATAATTAGGGACAACGGATCGAGCTCTTGGCTGTTTTTCATCCCTGCGATAGCTTCTTCGTGGCGTCCCATAGTCATCAAATACTCGGCGTACCAATGATTGGCAGTCGGATGGGCGAGATTTAATGCAAGGCTGCGTTTGAATTCCGTCTGAGCCTCTCGCCACCGCCAGTCGTGAAGCCACAACACGGCTGCCAGTGGCGTGTGGGCTTCGCCGAGATCCGGGTCGAGCCGCAGGGCCCCCATCGCGGCCATTTTGCCTTTAGGGAACGCGTCCTTCGGCGGCAGATAGCTATTCCACCCCAGAAGCACGTACGAATCGGCCAAACCAGTATATGCGAGAGCGTAGCCGGGATCCTTCTCGACAGCTTGCTGAAAGTATTCGATCGCCTTGTAGAATCCGTCTTCGGTCCACCTGTTCCAGTGATGACGACCTTTTAGGTAAAGCCGGTAAGCCTCGGCATCGTCCGTTTGGCGTTTGGTCAGCCGCTTTTTTTCTGCCCGCGTGAGCTTTAACTGCAATTTTCCCGATATTTCGTCGGAAATTTCGTCTTGAATCGCAAAGATATCGCCAGGCTTGCGATCGTATTGTGCGCCCCACAATTGAGACCCTGTCGCCACATCGACTAACTCGGTCCCGATGCGCAAAGATCCACCGCTTTGCACAATTCTCCCGGTGAGAACGGCGCGCACATTAAGCTCGCGACCGACGGTTTGAGGATCAATTCCCCGGCCCTTATAGCGAAATACCGTGCTCTGGGCCATCACTCGCAGTTTTGGGACGGTCGCCAGAATATTAATAAGACTGCTCGCGATTCCGTCGCTGAGGTATTCGTGCTCCGGGTCGCGACTAGCGTTTTCGAAAGGCAAAACTGCAAGCGAGTCAATGACCTTCGAGACCCGTATGGGGCGGAGGGCACCTGTTTGCGTCGTCGAATTCCGTGCCCGCTGCTCCCCGGTGGAGTCCAAATGACTCGAGGTCGATATCGGGACGGATTCTGGGTCTGCTTCCGCAGCTCTCCAGCCGGAATCGGTGCCTCGCTCCAGTCGTTGCAAATCAGCGCTGATGTCAGCCGCGCGCTGATGGCGTTGGTCTCTATTCTTGTGGAGGGCCTTGTTGATGATTTCTTCAAGCCTCGGCGGGATATCGGGATTGATACTTCGCGCGGGAGCAGGGGGCCGCGTCAGAACGGCCTCGATAATCGTGCCGCCCGTACCGCCGCCGAACGCCTGGCGCCCTGTCGCCATTTCATATAGCAACAGACCGAGCGAGAAGATATCCGTGCGCGGGTCCAGATTGTCTCCGCGGACCTGCTCGGGTGACATGTAGGAAGGAGTGCCGCTTATGATTCCCACGATCGAAGTGGAACCCGGCGCTTCGCCGCCGAAATCTGCGTCCGCTCCCGCAATCCCTTTGGGAACAAGTTTTGCAAGGCCAAAATCGAGCACCTTCGCCTGTCCACGCTTCGTCACGAAAATATTCGCGGGTTTGATGTCCCGGTGGATTATTCCTTCGGTGTGCGCCGCATCCAAAGCTTCCGCTATCTGGATCCCAATTTTCAGCATTTCCTCGAGAGGAAGTGCCTTCCCACGGATGTGACTGCGCAGCGTTTCGCCGTCAATGAACTCCATGGCGATGAAAGTTCGGCCGTCCTGCTCGCCGATGTCATAGATCGTGCAAATGCCCGGATGATTTAGAGCGGATGCGGCTCGCGCCTCGCGGCGAAACCGCTCCAACGCCTGCGGGTCTTGCGCCATGTTATCTGGCAGGAATTTCAGCGCAACCGGGCGGTCCAGGCGGATATCGACGGCCTTATAGACCACGCCCATTCCCCCTGCACCTAGTTTTTCTATGACGCGAAAGTGAGAGATGGTCTCGTCAATCATGGCTGAGCCCGCTCTTTAGAAAGCGGCGGTCTATGTCACAATGTCTTGTCGTTCAGCGCGGCATCTCCATCCAGTTTTTTCCGCTCCACATCCGGAGGCTTTGGGGATCCCAACATGCCCAGCACTCGTGAGCCTTCTCCATACATGCTCACGTCGGCTTGATGTTCCAACTCAAACGTTACGTTCTTGTTGCAAACGGAGCAGACTAGTACGCCGTACGCGGTGCCACCTTGTTGCATGAAGATGTTGTAACGCATCACGCGCTCGCAACACACTGGAACCCAAAGATTTGGAGTTTGCGTCGTGCCCAAGGTTCACCGCCCAAAATCGAGTTTGCCGGGATTATACACTGAAAAACTGCATGGCTAAGGGTCCTGCATCGCTAAGTCCTTCCACGAGAAGGCCGGTGTGAGTCAAGTCTGTTTTTTCTTTTTCGCAGCTACGTTGTTCCGTTTGAGCTAGGCCGACAGAGGCCAGGTGGGGCAATGCGGGGAGCTATGATTTATTCTTGAGCTTCAAAAGAATTAAAGGGCGGCCCGAGGAAGAGCCGCCCTGGAATTGCCGCTATATGCTGGGGTCCCAGCTTCTGTTAACGATTCCTATTGCTTGTCGTAAACCGCCGAACTTGTCGTCGCTCGGCCGTCCGGGTCGGTACCCTGTGCCGTAACCGTTGTAACTTTTCCATCCTTGGAAATTTCGCTCTTGGCCGTTCCAATCACCTTGCCGGCTTTTGTCAAAGTGGCTTCAAACGTATTGGCATCGGTCCGCTTAATCGAGATGGCATCCGCTCCACCAGGCATTGAACCGGTTATCGGGGATTCCTTGCCGTCAAACGCAACCGTAAAGCTATAGGCGACGCCGGTTCCTTCGGCGCTGACTCCCTCAAAGCTATACTTCACGTTCTCGCCCTGTGCCTCAAGCGTGCGCGTCAGGCTCTTTGGTGCCGGTCCTGGATTATATTTTGATTTCTCGACATTGAGCTTCCATGTTCCTACTGCTGGATTGTTTTGCGCGTATGCTGGAGCGCAAGCAACTGCAATCAAGACAAGAATAGAGGCAAATTTCAACAATCGCATGATGTTTCTCCTTAAGTCCTATCAGATACTTCGGCTAGTCATTCCAATGAGGTGAGAGGCGAGAGGAGAGACACAGTTCGAGCTAGAGATGGATTCCCACTAAATCTCTCTTTCTCACAGTTCAGTTCTACCCTAAGGATTTTCTCATTCCCTGGCTGTCCCCTTTGGCACGGTTCTGCAAATATCTTCATAGGCGGGCAATTTACTACGGGAAGGAGCATTCACAACAGCATTTCGTCAACTGAAACTCCCTGATTTCACTGTTGAGTGGCAGCCTCCTATCCCTCGTGTTTGTGTGCTTGGGTTGGGGGCGGGGAAATTTCAAGCTACTCGTCGAATGACTGTCCTTTCGCATGTACCACTAGAATTCTCATATTGTCGGCTCCGACGTGCGGACGAGGTTCACCGTAATAATATTTTAGAACGCGCCCCCTCGAGGCTCATCGCTCGATTTCGGTCGCCAAGTGTCTGATCAACGCATTATAAAAGGGCGCACTAATCCGAAACTCGCTCGCTGGCCTTCCACTCAGAATGATGGCTTCTCCGGGCGACTTGTGCGATTCTCTACGTTACTTTTGCGAGGACCTGGCCCCGATGCTGAAGCGGTTCAAGGATTTGTCGGAAAAAGAGATTCTCGCCGTGGCCATTTCCAATGAGGAAGAGGACGGCCGCATCTACGGCGAGTTTGCCGATGCGCTGCGCGAGTCGTACCCCGCGACGGCGGAGATGTTCGAAGAGATGCGCGTGGAAGAGGCCGGCCACCGCGACCGGCTGCTCGCGTTGTTTCGGCAACGTTTTGGCGATCACATTCCTCCCATCCGGCGTGAAGATGTGCGCGGCTTTCTGAGCCGCCGCCCGGTGTGGATGATGCGGCCGCTTGGTGTGAAGGTGGCACGGCGCCAGGCCGAAATCATGGAGATGGAAGCCAGCCGCTTTTATTCGCGGGCGGCCAGCCTGGCCACCGACGTTCCACTGCGCGAGTTGCTGAACATGCTGGCGGATGAGGAACGCAAGCACACGCGCGCCGCCGGTGAATACGAAGAAAAGCACCTCACCGAGAAAGCCAAATCCGACGAATCGGAATCGCACAAGCGCCTGTTTATGCTGCAGTTCGTGCAGCCCGGCCTGGCGGGCTTGATGGACGGCTCCGTCTCCACGCTCGCGCCGCTTTTTGCCGCGGCGTTTGCCACGCATAAGAGCTGGGACGCGTTTCTTGTCGGCATGGCGGCCAGCCTGGGCGCCGGGATTTCCATGGGTTTCGCCGAGTCGCTCTCCGATGATGGCTCGCTAACGGGCCGCGGCTCGCCGTGGATTCGCGGCACGGTCACGGGAGCGATGACCACAGCGGGCGGGCTCGGGCACACGCTGCCGTTCCTGATTTCCGATTTCCACCTGGCCATCGGCGTGGCGATTGCGGTGGTTTTTGTCGAACTCGGCGTCATCAGCTTCATCCGCCATCGCTACATGGACACGCCATTTCTGCAGGCGGCATTTCAGGTGATCGTGGGCGGTCTGCTGGTCTTCATCACTGGCTGGCTCATCGGCAGTTCGTAATTACTGATGGCCTATCTAACTCAGAACAAATATAAGATCATCTGTCTCTCGGGCATTCTTTTGATGGCCGGGATGTCTGTTGGTGTTGCTTCCCGGCTTTCTGCACAGGCGGCAATGAAGGCCGACCGGATTGTGGTCGAAAAGAGCAAGCGAACGCTAGCATTGATGGACGGGTCAAGAATTCTGAAGACCTACAAAGTTGCCCTGGGCGGGCAGCCGGTTGGCGCGAAGGATAGACAAGGCGACCACAAAACTCCCGAAGGAATTTATTCCGTGGACGCCAAGAATCCAAACAGTCAGTTTTACAAAGCACTGCACATTTCCTACCCAAATCCGGCTGACCGCGCGAATGCGCGGAAATTGGGAGTGAGCCCGGGCGGCGATGTCGAAATTCACGGACTCGGATCGAAATGGGGATGGCTTGGCGCGAAACACCGCCTCACGGACTGGACGGACGGTCGCATCGCGTTGGCCAACGAGGAAATCGACGAAATTTATCCGCTTGTCAAAGTAGGCACGACTGTCGAAATTCGGCCTTGATTCAGCTCACACCCGCTCAGGAGATTGCCCGGAGTTGGACCTCCAAAGACACCCGAACCAACTCCCCTAGTGCTATAATTCTGCCCGTTGAGAGCGCCCAGCTCTCTGAGTCCCCGACAACCCAGCCAGGGTCTGGAATCCAGCCGGTACCTCTATCCCCTTCCGGCAAATCAACGATTTGGAAAATCCTTCTTTAATGGGAGAAGTACCATGAAATCTGAATGGATGGCTCGGAATCCTCGGGCTGGGGCGCTTTTGCTTGCCGTGTTGGCGATATTCGCAATCGCAGGAATCATTGTGAGCTGCGGCGGGGGATCCTCCAACAACATGGTCTCAGGAATGGGTACGGTGAACGTGACCATAAGCGATCCACCCAGCTGCATGCCGCCCAACGGGCAATTCACGCACGTTTACGTCACCGTGCGCTCGGTGCAAGCGCACATCAGCGCCACCGCCGATGACAACAGCTCAGGTTGGCAGGAACTTGCTCCGCAACTCGCGAGCGCACCGATGCAGATCGATCTCTTTTCCAAGCCACAGACAACCTGCATTCTTGCGCAGCTTGGCTCGGCCAGCCTTCCCGCGGGCAGCTACCAGCAAATCCGCCTCCTGCTGGTTTCGAACACGGCGGCCACGAGTGCTGGTCCGTCAACGAACTCCTGCGCAGGAAACGGATTCAACTGCGTCGTACTTGAGGATTCCACCATTCACGAGCTTCAGTTGAATAGCCAGGACAATACCGGCCTGAAAATTCCGCCTGGGCAGATTGTCGGCGGGCCGCTGCAGGTGACCGCTGGCCAGAGCGTGGATTTGAACATCGACTTCAATGCGTGCGCTTCGATTGTGCAGCAAGGCAACGGCAAATTCCGCCTGAAGCCGACACTTACGGCCGGACAGGTCAGCGCGAATAACACGGGAATCAGCGGGAAAGTGGTGGATTCCTTTACCCACGCGCCGATTACGGGCAGCGTTCAAGTTGCCCTCGAACAGCCTGACTCGAGGGGGGCGGATCGCATCGTGATGCAGACGGTTGCGGACAGCAACGGCAATTTCAACTTCTGCCCGCTGCCAACCGGAACGTTTGACATCGTTGTTGTCGGCATCGGCCCGGCCAACATACCTTACAACGCGACGACCGTTCTGAACGTGCCGAAGGGAACGAATCTTGTCGCTATCCCGCTGATCGCCGAAGTTGGAGCCACTGCGCCCGCGGTGTTCCAAGGGTTTGTGACCGCCACAAACGGCGCGGTTGCTGGAACGATCGACGTCAGCCTCTCAGCGCTGCAAACGGTGGCGTCCGGGGCGACGACAATCCAGATCACGATTCCTTTGCAGACCATCCCAGCGGCGACCACTTTGCCGGAGGTGGATTCGACGGGCCTCGTCTCGGTCTCTGCCAGCACCAACTGCCCGACGGGAGCGCCCGCGAACTCGAATTGCGCCGGCTACACGCTGGTGGTTCCGGCGAGCAACCCGAGCGTCGGCATTTTCTCGTCGTCCGGATTCACCTATTCCACCCCGGCAACTGGAGATGTGCTCTTTACTGTCGACGCACGGGCGGCTTTGCCGTTGAGCGGCGGAACGCCAGATTGCACGCCATCCGAGCAGACCACCGCAAAAGACGCGACCGCGGCGCCCCTGAAGGCTCTCCCAGCTACAACCACAAACGTGGCGGAGATTGATTTCAGCAGTTGCACGTAATTCCGAGCCGGCGCTCAGCTGCCGGCTCATCCACCCCGACCAAGGGCAGCCTGTACCAAGGTCCTAGTCAATCTTGCGACACGCACGGAACACGAGGTTTTGCGAACCACATTCCGAAGCATTAGTGTGAAGAGTAAGGCCCCGACCCCCAAGGAGAGAAGAATGAAGCTAGCAAAATGGATGCTTGGCGGAGCGCTCGCCTTCTGTTTAATCTCAGGACAAAACGCCTTGGCGCAGGGCAATAGCCAGGGGCATGGACATGGCAAAGGCCACGACAAGCATGGTGACGACGACCAGGGCGACAATAATCAAGGCTACTACCATGGGCACGACAAGGAAGTTCACGACTGGTATTACGCTCACGGAAACAATCTTCCGCCGGGCCTCGCGAAGAAGGACCACCTGCCGCCGGGACTCGAAAAGCAATTGGTGCGCCGCGGTACGCTGCCTCCCGGATTGCAGAAGAAGATTCAACCCTGCCCGCCCGAACTGGTTCGCTACCTGCCGCCACCACCGCCCGATTGCGCGAACGTCCTGATCGGAGGCCACATCGTGCTGCTGAATCGCAGGACTAATGTGGTGGTGGACTTCATGCACGTTGAACTGTTCTGAGCAATCCTGTAGCTCACCCCTTCAGGGGTGAGGGTTTCCATCGGGCGGGCGAGATTTCCCCGTCGCGGCGAAAACCCTCGGGCCCTGCCTGCCGCAGGCAAGCTCGAAGGCCTGAGCTACAGATGGATCAATCATCGGAGTGTGCGGGGACGGGTGTAACGGTCGGGCGGCGGAAGGAAGCGCGCAGCCAGGCTTGCAGGCGATCCATGTAAATGTAAACGACCGGCGTCGTGAAGAGGGTGAGCACCTGGCTCAGAATCAGGCCCCCGACAATGGTGATGCCGAGGGGCTTGCGAATCTCCGAACCCGCACCAGTTCCCAGCGCCAACGGCAATGCCCCAAACATCGCCGCCATCGTGGTCATCATGATCGGGCGAAAGCGCATCAGGGCCGCGCGGTAAATTGCCTGGTCCGGCGGAGTATTTTCTTCCCTTTCGACCTGGACCGCGAAATCGATCATCAGAATCGCGTTTTTCTTTACGATCCCGATCAACAGGATAATGCCGATGATGGCGATAATGCTCAAATCCATCTTCATCAATTGCAGCGCCAGCAACGCACCGATGCCCGCCGAAGGGATTGTGGACAAGATCGTGACCGGGTGAATGAAGCTTTCGTAAAGAATCCCGAGAACGATGTACACGGCGGCGAGCGCTGCGAGGATCCAGATGGGCTGGTCCTTCAGCGAATCCTGAAACGCCTGCGCCGTGCCCTGGAAGGTAGCGTGCACCGTATTGGGCACGCCGAGTTGGCGCATCGCGAGTTGGATATGCTCCACCGCCGGGCCGAGCGAAGCGCCCTGAGCCAGGTTGAACGAAAGCGTAATCGCCGGAAAAATTCCCTGGTGGTTTACGGAAAGCGCGGTGTTGGAGTGCTCGTAGTGCGCGAAGGAACTGAGAGGCACTAGTTTGCCGGTGTTCGAAGGCACATAAATATATTTCAAGCCGTCTGGGTTTTCCTGATAGTTCGGCGCAACTTCCAGAACCACATGGTATTGATTCAAACCCTTGTAAATAGTGGAGACTTGCCGCTGGCCGAAGGCATCTCCGAGAGCGTTGTCAATGTCCTGGACGGAAACACCGAGGCGCCCGGCCGTATCGCGGTCAATGGACAAATACGACTGCAAGCCTTTGTCCTGCTGGTCGGAGTTGATATCCCGCAACTCCGGAACCTGCCGCATGCGCGCCATGATGGTGGGCGCCCAGTGATACAGATCCTCCAGATTGTCCGCCTGCAGCGTGTACTGATATTGCGCGCCGCCGAATCGCCCGCCGACGGAAACGTCTTGGATAGATTGGAAGAAAAGCGACGCGCCGGGTATGCCTGCGGTTTTCTTCCGCAGCCGCGCGATCACATGGTCCGCGTTCATCTTGCGCTCATCGATGGGTTTCAATTGGGCAAACATGCGCGCCGTGCTGGTGCCGTTGCCGCCGCCGGTGAAGGAAGTCACCGTATCAATTGCCGGATCTTGCGCCACGATATCGGAGAAAGCGCGCATCTTTTTGGACATTTCGACGAAGGAAGTGTCCTGATCCGCCTGGATGAAGCCCGCGATGCGCCCGGTGTCCTGTTGAGGGAAAAATCCCTTGTTGACGTGGCCGAACATGTAAACGCTGAGCGCGGCGGTGAGGATCGTCACGCAGAGAATCAGCGGTTGCTGGCTTAAAACCCAGCGGAGCGCGTGGTCGTAGCCCTTCAGCATTCCGTTGAACGCGCCTTCGGAAATCCGGTAGGCCAGGCCATGTTTCTTGTTGACGTCGTGGCGCAAGAAACGCGCGCAGAGCATGGGCGTGGTGGTCAGCGAAACAAACATGGAGACCGCAATCGCCACGCTTAAGGTAACTGCAAATTCCCGGAAGAGTCGGCCGACGATTCCGCCCAGCATCAGAATCGGGATAAACACGGCCACCAGCGACGCGCTCATGGAGAGCACCGTGAATCCGATTTCGCTGGAACCTTTCATCGTCGCCGGATACGCGGGCATTCCGGACTCCATGTGCCGCGCGATATTTTCGATGACCACGATGGCGTCGTCCACCACGAAGCCGGTGGAAATGGTCAGCGCCATCAGCGACAAATTGTCCAGGCTGTAGCCGAAGAGATACATCACGCCGAACGTTCCGACCAGCGACAAGGGCACAGCGACGCTGGGGATCACTGTGGCCCAGTAATTTCGCAAGAACGCGAACACCACCAGGATCACCAGAATAATGGAGATGATCATGGTGCGTTCCACTTCATGGACCGAGGCGCGAATCACCAACGTGCGGTCGATGACCACGTCGAGCTTCAGCGAGGGCGAAATCGAAGAACGGAGCCACGGCAGGTTTGCTTTCACCTTGTCCGCCGTGTCGATCATGTTCGCGCCAGGCTGCCGGAAAATGCCAATGACCACGCCGGGCTTTCCAGCGGGAAGACCCAGATTGCGAATATCTTCGACGGAGTCCACCACCGTGGCGATGTCCACCAGGCGGACTGACGCGCCGGCGTGGCCGCCGACGATTAACGGCTCATACTCGTAGGCCTTGAAAAGCTGATCGGAATCGGAGACCGCAAAGGTGCGATCCTTATCCGAGAGCGCGCCCTTGGCGAGATTCGAGTTGGACGATTGCAAGGCCTTGCGCACCTGCTCCAGGCTGATGCCATAGCTGTTGAGCTGCTGCGGGTTCACCTGTACCCGGACCGCGGGACTCGAAGAACCCCACACAAAAACCTGCCCAACGCCATCCACTTGCGACAATTTTTGCGCCACGACGGAATTCGCAGCGTCGTAAATCTGGGCGATGGGAATCGTGTCGGAAACCAGGGAAAGCAGCAAAACCGGCGAGTCCGCGGAGTTTACCTTGCGATAGGTGGGCTGGCTCGGCATGTCAGCGGGCAGCTGGCTGCGCGCCGCGTTGATGGCGGCTTCGACGTCGCGCGCGGCGGCGTTGATGTCGCGGTTCAGATCGAATTGGAGCGCGATGCCAGTGTTGCCGAGCGTTGAGGTTGACGTCATTTGCGTGACGCCGGCGATGCGGCCGAACTGGCGCTCCAGAGGAGTGGCGACCGCCGACGCCATCGTTTCCGGGCTGGCGCCTGGGAGACTTGCGCCGACGCCGATCGTCGGCAAATCCACCTGCGGCAGGGGCGCTACGGGCAGAAAGCGGAACGCAATCGCGCCGGAAAGAAAAATCGCGATGGTGACTAGCGAAGTGGCAACCGGCCTGCGGACAAAGGGAGCGGAGAAGTTGGACTGGAAATTCATGTCCTAGTCTCCTGCGGCCGGCTCGTCGAGGGGATTTGCAATTCCAAGATGCAAGCGGTTCGCCAACCAGTCAAAGGCCAGATAAACCACCGGCGTGGTGTAAAGCGTCAACAGTTGGCTCAGGATCAGGCCGCCGACGATGGTGATTCCGAGCGGCCGGCGCAACTCGGAGCCCACGCCTTGACCGAGCGCCAGCGGCAGTCCGCCGAGCAGCGCGGCCATCGTCGTCATCATGATCGGCCGGAAACGCAATAAGCACGCTTCGTAGATTGCATCGAGGGGCGACTTTCCCTGCTCGCGCTCCGCTTCGAGCGCAAAGTCAATCATCATGATGGCGTTTTTCTTGACGATGCCGATCAGCAGGATGATGCCGATCAGCGCAATGATGCTGAATTCCGTCCGGCAAAGCATCAGCGCGAGGATGGCGCCGACGCCAGCTGATGGCAACGTGGACAGAATCGTGATGGGATGAATGTAACTCTCGTATAAAATTCCCAGGACGATGTACACGGTCACCAGCGCGGCCAGAATCAGCAAAGGCTCGTTTGATACGGAGCGCAAAAAGGCCGCCGCGGTGCCCTGGAATGTGGCTTGAATGCTGGGCGGCATCAAGAGTTCTTGGCGCGCCTTGTCAATCGCCGCGGTCGCTCCGCCGAGAGACGCGCCCGGCGCAAGGTTGAAAGAGATAGTCACCACGGGAAATTGCCCCTGATGGTTGATGGCGAGCGACGATGTCCCGGGTTCAAATCGCGTGAACGCGCTCAGCGGCACCTGCTGTCCGGTGGAGGAGCGCACGTAAATATCTTTCAAGGCGGCGGGAGTCTGGCGAAAGCTTTTGTCGACTTCCATCACCACGTGATACTGGTTCAGCTGCGTGAAAATAGTGGAGACTTGCCGCTGGCCGAAGGCGTCGTAGAGCGTGTTGTCAATATCGGCGGGCAAAATGCCGAGGCGCGAAGCGGTGTCGCGATCGATAGTCAGCGTCGCAAGCAAACCGTCGTTCAGCTGGTCAGTGGCGACGTCGCGTAGATCCGGCAGCGCTTTTAACTTTTCCACAAATCGTGGGGTCCAGTAGGCGAGCTCCTTGGGATCCACATCTTCGAGCGAATATTGAAACTGCGTGCGCGAGACGCGATCTTCCACCGTCAAATCCTGCACGGGCTGCATGAAGAGAGTGATTCCGTCCACCTTGGCAATCGCCGGTTGCAGCCGCCGGATTACTTCGGACGAACTCAACTTTCGCTCTTCGAGAGGTTTCAAATTAATCTGGATTCGCCCGCTGTTGAGCGTGGTGTTCGTGCCGTCAATGCCAATGAATGACGAAAGGCTCTCCACCGCCGGATCCTGAAGGATGGCGTCGGCCATTGCGCGCTGCCGCGCGGTCATGGCGGCGAAGGAAACGTTTTGCGGCGCTTCGGAAACGCCAAGGATGACGCCGGTGTCCTGCACCGGGAAGAAACCTTTGGGCACGTAGATGTAAAGCAGAATGGTGCCGACCAGGGTGCCGATGGTCACCAGCAGCGTGATGGTGCGGAATCGCAGCACGACTTGCAGCGTCCGCCCATAGAACGCGATCACGTCGTTGAAGAGCTTTTCCGATTTGCGGTAGAACCACGTCTGTTCGTTCTCCGGCTCGTGCCGCAGGAGTTTCGCGCACATCATCGGCGTCAAGGTCAGCGAAACCACGGCCGAGACCAGAATCGTCACCGCCAGCGTGACCGCAAACTCCCGGAACAACCGCCCCACGATGTCGCCCATGAACAACAGGGGAATCAGCACGGCAATCAACGACACCGTCAGCGACACGATCGTGAACCCGATCTGCTCCGAGCCCTTCAGCGCAGCCTGCAGCGGAGAGTCTCCGTGCTCCAGGTAGCGGCTGATGTTTTCGATCATCACGATCGCGTCATCCACAACGAAGCCCGTGGAAATGGTCAGCGCCATCAGTGAAAGATTATTCAGCGAATAGCCCAGCAGGTACATCACGCCGAACGTGCCGACGATCGAGAGCGGCACCGCGATGCTGGGAATCACCGTGGCGCGCAAGCTGCGCAGGAACAGGAAAATCACCATCACGACCAGCGCAATCGTAAGCAACAGGGTGTATTGCACGTCCGCGACTGAAGCCCGGATGGTGGAGGTGCGGTCGGTCAAGATTTCCACGTGCACCGATGCCGGCAGAGCCGCCTGCAATTGCGGCAGGATTTTCTTCACGCGGTCGACCACGCTGATGATGTTCGCGCCGGGCTGGCGTTGAATATTCAGGATCACAGCGGGCTGCTTGTTGGCCCAGGCGGCCTGCTTTTCGTTTTCGGCGCTGTCGATGGCGGTGGCGACATCGGTCAGGCGAACGGGAGCGCCGTTGCGAAACGCCACGATGATGGAGTTATAGCCTTCGCTCGAAAGCAACTGATCGTTGGCGCCGATGGTGAACGCCTGATGTTGTCCGTCAAACGTGCCCTTGGCCTGGTCAATGTTGGCATTCGCAAGCGCGGTGCGTAAATCTTCCAGGCTCAAGCCATACGAAGCGAGCGCCGTGGGATTCGCCTGCACGCGCACCGCAGGGCGCTGTCCGCCGCTTATGCTCACCAGGCCGACGCCGGAGAGTTGCGAAATTTTCTGCGCGAGCGTGGTGTCCGCCAGGTCTTCCACTTTTACGAGGGGCAGCGTGGGTGAAGTGATCGCCAGTGTCAGGATGGGCGCGTCGGCCGGATTCACCTTGCTGTAAATCGGAGGATTCGGCAGCCCCGTCGGCAAAAGATTGGAGGCGCCGTTAATTTCCGCCTGCACTTCCTGCTCGGCCACGTCAATGTTCAAGTCCAGATTGAATTGCAGGGTGATGACGGAGCTTCCAAACGAACTCGTCGAGGTCATCTGCAGCAAGCCGGGGATTTGCCCGAAGTTGCGTTCGAGCGGCGCCGTTACCGAAGAGGCCATCACATCCGGACTGGCGCCGGGATAAAACGTTTGCACTTGAATGGTCGGGTAGTCTACTTGCGGGAGCGCGGAAACGGGCAGCTGGCGATAGGCTACCAGCCCCACCAGAATCACGCCCACCATTAGCAGCGTGGTTGCAACGGGCCGCAGAATAAACGGCCGCGACGGATTCATCGCGCAGGTCCCCCGGCAGGCGAGGCAAAGGCAGAGTTGGCGCTGGTGGCAGCGTTTTTGTTGCCAGGCGCGGCTGGACCACTCGATTGCCGCGGCTCAACCTTGCCGCCGTCCTGCAATTTGTCCTGGCCGTCGGTGACCACGACATCACCGGGACTCAGTCCGGAAGAGATCCCGGTAATGTTCCCGTTCGCCTCCGCCAGCGTGACGATGTGTATTTTCACTTTGCTGTCAGTTCCCACTGCAAAGACGTAAGTTCCCTGGGGGCCGCGTAGAATTGCTGTGGTCGGAACGAGCACAATATTTTTCTTCGTGTCCACCAGCAGATGCACATTCACAAATTGATTGGGAAACAGTTCGTTTTTCGTATTGTCGAAAACCGCTTTTAGCTTATACGTTCCAGTGGTGGTATCAATCTGGTTGTCGATGGTGAGCAATTTCCCCGTGGCCAGTTTGCTGGTGTTGTCGCGGTCATAGGCCTCTACGGAAATTGGCGCGCCCTTTTTCATCCGCGCCATCACTTGCGGCAACTGGTCCTGCGGCAAGCTGAAGAGAGTCGCGATCGGCTGCAGCTGGGTAATCACCAGCAACCCGTTCGTGTCTGTGGCGTGCACCATGTTCCCCATGTCCACCAGCCGAAGCCCCACGCGCCCACTGATAGGCGCGGTGATGTGCGAATACATGATCTGCAGCTTGGCGTTATCAATCGTCGCGTTGTCCGCTTTAATCGCGCCCTCAAACGTTCCCACCTGGGCCTGCTGCGTATCCAACTGCTGCTTGGGAATCACGCCTTCCTGAAAGAGGAGCTTGAAGCGCTCGTAATCCACCTGGACGTCCTTCAATTGCGCCTGATCCTTTGCCAACTGCCCTTCGGCTTGCTCAAGCTGCACCTGATAGGGCCGCGGATCAATCTCAACCAGCGCTTGCCCGGCAGTCACATTCTGCCCTTCAACGAAATTGATCTTGACGATTTGCCCGTCTACACGAGAGCGCACGGTGACGGTGTTGAACGCGGTTACGTTCCCCAAACCATTGAGGAAAACCGGCAGGTCGCCCTTGGTTGCCGTTGCCACCACGACCGGCACGACGAAACTTCCCGGAGCACCCATGGCTCCCCCGCCCGGTCCCTTGCCTCCGGCGGCCGCAGCGTCGGCCTGAGAATTCCGGCCCCGGTAATACCAAAATCCGCCGGCCACGATTACCAGCAAAAGCAGCCAGACCCACCAGTGGCCTTTCGCAGCACCCTGGGAGCCGGGAGAAAAGGGTGTGGTCGAAGAAGGTGTGCGGGGATCACGCACATCGACCGATTCAGTAGAAGCCATTCCGTAATACTCCTGTTCGCACTCTCAAATTGAGCAGTAAGTGGAAGTCTTTCCGTGGGTTCGCCTGGGACCTCAGAAGACGCTTTCCTTCCGTCATAAGCCTATAGGAATCCTTAGTTCTCTTCTACATAGGACGCATGGCCCTCCAAAATAGTTACTCAAATACCCTGCATGAGACGGAACTTTAAGGGTTTCTGATGTTCACAGAGGCTCGGTAAAGAGGAGTGCACAAAATGGGAGGTCGTCGTACACTAGGCACGCATTTTTCGGCCGGGCCGGACCAGGCAACCTAACCACTGGAGGAGCAAAACTCATTTATGCTTAAGGGAATCCTGTTGGGAATTGTCGTAGGCTTCGTTTTGGTGTTTGTCGGGGCGTATATGTATTTCGCAAGCGGGCAAGCGCCCGTAACCACCAACTCCCCCGAAATGCCATTCGAGCGCAAGGTGGCAAAGCTCGCGTTGCATGCCTATCTTGGCAAAGTGCCCCATCCGAACCCGCCGGTGCCTGCCGATGAAGCGAACCTGCTCGCCGGCGCAAAGATCTACAAGGAAAACTGTGCCGTGTGCCACGGCCTTCCCGGCGAGCCTCATAACGCTATCGGTGATGGCATGTTTCCCAAGCCGCCACTCCTGTTCCGGGGTGTAGGCGTCACTGACGACGAGACTTGGGAAACATACACCAAGGTTTCCGGTGGAATCCGCATGACCGGCATGCCCGGCTTCAAGGATCGCTTGAGCGACACGCAGATGTGGCAGGTAAGCGTGCTGCTGAAAAACGCGGATAAGCTTCCCGCCTCCGTGAAGGCAGAGCTGGCTCCTCCTCCGGGGACAGTCCCTCCCGCAGCTGCGGCATCTCCGGCTAAGGCAGCGGACTCCGACCACGACCACATTCACTGATTCGAGCTTGCGTTATTGTCTCGATTTACGCGGAGCATTCCCGCGAGCTAGGTAGGCTTTGCCGCATTCGCAGGGCCTACCCGGCTGAGCGAGTCGGCGCGGCGCAACTGGGGGAACATCCATGCCCACAGGACCGTCACTACGATTGCTCCAATGCCGCCCAACACCACCGCTGGCACGGCGCCGAACCATTGCGCGGCCAAGCCCGATTCGAACTCGCCGAGCTCGTTGGATGCGCCGATGAAAATCATGTCCACGGCATTTACGCGCCCGCGCATTTCGTCGGGCGTCTCGATTTGAATGAGAACGCCGCGAACCACCACGCTGACCATATCCGCCGCGCCTACGAAGAAGAGAGAAATCATCGAGAGAATGATGTTCCGTGACAATCCGAACACAATCGTGAACACTCCAAATCCCGCCACGCACCAGAGCATCGTTGCGCCGGCCCTTCGCCGGATCGGTTTATAGGCGATCAGCAACGCCATCACCGCCGCGCCAATCCCGGGCGCGCTCCGGAGCAATCCGAGGCCCCACGGCCCGGTCACCAGAATCTCTTTCGCGTAGACCGGCAGCAGCGCCACTGCGCCCCCGAGCAGCACGGCGAAAAGGTCCAGCGAGATCGAGCCGAACACCAATTTATGCTGCCAGATGTAGCGGAATCCCGCGAAAACGGTTTTAAGGGAAAACGGTTCGCGCACGCGGGGCGCCGATTGCACTTTTATCCGGAGCGTCGTCAAGACCGCGATGGTGCCGGCCGAAAGCGCCGTGACGTACACGGCGGCCGGGCCCCGGAAAAAGGCGTAGAGCACTCCTCCCATCGCAGGCCCCAGGATGGTTGCGAATTGAAAGATGCTGGAATTCCAGGCGACCGCGCCCTGGAACTGTTCTTCGGGAACCAACTGCGGCAGCAGCGCTCGGCTGGCCGGCATGCTAAAGCTGCGCACCGCCCCCACCAGGCACAAAATTGCGAAGATGGGCGCTACCGAGCCCGCGCGGTGCAGATATTCCGCCTTCAACGCGACGACCAGCAATAACGCTGAGGAAACTGCAAATCCGACGTAGCACATCGTGAGAAGGTTTCTGCGGTCGAAGCGGTCCGCGACGTGTCCCGCCAGAAGAAACAGCACCACCCCCGGCAGAAATTGCGCCAACCCGGTAAGCCCGAGGTCCAGCGGCCGGTGCGTGATTTCATAGACTTGCCAGCCCACGGCCACCGACTGCATCTCCGTGCAAAACACGATGCAGAAGCGCGCAATCTGATAGAGGCGGAATCCCGAGAACTGGAAGGCCGCAGTCCCTGCGGTCAAGCGATGGTCGGCAGTGGCCATGCACCAGTAGTCTGCCACAACATCTCGCCGCTTCCGGGGTACAATCCCAGATAACTTCACGAATTCGCCGGGGCGTTGTAGAAGTAGAATGTCCTTATTGCTGTTGTTTCATTTGGGAGCCACTGCTTTTGTACTTTCGGCCTAATTCGCTTCAGGATGCCCTCAATGTTCTCGCAGACACCCGCGCCACCATACTAGCCGGCGGCACTGACGTCTTCCCTTCGCTTGGCGACCGGCCGTTGTCCGGGCCAGTACTTGACATTTCCGGGCTAGCCGAAATCCGGGGCATTCAATTCACCGCGGAGCACATTGTCTTCGGCGCCCGCACTACCTGGAGCGAAGTTCTTGCCACTCCGCTTTCCCGTGGGTTCGATGGCTTGAAAGCCGCCGCGCGCGAAGTGGGCTCCGTGCAAATCCAGAACGCGGCCACCATCGCCGGAAATCTATGCAACGCCTCTCCCGCCGCCGATGGAGTCGCCGCCCTGCTTGCCCTCGACGCTGAACTCGTACTTTCTTCACGCAGCGCTTCCCGTATGCTTCCGCTCGCGGAGTTCATTCTCGGGAACCGCAAGACTGCGCGGCGGCCCGAGGAACTGCTCACTTCCATTCGCATTCCACGGCGCGTTGAAAATGCATTCTCCACATTTTTAAAACTTGGAGCACGCCGGTATTTGGTCATTTCCATCGTCATGGTCGCGGCGAATCTCATCGTTGATTCCTCTGGCAGAATTTGTGAGGCACTGGTTTGTGTGGGCTCTTGCTCTGCCGCGGCGTTGCGACTCGCCGAACTCGAGCACGCTCTCGTCGGCCAGCCTGCGAGACCCGGCCTTCGCCAAATTGTGAAAACCGATCATCTCGCTCCACTTTCTCCCATCGACGATGTTCGAGCGACTGCGGAGTATCGTCGCGATGCTGCTCGCACGCTTGTCGAGCGCGCCCTCGAAGCCTGCGCGCAAAAGGCTTCCGCGACATGAAGATCGAGACAAAGACCGAGGCCGCCGCAGAGATTTCCCTCAATCTCAACGGCGAAATTCGCGCGGTTCGTTCCGATCCGCGCTCGCGCCTTTCACAGGTGTTGCGCGAAGAGTTTCATCTGGTCGGCACGAAAGTTGGCTGCGATGCGGGCGATTGCGGGGCCTGTACCGTTCTCGTCAACGGGCAGCCCGTGTGCTCCTGCCTGACCGCCGTCGGGCAGCTCAATGGCGCAAGAATTGAAACGATTGAGGGACTGCGAACTTCTTCGCTCACCTTTGATCGCCTGCAGAAATCTTTTCTGCAGCACGGCGCCGCGCAGTGCGGCATCTGCACCCCCGGAATGCTGGTTTCTTCGGTTGCGCTGCTCGAGGAAAATCCTCGCCCCAACGAGACGCAGGTGATGGACGCGCTCGGCGGCGTTCTCTGCCGCTGCACCGGGTACCGGAAAATCGTTCGCGCGGTTCTGGAGGCGAATCAACCGTCGCCGGTGCCGGCAGCGCATGGTGAAAATGGCCCCGTTGGGCAGCGGGTCGCGCGGCTCGACGGCCAGAAAAAAGTTCTGGGCCAGGATATTTTCGGCGCTGACGAATGGCCGCCGGATTCCCTTCTGCTTCGCGTCGTGCGCTCTCCGCATCACCGCGCGGAATTCTCGTTGGGCGATCTCGAAGCGTACCTGCAGACGCATCCCGGGGTAGACGGGATTTTCACCGCACGGGATGTTCCAGGCAAAAATTGCTTCGGCGTGATTCCGCAATTCTCCGATCAGCCGGTGTTCGCGGAACGCGAGGCGCGATTCCTCGGGGAGGCTGTCGCGGCTGTCGTCGGTGATCCCGCAGTCATCGCGGCGCTCGATCTCAACCAGTTCCCTGTCACGTGGAAGCCTCTGAGGGCAATCACGCAGCCCGAAGAAGCGCTGAAGGCTGGCGCTTCCGCCGTCCACGCATCACGGCCCGACAACATTCTCGTCGGCGGGCGTGTGGCATGCGGCGATGTGGACGACGCCTTGCGCACCGCTGACGTGTGCGTCGAAGCCGAATATGAAACCGGGTTCATCGAGCACGCCTACATCGAACCCGAAGCCGGATTCGCGCGCCGCGTTGGCGTTCGCATCGAAGTCCAGGCTTGCACACAGGCGCCGTATAACGATTTAAGAGATATTGCGGCCATTCTCGGCATTCCCGAATCGAGCGTGCGTATCATTCCGACGGCCGTCGGCGGCGGCTTCGGCGCCAAACTCGATCTTTCGCTGCAGCCGTTTCTTGCCGTGGCCGCGTGGCATTTGCGCAAGCCCGTGCGGATGGTTTATTCGCGGCCGGAGTCGATTCGTTCCACCACCAAGCGCCACCCTTCAAAAATCTTCTGCCGCGCAGGCGCCACCTCCGGGGGAAAACTCGTGGCCATGGATTTTACCGCCGACTTCAACACGGGTTCGTACGCTTCCTGGGGACCCACCGTCGCCGCTCGCGTTCCGATTCACGCTTCGGGCCCGTACAAAGTGCCGCACTTCCGCGCGATTACCCGCGCCATTCACACGCATCTCCTTCCCGCCGGCGCCTTCCGCGGCTTCGGCGTTCCGCAGGGCACCATCGCTCAGGAACAGCTTTACGATTCGCTCGCCGAAAAAATTGGCATGGACAAGCTCGAATTCCGCTGCCTGAACGCGCTCGATAACGAAAGTCCCACGGTCACGGGACAAGTCATCGGTGGAGGTGTTGGCATCGGCGCGTGTTTCGAGGCGCTCCGCCCGCGTTGGCAGCAGGCGCGCAAGGAAGCCGCCGCGTTCAACGCCGCGTCGCAAAATTCACTTCGACGTGGGGTCGGTGTCGCCGGCATGTGGTACGGCTGCGGGAACACCTCGCTTCCCAATCCCTCGACCATGCGCGTCGGCTTGAAATCCGATGGCCGCATCGCTTTGCACCAGGGAGCGGTAGACATCGGCCAGGGTTCCGCCACTGTCGTCACACAAATTTGCGCCGAAGCTCTCGGCGCGCCGCTCGAGAAATTCGATCTTCTCTCCGGCGACACGGATATCACGCCCGACTGCGGGAAAACCTCCGCCTCGCGGCAAACATTTGTCAGTGGCAGTGCCGCGTTTCTCGCGGGCGAGCAATTGAAGAAGAATATCCTGAAATTGGCCGGCGGCTGTGACTGCGCAAAGATTCATTTTCTTGACGGGTCGTTGATCGTCGAAGATTCCGGCAAGAAAAAGTCCGTCGACCTCCGGCAACTTCCTCTCGACAAACGGGGTTACGTTGTCAGCGCCGAAGCCACTTTTGATCCTGCCACATCTCCACTGAGTGGCGACGGCCAGGGCATCCCTTACGCTGTCTACGGTTTTGGCGCGCACCTCGCCGAGTTGGAAGTGGACACTGAACTCGGTACCATCAAAGTTCTGAAAATCACCGCGGCCCACGATGTTGGCCGTGCCATCAATCCAACTCTCGTCGAGGGGCAAATCGAGGGCGGCGCAGCGCAGGGCCTCGGCATGGCGCTGATGGAAGAATTCTTTCCCGGCAAGGGCGAAAATCTGCACGACTATTTAATTCCGACGATTGGCGACATGCCATCAGTTGAATCCATCCTGATCGAAAATCCTTCTCCCGCGGGGCCGTTCGGCGCGAAGGGTGTCGGCGAACAAGCGCTGATTCCTACTGCTCCAGCGATTCTCAACGCACTCTACGACGCCGTGGGCGTGCGCATTCGCAAGCTGCCCGCCACCCCCGACAAAGTCCGCGCCGCCATTCTTGCAAAAGGTGCGGGCCATTCAGGGAATTCGCATGCCTGACGTTTTTCCACCAGACACGGTTCGCTGCGACGCCTGCCCGGTCCTCTGCTACATCAAGCGTGGCCACGCGGGCGCGTGTGATCGCTATGCGAATGTCGAGGGGCAACTGGTGCGCGTCGATCCGCACATCCTGCTCGACCGCGCGAAATCGCAAGGTACTCCGCTTGTGCCGTTCCTCGAACGTGAAGGCGATTGGGACGGAAAAATCATGAAGGGCCAGGAAACCTTCGTCACCGCCATCGGCGCCGGCACTACCTATCCCGACTACAAGCCCGCGCCGTTCATCGTCTCGAGCGAAGTGGAAGGCGTGGATATGGTCACTGTGGTGACTGAAGGAATCTTCAGCTACTGCGGTGTGAAACTGAAGATCGACACGGACCGCCACCTCGGCCCCGAGCGGAATCTCGTCCGCGCAGAAGGCGAACCCGTCGGCCACGTCACCACAGCCGAGTACGGATCACAGATGCTCTCCCTAGGCGGCGTGCATCACCTGACCGGAGGAAGCAAGAGCGAAGGCCGCGTCACCTGCGAAACGCTGCTCGATCTTTGCAACGGCAAGGAAGTTGAACTCACGATTGATGACGGCGCCAGCGTTCGCGTCGCGGCCGGAAAGCCGCCGGTCGTTAATGGCCAACGCGAAGAACGCATGCGCGTCGGCTGCGGCTCCGCGACGATCGGGATGTTTGCGAAGCAGTGGTTCGGCAAAGTGGACGACGTTGTGGTGGTGGACGACCACATCACGGGCGTGCTCTCCGAGCATCAGGCAGGAAAGCTTCTGGGCGTTCGTGCAACCGGAATCGCGATTCAGGGACGCCGGTCCACTCCCGGCCGCTATTTTCAGGTTGCTGAGCCTGGCACCGGCTGGGGCGGCACGAATATTTCCGATCCGCTGACGATTCTGAAACCCTTTAAAGCAAAATTTGCGTGGCCGCATCTTCGCCTGCTGATGGTTAGCACCACCGGCGAGCACTTTGCCTACTACGAACTCGACGAAGCGTTGCGCCCCGTTGAGAAAGAACTTCCCGAGGCGCTAATAGAATCCGTCGGACGCATCCGCGAAAATTGCGAGCCTGCTCTAGCGACCGTATTGTTCATGGGCGGAGCCGGCGGCTCGTTGCGCGCCGGGGTCACGGAAAATCCGGTGAAGCTCACGGATTCGGTGAAACGCAAACTTACTCGAGTCACCTGTGGCGGCGCGCCAGCTTACATCTGGCCCGGTGGCGGCATCACCTTTATGGTGGATGTGACGCGCATGCCGGAGAACGCATTCGGCTACGTGCCGACCCCCGCCCTCGTTGCTCCCATCGAGTTCACTTTGAAAAAGGAAGACTATGCGGTGTTAGGCGGCCACGTGGATTACGTTCGGCCGCTCGGCGATGTCCTGAAAGAAAAGGAACGCCAGCGGCAGCTTACTTCACACGCGCAAAATCCCTGGCCGCTGAAGCCCCACGTCGAGAGCAGCGAATCATGAGAGAGCCTGCCCTCATCCGCATGCTGGCCGACGGGCGGCGTCTCCACCTGCACGACGGGCCGATCGATTTAATTATCGAGGCCAGCGGCGACCCGCAAGCTATTTCTGCGGCCTACGAAGCTGTGGCGCGCCGATTTGTTTCTATCCTCGATGAACTTTGCAGCGAGTTACCCCTGCTACGCGCCCGAGCGCAGGAAAATTCAGAGCGCCCTCGCGGCGCGGTGGCTCGACGCATGTTTGCTGCCGTCGAACCATATTGCGAGGATTGCTTCATCACGCCCATGGCTGCCGTGGCAGGCTCGGTTGCCGAAACGATTCTTGCATCGATGACTGCCGCCGCGCCTCTCGATCGCGCGTACGTCAACAACGGTGGCGACATCGCTATCCACCTCGCCGGCCACCAATCCTATAAAATCGGCATGGTCGAAAGACCGGATCGTCCTTCGCTCTTTGGAGCTCTCGAAATTACCGCTGCAGATTCTGTGCGCGGCATCGCCACCAGTGGCTGGCGCGGGCGCAGCTTTTCGCTTGGTATTGCCGACGCCGTAACAGTTCTCGCCGATTGCGCCTCTGCCGCTGATGCCGCCGCCACGGTCATCGCCAACGCTGTGGATCTCCCGAATCATTCCGGCATCACGCGCGTCCCGGCCCGCGAAATTTCGCCCGATTCCGACCTCGGCGATTTACGCGTCACGCGCGGCGTTGAGCCTCTCCCGCAATTTGAAATCGACACCGCACTGGAGAAAGGCCTGAGGGTCGCAACCCTGCTTCAGGAAAAAGGCCTGATCAATTCCGCGGCGCTCTGTCTCCAGAAATGCGTCCGCATATTGCCGACGACACCCACACCTTCGACGCGTTCTTGTAGGGACGGCTTTCTGAAGTGCGTTGTTTGCACCCCGGATGGTTTTACGGGGCCGTCCGTTCCGGAAATTCAAGCACAACTCGAACTCCTTGGAAGGACGAACCCGCATGCCTGAAGTGCAACTCCGCAAACGTGTAATCATTGTTGAAGAGGTTTTCCACGAAGGCGGGCCTGTCGCGTCCACTCCGTTACGGCGCGCCGCCGCGCTTGCGGTCATCCACAACCCTTTCGCCGGAAAATATGTGCCGGAAATTGCAGGGTTTATGGAAGATCTCAATCCGCTCGGGCTGCAAATGGCAAAAGCGCTAGTCTCCGCGCTGGGCGCCGATCCAAAAATCGTGGAAGGCTACGGCAAAGGTGCCATCGTTGGCCAGGCGGGAGAACTCGAGCACGGCGCGCTGTGGCACGTCCCCGGAGGCTACGCCATGCGCGAAATTCTTGGCGACGCGAAGGCCATCGTCGCTTCCACCAAAAAAGTGGGCGGCCCCGGCACGCGCCTCGACGTTCCTGTCACGCACATCAACGCCTCCTACGTCCGCAGCCATTTCGATTCGATGGAAGTTGGCATCGCCGACGCGCCGAAAGCCAATGAAATTCTGCTGGCACTGGTGATGACCACCGGCCCGCGCATCCACGCCCGCGTCGGCGGCCTCAAAGCCTCCGAAATAAAGGGGCAGGACGGCCTGCGATGAAAGCGAATATCCGAAAAATCGTCACCTTCGTCGAAGAAACGCGCACCGAAATGGGTAAGCAGGTGAATCCGCCCACGCGCCGCGCCGCGGCCGCCGCGGTCATAGAAAATCCGTTCGCAGGAAATTACGTCGAAGACTTGACGGAACTCATGGAAATTGGTGAGGAACTCGGCGCACTGCTTACGGAACGCGCCGTCGCGGCACTCGGCATTCCCGGCGCCTCCGCGGAAAGTTATGGCAAGGCCGCGGCAGTCGGCGAAAACGGCGAACTCGAGCACGCCGCCGCCATTCTTCATCCCAAACTCGGCACGCCAGTTCGCAAAACACTTGGCAAAGGCGCCGCGCTAATTCCCTCTTCCAAGAAACGCGGCGGCCCCGGCGTCGCTCTCGACATTCCGCTCGGCCACAAAGACGCGGCCTTCGTCCGCAGCCACTTCGACGGCATGGAAATTCGCGTCAATGACGCCCCGCGCGCCAACGAAATTTTAGTAGCCATCGCCGTCACTGACAGCGGCCGGCCTCTCCCGCGCGTCGGCGGCCTCACCAAAGCTCAAATCAAAGGCGAAGACGGCCTCCGCTAGTTTGGAGTGCGGCAGCCAGCTGCCACTTTTGCGAAGCGAACTCAACCGCCCAAAGCTGGGGAAGCTGCCTAACAATAGTGTCTTGCCAGAATTGCTCTTTTCCGAATCTTTACTTCATTTTTTCATTGCTTCATTAATTTCTCACTTCACAACCTTCGGCACTCTCGTGGCCGGTGGCGTATTCCGGCTCCTCTCGCTCCGTACTTCCCCATCGATCATCACCATCCCGATTCCCGGCAGGTCCCCCAGCCGCACGCTTTCGAGCAAACTCTTCCCCGCCGAATGCTGCGCCGCATCCATGAACACAAAGTCCGCCGCGCGGCCCACCTCGATCAATCCGCTATCGAGATTTCGCATCCGCGCTGTATTCCCCGTAGCAAAACAAAACGCCACTTCGGCAGGAATCTCTCCAACCGACGAAAGCGCCGCGATCACGCGGATGATTCCCAGCGGTTGCACGCCGGACCCCGCCGGCGCATCAGTGCCCAAAATCACGCGGTGCAGTTGCTTCAACTCCTTCACCGTGCGCAACGCAAAGAGCGCCGCACGCTCATTTCCGTTATGCACAATCTCCAGGGCCCGCGGCGATTCCTCGCAGAGCGAACGAATCTGCGCATCCGGCAGCGCGGTGTGCCCTCCGTTGATATGCCCGATCACGTCCGCGTCCGCCGCAAGCACGACGTCCTTATCAATCAGGCTCGAGCCCGGAATCGACGGCCCGCCGGTGTGAATCGTGCTCTGCATCCCATGTTTCCGTGCCCAAGCCACCATCTGCCGCGCCGTCGGCCCGTCTTTCACACTGCCAAGCCCCACTTCGCCCAACAAACGAACTCCCGCCTCCGCCAGCGAGCGAAAATCTTCCTCCACCATTCCGTGCTCTATCACCGGCGCGCCCGCCATAACTTTCACGCCGCTTGGCCGCAGCGCCGCAAACGCGCGTTGCGCCGTAATCGCCATCGCTTTCACGCCGACCACATCTTTCGGGCGCCCCGGCATGTGCACTTCGCCGGCGGAAATCATCGTGGTCACGCCGCCGTGCAGGCAACTGTCAATCCATCCGATCTGGTTCTGCCGCGGAGTCCAATCGCCCACGACCGGATGCACATGGCTGTCAATCAATCCCGGCACCAGCGCGGTGCCATTGGCATCAATCACGTGCGTTGCGCCTTCCGTGTCGACATCCTTCTCACGCCCGATCGCGGCAATCTTTCCGTCCTTCACCACCACGGTGTCCGAATCCGGAATGGGCCGCTGCAAATCTCCGCTTAGCAGCAAACCAATGTTCCGGATCACTAACTTCATGCCGGCACCCGGCTTCGCCGAATCCTCGTGCGCCATTTCCGACACCCCTCCTCGATTATTGGAATTTACCACTGCACCGAATGCGGCTCAGAGCTCGCCTTTTTTCATTTGCGAAACCGCGTAGTCGCACGCCCGCGCCGTCAGCGCCATGTACGTCAGCGAAGGATTCACGCACGAAGACGAAGCCATGCACGCGCCGTCCGTCATGAACAAGTTTTTCACGTCGTGCGCCTGGTTGTGTTTATTCAGCACCGATTTCTTCGGGTCGGCTCCCATGCGCGCTGTTCCCATTTCGTGAATCGTCAACCCCGGCGGGTTATTCGGCTCGTATGGCTGGATTTCCACCGCTCCGGCCGCCGTCAACATCTCCGCCGCCTGGATCATCATGTCGTGCAGCAGCGCCTTCTCGTTGTCTCTCCACTCGCAGTGAATCTTCAGCACGGGGACGCCCCATGCATCCACGCGCTCTTTATCGATCTCGACGAAGTTAGCGGGATTCGGCAAGCACTCGCCAAAGCCATGGAAAGTCATCTTCCAGGGGCCGGGCCTGCGCAGCGAATTCTTGAAGCTCTCGCCGAATCCACTCTGGTGAATTCCCCGCTCCCAACCCTCGCGTTCGGCCTGGCCTTGATACGCATAGCCCCGCAGGAAATTTTTCTCCTTGCTGGAAACGTTGCGGAACCTCGGTACATAGATGCCGTTCGGCCGGTTCCCGAATTGCACGCGATCCAGAAAGCCGGGAATTATCCCATCCGCACCGCCGCCCATGATGTGGTCCATCAGATTTTTTCCGAGCACCCCGCTGCTGTTCGCCAGCCCGGTGGAAAACTCAGGCGTCGCGGAATTGAGAAGAATCCGCGTGGATTCCAGCGTCGACGCGCAAACAAAAATGATGCGCCCTTGGAATTCCAGCGCTTTGTGCGTCTGCCCGTCAATTACCTTTACTCCGGTCACGCGGCGCGTTTGCGGATCAAAAATCAGGCTGTGCACCACGCTATACGGCCGCAGCGTCAGCCGCCCCGTTTTTTCGGCGACCGGCAGCGTGGCGTTCACGCTGCTGAAATAGGAGCGCGTGATGCACCCGCGGTGGCACGGACCGCAATAGTGGCATGGGGCTCGCCCATTGTGCGTCTGCGTCAGAATCGCCGCGCGGCCAATCGTCATCACCCGCTCGCGCCCAAACTGCCGCGCGATCGCTTCCTTCACGGCAATTTCCGCGCAATTCATTTCCATCGGCGGCAGGAAGTGGCCATCCGGCAATTGCGGCAAGCCCTCGGCCTGGCCGGTAATCCCGGCAAAATCTTCCACATAGTTGTACCAGGGCTCAATATCGGCGTAGCGGATCGGCCAGTCGGCGCCATTTCCATCGCGCGCGTTCGCTTCGAAGTCCAGATCGCTCCAGCGGTAAGATTGGCGCGCCCACATGATGGACTTGCCGCCAACTTGCCGTCCGCGAATCCACGCAAACGGCTTCTCCGGATCCGTTGTGTACGGATTCTCCGTGTCGTTCACAAAAAACTTGCTGGCCCACTCGTCGCACGCGTAGCAGGTCCGCTGGATCGGTTGATTCTTCAGCGTCTCCCGGCGGTCGTTCATCCCGCGAAATTTCATCTCGGAAATCGGAACGTGCTCCACATAATCCCGGTCCGGCTCAATCGGCCGGCCTGCTTCGAGGACCAGAACCTTCAGCCCCTTCTCGGTCAACTCTTTCGCCGCCCAGCCGCCAGTCATCCCTGAACCGATGATGATTGCGTCGTACGTCTCGGGCTTCTTCACGGAGCTCATTGCTTTACCTCGGGCTCCGCTGGCACGCATCCGTGCAGCGCTCCGGGGATGATTTCCACTTTGAGTTCCTGATCCTGCCCGATCGGCGACGTGTAATATCCAACCAGGGTTAGCCGTCGCATCTGCGCAAAGAATGGAAGCAGCAACGTCAATTCCCAAGGGTGAGCCTGCTTGGGCAACTCTTCATTTCGCGAAGCCGCCAACTCTTCATCAAACGCCTGCACAATTGCGGTCTGCTCTTTCGCCGATGCGGCGGTAAAGCCGTGACCAAAAAGCGCGTTGGTTTTGCGGTCAGTCTCGGCAAGGCCCTCGAGAAAAATCTTCTTTTCTTCTTCCGTGGCCCATTCGGTCAAGATCAGATCGATGAATTCGTTCACCGTTGCGGTCTTTGCGCCAGGCGTATCGGTCGCGGGAATCATGATGTCGCTCATCGCCACAACGATTTCATTCTGCGCCGGGGAAAGCGTGCGCGGCGCGCTGCCCTTGTTCGCGGCAAGCTGCGCTCGCAGCGTCGCCGCAAACAGATCCGACGACAAAACAGAAAAAACACTCGCTGCCCCCATCAGACGCAGCGCTTCACGACGTTCCATGATCCCCCCCCCGAGATTCAGCCCACAATTACTCGTTGAAAGTTACGCCTGTATCACAGCCGCCGCAACCTGCATTATCCGACCGCCGACCAACAAATCAACCCAGCCTCAAGGATGGAGTACACAAGAGTTGTCTTTGATGCGGTGTCGGGCAAATTCTGTGTGCATGCAGCGGGATCAAATTTCGGGAAGACCCAAGAAACAGGAAACATCAGCAGAGCTAAGGTCCTTCTCCTGTCGCTCACCAACCAGGCTGGAAAAGTCTTCGGTCGTGATCTGAATATACTCAATTATCTTTTCTACGCAGCAGCACATGTGCGTAGGCCGGCGCTTTGCCGGCATCTTCATGCTTGCAGTAGGCGTATACATCCACTCCCTTGCGAAGCCATTCTTCAAAACGCTGGCTCCAAGCCTCCAATTGCTTTGCAGTGTAGTTTTCACGTCGCAGGCGCACATAAGTAAAATCGGCGGTGAGGACTTCCAGAGGCGTTTCCTTCTCCGTCTCGGCCAAGCAGAGCGCCGTTCCGTGCCGGCGAAGGACCGTGTAAGTTTCCTCGGTGTACCACGATGGGTGACGCACTTCAAAAGCGAACTGAAATGCCGGAGGGCGCAGGGCGAGAAAATCTTCAAGCAGCGGCTGATCAAATTTGAAATTGGGTGGAAGCTGCACGAGAACGGGGCCGAGGTGGTCGCCATCGTTCAACACGCTGGCCACCTCCAGGAAACGCTTCAACGGCTCTTGGCAGCCGCGCAGTCTCTTGATGTGGGTGATCTGCTGGTTTGCCTTCAGGGCAAACTTAAATCCTTCAGGAACGCTCTTCGCCCACTGCAAGAGCAGATTTTCCGTCGGCATGCGGTAGAAAGAATGGTTGATCTCGACCGTCTTGAACTGCCCGGCATAATAGCTCAGCATTTCGCGGTCGGGCAGCTTCTCCGGATAAAAATTCCCCTTCCACTCCTTATAGGAGTATCCGGAAGTGCCTACAGAAAGTTGACCTTTGCGAGGAATAGCGAACCTCCCTTGTTTTGGCATTTAATCACAGCTGCGATACGGGGAAAAGGCAATGCCCGTGAATGATCGGTAGTGGGTCAGTTTTCGATTGCACGACTTGCCGGGACTTGGCTCTTACAAACACGACGACTCTTAACGTCTTCTTGCGTCGCTTCTGCCTCTGTAAGAGTCCGCTATCCCTTCGACCAGAGCAATAATAGGCAAAAGGATTGCTCCCACTTTCCCAAGAACATACCAAGCTCCGATGAAGGCGGTGAAGACTAGAAAAATGAAACTCAAGGCGTGTGAGGCAATTGAGCGAGGGTAGAAGAACCAAACGGGGAACCATACGCAAAACACAACAAAATATGAGAAAAAGATAGCAACAAACCACCTTCGGGGCCGCGACTTCTCTGGAATCTTGTGGTAGACCTTTCCTCCATTGAGGATGAGAATTGAAGCCACCGTAACGAAAACCGCTAACAGACTGAGGAATGCAATCACCAGAAAGGTCGCTTTGGATTGGTCCATTTCCCCGACTTTACGTCACCAAAACGTCGGATGTCTACGCCTCAATTCTCGGACACTTCGTCTCTTCCTCTTTTATTCGCTCTGAGCAACGCTGGGCTATTGGTCAGGTCGAATTGGCTAGTGCCTGATTAACGTTAATCGGAAACTGACCCGCGACCGAATGATCAGGACGTTTTTTTCCCCCGTGGCGGTATGCGGCTGCTCAAAGCTTCAATGGCCCCCTCCAGCCTCTGGCGTTGCTTCCAGAAATCACGCCAGAGATCACCTTTCTCTTTTAGTCGCGCAAAAATCGTTTTTATGTTTAGATTCGCCGGCTGCAGGCTGGGGCGCAGTTCACCGGGCAAAATGGGAGTGGAAACCGGCGCTTCGGGGAATGCCCGCACGGAATATGCGGCAGCCAGCGGACGCCCGTGAGCATTTTGCTGCACGTCGATCAATACGCGGCCCGCCGGGCGCTTGGCAACGATGCGCTCGTGGGTGATCAGATTCGAATGCTCAGTAGTCACCATCCGCGCGATGATCTCACCGAAGGTGCGCAGCTGCTCGTAAGTATAGACAGGCTCGACAGGCATATAGATGTGGATCCCCGTGGCACCCGAAGTCTTCAAGAAGCTTGCCAGCTGCAGTTCTTCCAACTTTTCTTGGAGCGCTCGAGCGATGGTGACGACGACAGAGAATTCCGTGCCGTCCGATGGATCCAAATCGAAGAAGAAGTAGTCGGGATGCTCAAGGTCGGCGAGGCGATTGGACCACGGATTGTGATCAATGCAGCCCAGGCCAGTCAAAAACAGCAGGGAAGCGCGGTCGCTGGCGGTCGCGTAATGAACTACCTCACCGCGATGCTCGGAATCCACCGGAACCGTCTTGAACCAGTCCGGTACTCCCTCGCGCAAATCCTTCTGAAAAAAAGCCTGGCCCTTGATTCCGTCGGGATAGCGTCGCAAGACCAAAGCCCGATCGCGTAGAAATGGCAGGATGAAATCCGCCATGCGGTAGTAGTACGCCAGGAGGCTTCGCTTGCTGTGGCCTGACTCTGGAAAATAGACTTTGTTCAGATTGCTCAGTCGCAGCCGTCTGCCGTCCAGCTCGATGGTGGCCGTTTCCGAGCGCCCCTTGAATAACTCGTTTTCGACCTCGGCTTTTGTGTTGAGCACGCAGCCGACAATCTCGGGCGCGCGGACCACGGCTGGGGCGGGGGGTGAATCTGCAGGGGCCACCTCGTTTTCCCATTGGCAATCTGTGGGACGCGCGTCCTCGCGGAGCGAGAGGAAAACGGGGTGACGCAGAGCGTTCTCCTGCGTCCATCCGCTGAATTTGACACGCGCCACCAGAGCAGGAGAGACCCAGGATGGCTTTTCATTGGTTTCGGGCACGGCGTCGAATGGGGACGCGGGAGCAGATAGGTCTTTCAACTTGCTGCTCAATTCCGTAAGCTTTTTCGCGTCGAATCCGGTGCCTACGTGCCCAATGAATCGCAGCCTTTTGGCTTGATACAGGCCCAGCAGCAGCGAGCCAAAAGGAAGAGCGGAAGTGCGAGCTTCGGTCCAACCTCCGATCACCGCGTCAACGGTCTTGGTAATCTTCAGCTTCACCCAGTACGGGCTTCGATCGGAAACGTAAGGGCTGTCGGCGCGCTTGGCGACGATCCCTTCCAAACCATTTTGTTCCGCCAGTGCAAACAACTCTTTTCCGTGTTCCAACTGATGGTCCGCGTAGCGAAACCTGTCGGATGTGTAAAGCAATCGTTGCAGGAGCTGCTTGCGCTCGAGAACCGGGGCCTCGCGAAGGTCGTATCCGTCGCAATAGAGAAGATCGAAGGCGAAGTAAACGACGCGAATTTGCGCGACAAGGCTCTCGCTGGGAGCGCGCACGTGCATGCGCTCCTGCAAGCGTTCGAAGCTGCTGTGACCTTGGGCATCCAAGGCCACAATCTCTCCGTCAAGAATTGCCTGGCGAGCGGCCAAGGCATCGGGAAGAGAGGCCAGCTCGGGATAGCGTTTGGTGATGTCAATGCTGTTACGAGAACGCAGCGCCAGGGCGCCATTCTCAATTCGCGCCAACGCGCGAACACCGTCCCATTTGATCTCAAAGAGCCAGTTGGGATCGGAAAAGGGTTGGTCGGCAAGCGTCGCGAGCATGGGTTCTACGCGAGACGGCATTGTGCCCTTGCGAGCGCCTTGCAACTCAGCCGGCTGAATTGGAATTGGCCCGCGTTTAGGAGGCAGCTCCTCCTTAATCTCTTCCAACGTGCGTCCCGTAAGCGCGGAACCGTCGTGCGCGTCGATGTTCCAGGAGGAATCTTCAGCGGCGTCCTTATGCTTGATCATCAACCATTCGTTGCCTTTTTCGCTCTGTTTCAGTTTCACCAAAACAAAGCTGCCCCGCAATTTCTCCCCGTTCAAGCTGAACTTGATTTCTCCCTTTTCCAATTGCTTCAGCGCGGCGAGATTGCCCTCAACATGAAAAGTCCCGCGGTCCCAAACCATTACCGTTCCCGCCCCATAATTGCCTTCGGGAATTTTCCCTTCAAAGTTGGCGTAGTCCAGCGGATGATCTTCCGTTTGGACCGCCAGCCGCTTGTCAGCGTGGCTCTGGGAAGGTCCCTTGGGCACGGCCCAGGATTTCAGCGTCCCATCGATCGCCAGCCGGAAATCGTAGTGCAGCCGTGTCGCCCGGTGCTTCTGAACCACGAATGTGTCGCCATGCTCGGCCCCGGGACGAACTTCCAACTGTGGCAGTTTCGGTTTTGGCAGGCGTGTGCGTTTAGTAGCTGGGGAGGGCTGGTCCTCGACCTTACCGGCCACGGGTTGGGGTTCACCCGAAGGCTCGGGTGTCCGGTCGAAGCGGCGTTTCCGCCGGTATTCTTCCAGCTTGGCCATGGACGCATTCTATCTCAGACCTTATCTTAGGCTGGCAGGCTTACTTTTTGACGTTTTTAGCCGGGATTTCGTCTTGCTTCTTATCCGGTAGGCGTCTAACCTAACAAGACTCGGGGCACAATCCCTAGTCTCTTGGCGAAGGAGAGCTCAAATGGCCACGACTGTCTGGAAAGGCCATCTCACATTTGGCTTGATTTCGATGCCAGTGCGGATGTTTGCTGCGGCCCGCGGTGAACGAATCAGTTTCAACCAGCTTCACAAGGAATGTCATTCACGGCTCAAGCAGCCGCTGTTTTGTCCGGTTTGCAATCGGAACGTGGAGCGGTCCGAGATAGTAAAGGGTTATGAGTACGAAAAGGATCAATACGTGCTCTTTACCGAAGAAGAGCTCGACAAAATCGAGCCTGCCTCCGCCCGCGTTATGGAAATTCTGGAGTTCGTGAAGTTAAGCGAGATGGATCCACTCTATTTCGATTCATCGTATTACGTAAGCCCTGAAGACGCCGGCGTAAAAGCCTACCAGTTGCTCATGAAGGCTATGGAAGAGTCCGGTTACGGAGCCATCGCGAAGCTCACTATGCACCAGCGGGAGCACATCGTGATTGTGCGGCCCGGCACGAGAGGAATGACTCTGCACACGATGTTCTATTCGAATGAGATTCGCGCCGCGGAGTCTGTTCCAACCGATAAGATCGAAATAAAGGACCAGGAAAGGAAGCTCGCGCAACAACTGATCGAAAGCCTTGCCGCTCCTTTCGAGCCGCAGAAATACCGGGACGAATACCAGGAGAATTTGCGCGCGATGATCTCCGCCAAGCTCCAGGGCCAGCAAGTCACCGAAGTCGCCCAGCCGCACCTGGCCCCGGTCATTGATTTGATGGAAGCGCTCAAGAAGAGCCTCGCGGAGAAGAAAGCTCCGGCTGCGGCGCCCGCCGTGACTTCGGCGGAAGCGGCACCTGTGCCTGCAGGCAAAAAGCCTCCCTCTCGCGCCGTGCAGCCTATCTCCGTTCAGCAAAAGCGGGCAGGAAAGAAAGTAGCCGGCTAGTTCCTCAATGGGTGCGACCGATCGATTCAGCCCGGAAAACGTCCAGCGCATCCTTGGTCTGACCGCGAAGCAGTTGGACTATTGGGATCGTTTGCGCCTTGTCTCTCCCCGAAAAGAACAAGAAACCCGCTTCTACGATTTCCGTGACCTGATTGGCCTGCGCACGGTAAAACAATTGGTTGAAGAAGGTGTACCTGCGAATCGCTTACGACGAGCGCTGGCCGCGCTTCGGGAGAAGCTCGTTCAGGTCCAAGCGCCGCTTACGGAGCTTCGCATACTTTCCGACGGAAAAGATGTCCTCGTGGAACGCCACGGAACACGGCTGGAACCCCTGTCTGGCCAGTTTGTCTTGAATTTCGAAACGCGCGATCTCGATGAAAAAGTTCGCGTCATCGCCGAGCGCAACGCCGACGACTGGCTGGCCCTGGCGCTGGAATACGAAGCCGACAAAAAGACAAGAACCGAAGCGATGGATGCCTACGATCGTGCGTTGCGTGTTGATCCCGCAAAGATCGACGCGCTGCTCAATTGTGGAACCTTGCACTACGAGGATGGAAACTTCGAAAAGGCTTCTGAATATTTCAGTCGTGCGATTTCTGCGCAGCCCGACAGCGCTCTGGCGCACTTTAATCTGGGAAGCGTTCTGGAGGAAATGGGGGATGTCGGCACGGCTCGCAAATACCTCCGCCAAGCCGTTCGGCTCGATCCGGACTATCCCGATGCACAATACAATCTTGCCTACGTCTGCGAAAAGCTGGGAGCATTTGCCGAAGCGCGGGAGCACTGGCAAGCATACCTGAAACTGGACCCCGTGGGTCCTTGGAGCAACTACGCCCGGCAGAGGCTTTCTTCCTCCGCGCAAGCAAAATCGGCCGGCAACATCTGATTTGGGTCACAGTTAAGGTTGTGCTTATTTGGTGAGAGTGCGAAGCGCCGCGGCCTCCCGGCACTATCCATGTCACACTTATGGCGCAACGACAAGAAAAGCGTCGGTAAGTCATTGAAAATAGCGGGCGAGCCTATAAGCCGGATTCTGTTCGGTGCACCACTTTGCAGCAGTGCGCCGCGACGATCATTCCTCTAGCCCCAGCCTCGCGGCTGGGATCCAGCAACCTACCCGAGGGTTCTGACGAGCCGGGCCAGCTCTCCCCTCCTATTTGGTCTTGCACCACGCGGGGCTTGCCATGCCAGCGCCATTACTGGCGCCGCGGTGGGCTCTTACCCCACCTTTTCACCCTTACCTGCGCGCGAACCATGAAGACATCCCGAAGGTTTTCCTCCGGGCTATCACCGGGTGTCGCACCGCCGGCGGTATATTCTCTGTGGCACT
>Ga0210402_10000698_pt1 | contig 36911 bp, 35 predicted proteins | sample IncBWC7MmetaG_FD_161055 | JGI IMG/M metagenome (GOLD analysis project Ga0210402, IMG submission 161055) | Forest soil microbial communities from Barre Woods Harvard Forest LTER site, Petersham, Massachusetts, United States - Inc-BW-C-7-M | ecosystem: Environmental > Terrestrial > Soil >...
AGCACGGCGATCCCGACGACTACTTGCGTCGCACCCTCGCGCGCGCCGCTTTCCCTTTTCCCCCCTCAGGGGGCACTGTGTGACGGCCGCCGTCCAGAAAAATACGTTTTCTGGTGACCGCTAACAAGCACAGGACCGAGCGTCACCTGGAGGGCTACAAGGTTCCAGTCATCGCTCAGCCTCATATTTTGTCCTGCCAGAGTTCCGATCGCGAAAACCGCTATGCCTGCGACGATGCCGGTCACGACCGCGCACACCCAGTTCGTACCCGCAGATGACCTCCAACGTGCATGATGGAGTCCAAGACCTCTCAGGCGATCCACGTTGGTCCACGCGAAGACGAGGAACGCCGCTGTTCCAAGGGCGCCGAGAATACCGTTCTTGCCGCCTGGCGATGCCAGGAACTGCCAACTGCCGAGCAGCAGCAACCAAAACAAGACTTCCCGGTATTCGCCTTTCTCCAAATCCGTTGACAATCCTGACATCCCGTTCTCCTGGTTGTCGGGCATCGTCGGTGTGAGGATTCGGCGTCGGCGATTCATGTTCGCCACTGATAGTTTTGGAGTCCGCACAACTCCTGCTCTAAAATGGCCATATCCGGACCGGTTGTCTTCGCCGACGCGCCAGGCGGTGACTCATGCCAGCGGCTGTATCCGCGGCTGATGCAATCTTTGATTGCGGCGTAGGATGGGGCTGGACGACGTGCGTCGCCGGCGGTTTCTGCCGTTCGGTTCCCTCCTCCACAGAAGCACTGGAGTTGGTACAGTAAAAAAGCTCAGACCAACAGTTCCAGCGGCCTCCCCCGGAAATAGGTCGTGGATGGTGAAAAGAGACTCCGCAAACCTCGTCCTCAACGTACGGCGCGATAGCAAGCAAAGAGCCCTGCAGGAGGCCCTCCTTGTGCCCTGGCCTCTGCTCGCAGAAAGCGCAGCAGCTTTCGCGGAATGGCACATGTTCATTTTGTGGGTTCGCGCCATCACTGAAACTGCAGATCAGCTTCCAGAGATCGTCAGGACCGCGTTGCAATCCCGTTGCCCCGGTTTCTTGGAATGCCAAAGTCGAGAACGAAAGGACCATCTTCCTCTTTGGAGATCTGTGGAGGATTGGGTTGCGGCCCACTGCTTCGCCAAAGCAAGAGCGGAGGGCTGGTTCGATGCCCTGATGTACTACGCGTACAAGGACCTCCGTACCGAGCAAGCCTGGACCTCGTGGGAACGCACGAAGGCCGCCTGGCGCCACACTCCGCCGCCAGGATGGCCGACGTCGGAAGAATGGACGGCGGAAATCCTCGCGACCCGCAGCTTGGTCCATCCCGGAACCGAGGAGGCCCGCGCGGTCGAGGCGCTGGGGAGAGTGGAACCGGGTCGCCTCCGCAACGCTGCCGCCGATTTGCTCGAGTCGCGGGCTCTCGCCCTTTGGGCGGACTGCGTTTCGAAGCCGGGGCAACCCCTCAAAGAGTCGGTGTTGACTGAACTGCGAACGCGACGCCCTGGTCTCCCAGCTGCTTCCTATTCGGATGCTGTCTGGGCTCCACCTTTGTTTTCCCGCCTCGTTCGGCTCGGAGAGTCGAGTTGGCGCGGCACAGCACGGACGGAAGGGTGGTACTCGGCGCTGCGTTACCACGTCGTTCACCATCCTCGTTACCAACGCCTCATTCATTACCAGCAGCGATGTCATGACGAGTGGTCCCAGTCCCGTCCGAATCTCTACCCTTCGTTCGCCGACTGGCTTTCTGCTGCCGACGCATACTGTGCCTGTCGAAGAGCATAGGCGTCATTGGCTGCCCACGCTCATCGCGTTCGCCTCATCCTGTTCCACGGGGTATCCCATCTCTCGGAGCCAATTCTGCATGTCCGGGCTTAGCGTCTCGAACGGAATTCGTTTTGGATGATCAGCAAGGAATTTTGAAAACGAGCTTTCTGTAATACGGCCGCCCTTTGTGAGCAAGAGCTTTTCGGCAACCCAATATTGAACCCTGGCCGGGGCGACCGAGAACATGTCGGCCACTTCCTTGACTTTGTAACCGCCCAGACTCTCGGCGGTGTACCTCAGATCCCGCAGTTTCTTTCGAACGGCCGCGATAGTCCGGCCGAGCCGTTCCGCAATCAATGCCATGGAAGCGTTGCTGTCGATGGACCACAGCAGGTGGTTTACCTCTGTGTCCGACCAAGGCCGCGCTTTCGGGCGGCACAATGCCAACACGGCAGCCCGCTTCTTGATCGAATACCATGACCAAGTAGGCTGCTGCTGCCGGATCGCCCTTTTCGCCGCACGTAGACCGCCGCGAGCCCAAGCGGACTTCACGATTTCGTCCAACTCCGGTGTCCAGTGACAGGTCTTGCCCCTGGGGTTACCAAACTTCTGTCCCTTCATGAGGCCCACCTTGCTTCGTAGCCTCTGGAGCCGGCGACGAACCCGCCGCACAGCTGCGCCCAATATTGCCGGCTGATCCGTGACTGCATAGCCCGAAGCGCTCCTGCATCGTCATCTTCTCGGCGAAGCCTCCTGGCTGAAACGATCAAGCGGTGGTTGGCTATCGACCGTATATTTATTGGTCGGAGGCGAACTGGAGATTCAGCTTGGCGGATATCGAGTAGCGATCGGTTCTTGAATGGCCGAGGTGACTCGATTCCTATGGCAACTCGATCCATGCCATGTACACGCCCTCGCCCATGCAGGCTGGGGGAGGCCTCCTAAAGACAAAGAGGTTTGGGAAACCGGAAAGCTCAACCGCCCATCACTCGGCCAAGTACTGCTTTCGGGTTGTCCAAAACTTTACACATCGAAACTGGCCTGCGGGTGAGCTTTTCTCTCCCAAAATACTCTTATTTAATGTCGAGGACCGTTTGATCGCCGGCGGCTTCCATGAACCAGGGGAACCAGGGGAACCAGGGGAAACACGCTCAGACGAGATTGTGGATTAGAAACCGGGACAGCCTCGGGAACATGGTCGATGACAGGTTGATCGAGGCAGGATATCGGGTTTGGGAGCGCGCGCGACTGATGGTAATTCGTTATCTCGCTGAGGATACAGAGGCTCCGGAGATTCTTGAAGCCGCCGTTGACTCAGCGTCCCGCGCCATGGGCAACCACCGGTCCATTCAATTCTTCGAAGCTTATCTTCTAAGGTCGGTTGCTCGGGAGTCGGTTCGCCGGCTTCGGAGAAACCAACGAATCTCCTACGTGGACAATGTCGATCTCGAGGTGCTCACCGGCTCTGTTGCCTTTGATTTGGATCGCCAACTCGATGACGCCAAGCGAATCGAAATTTTCCGCGCCTGTATGGACGAGCACGGACGGATGATGTACGATCTTCGCGTTCTGGAATACGACTGGCAAACTATCGCCAAGCTGACGGGATATGAGGATGCTCATAGCGCCGAGGTCCAGTTCGGCAAGAAGATTGATAAGGCTTTGGAACGATTCCGGGCTCACCACAAATCACGATTGAAACCGCCTGGCGGTGGCGAATGAAACTCTGATGACTGAACGTAACCAGTCCGTGTCCGTCAAACAGCTGAGAGACGTTGTCGCCCTTGGAAAGAAATACTCCAAGACTGCCTTTCCAAATCCGACGCGCGACGGCTGTCCGAATTTCTCTACCTTACGAGCGATGGCCTATCGAGATCAACGGCTCAGCCTGGGAGACCTCCCGGTTTCGCACGTTGTTAGCTGCTCTCCTTGCTTCCAAGAGTACGCCCGGCTGCGCCGTATGTCGGTCCTCACGCGCGGCATCCAGGTAACAACAGCATCCCTGGTCGTACTCGCCGTCCTGTTCGCATCCGTGCGATTTGTTTGGAATTACACTCGCGCGCGCGGTGAGCCGAGCATTTCGCATGAGCACCGATCCAAACCGCAACCTAGCGTCGCGACCCAGCAGGCTCCGCCACGTATTGCTCCGCTTGCGTTAACTGTAAACTTAGCTTCCTTCTCCCCGACTCGTGGCGATCAGGCCAAGGATTCGGCGAAGAAAATACATCTCCCGCCGAAATTGCTCCGCCTCAGCTTGCTTTTGCCCGTTGGCATGGAACCCGGAGAATACGCACTTCGACTGAAGGATTCTGTCGGAACCGTACTCAAAGACACGCATGCCCCTGGGCGATTGAGCGACGGCATCACATCGGTAGAGGTGGATCTCGATCTCACTGCCACATCCCGAGGCAGCTTTATCTTGATGATTCGGCCGCCCGGTCTAAGCTGGCGCACCTTTCCTGTTCTCGTTGAGGGAGGGGCATGAGTGTAACCGTTGGAGGGTGCATGAGACAACGGAAGGAGAAAGGGAAAGTCATGTTCCGGTCTGCGGGCGTATTCGGTGCAGTCCCTGGATGGCTGCGTCCAATGGCGCTCCTGATCGCCTGCACTTCATGTGTTGAGGCCCAGCAGTCTCAGGCAAAGGAACTGCTCGCCAGAGCGCTTCGTCTTGCTGATCTTTACAACTGGGCCGACGCTGCGCCGGCCTTCGCGGAAGCAGAACATCTGTTTACTCGTGCAGGCGATCAACGAAATGCACTGTATGCCAGGCTTGGACGGATCCGATCAAACATTGAGCGCGAGCAGCAAACATTGCCGATGGCGTCTGCGCAGCTTGCAGAAGCGCTGGAGGACGATCCTCTTCTCCAGAACGATAAGGAGCTCCGCATGTTCTGCTTCATAGTCAAAGGGGACATCGACACCGAGACCAATACGGGGGCGATGCGGCAGGACTGGGAGCAGGTACAGACACTGGCCCAGGATTTGGGCGATATGAAATGGCAGTATCGCGCTCTCGCACAGTTGGGCATCGCAGCGTTCTATGATGCCGACCTTGAAACGGCTCGAAAGAACGTCGGCACCGCGCTGGCAGCAGCGACGAAGGCCGGGGACGCCGGTGCCGAGATCAGGTTCTTGACGATGCTCGCAAACGGCCTGTTACAGGCCAAGATGTATGAACAGACGTTACCGTTCGTTGAGAACGCTATCAAACTCGGAGGCGCCACGCCAGACGCCGGGTATCAGTTTACGGCGCAAGAAATTCGCATCGAAGCCTTGATCAGCCTGAGGCAGTTCGATACGGCTCAGCGGATAATCAAGGACGTCCTGACACGCGCACGGGAGACGCGCAGAAGTTCTCACGAGGGCTCAACATTGGTTCTCGCGGCTGACGTGGCTGACGCTCGAAATGACCGCCAAGCAGCGTTGGCAACGCTTGAGCAGGCGACAGCTCTTGGCAACGCCGCTGGCCTCACACGCCTGCTCGCCGAAGTCTACGCTCGAGCCGCGGAGATTCACCGAGAGAACGGCGACCTCGAAAAGGCAGAGCGCTCCGCCGAACTAGCGGCTGGATCCACACAAGCGAGCGGAGATCTCTGGGCGGTTCCGCAACGCTTGCAAGCACTGGCTGAACTTCAGGTTGCCAGAGGCAGGTATGCAGAGGCAGATCGTGTATACGATCGTGCGGAGGCTTTCCTCGATGCCATGATCGGCAACGTTTCAACTGTACTGGAGAAGACTGCCGTTATTACGGCCTCGAGCCAAATCTATTCGCGACATTTCGCGCTGATTGCGGAGCACTTCAACGACCCGCACAAGGCTTACGCCATCATCGAACAAGTTCGGGGGCGTGTAGCTGCCGATCTCCTGGCGGCGGGGTCGGTGGCTCCGGCGGGAGGGAAAATAGCTGAGCGGGCGATCTCTCAATTGCGACTCAAGCTGATGGCGGCGCGATCAACGGATGAAGTACGCAGTCTCCGCGATCAAATCTTCATGATGGAGCAGACCCGCTGGGTAACGCCCGGAGTGAGCGTGCTTAAGACCAAGTCACGGGAAACGGTTGGGGTCGAGCAGATTCAGCAGGCCCTGGCTCCGTCCGCCGTGCTCCTGGAATACATAATCGCGGAGCCCAACTCATACTGCCTCACGATCTCGCGGAATGGGGCCCGCATTGTGCGTTTGGGCAGCAAAGCTCGGATTGAGGCACTCGTCGGGGCTTATCTGAAAGCCGTCAAGGCCAAACTGCCTGCTACGACTGAAGCTCGTAACCTGTATGACGCCCTCGTCCGCCCTATTCCTGAAGCTCCACAGAAGCAGAGCCTTATCATCGTCCGCGACGGCCAGTTGCATCTCGTGCCGTTCGACGGGCTCAGAGACGTATCCGGCCGCTATGTGGCGGAAACCAGAACGATCATCTATTCACCTTCCGCAACCACATTTTACCTGTTGACCGAACAGAAGCAGCGTCCACGGACAACTCGTAGCGCGCTTCTAGCGGTTGGAGGGATTCCGTATTCCCGAAGTCCGATGAATAGGTCTGGACTCACGCGGGGGTTCGATCGCAGCGGGTTTCTAGACCTCCCGTCTTCGGCTGATGAAGTGCGGATCGCACAAGCCGCCTTCGCCAAGAAGCAAACCAAGCTCTTGTTGGGAACATCCGCAACGGAAGCCGCCTTCAAAGCGGCGGGCCTAACGGAATACCGCGTGATTCATCTCGCTGTTCACGGGTTTGCAGATTCCACATTTCCAGATCGAGCAGCTTTGGTGCTCTTAAGCGATCGCCTCGCCGGCGAAGACGGATTTCTGCAGGCCTCAGAAATTGTGCAGCTCCGGTTCGATGCCGATCTGGTGGTGCTTTCGGCGTGCGATACCGCGGTCGGCCCGCTACAGGGACAGGAGGGCATCGCGAACTTGTCCAGAGCATTCCTTCTGGCTGGTGCTCGAACAGTGGTATCGACCTTGTGGCAGGTTGACGACAGTTCGTCTTTGTTTCTCATGAAGCGCTTCTATGCGCGTCTGGCAGCGAACATGTCTGCAGCATCCGCTCTGACCGGCGCCAAGCGTGACATGTTGCGGATCTTTGGCCGCGAGGCGCCTCCATACCAGTGGGCCGGCTTCACAATCGAAGGTGCGGCGGGGCGGGCCGATATCGTCGAATGAGAGCGATTACTGAGATGACCTTGGATTCGAAAAAGCGTGCCCAGATTTTGCAATCTATAAAGAAGCTCGTTCTAGCGCACCACATCAATGTCGGCGGAATTGATTACGGCGCATGGACCGAGCGCGTGGATGAGCGAACTCCGGAATTGCTCACCGCCGAGCTCGCTGCGTTTGAGGCAGGAATACGCCAGCTTCTCGTGGAACTCAAGACCAGTCATACTGTCTTCTACCACTCGCTTCCGAAAGAACTCCTTCCACAACATACGATCAATGCGAGCTTGCGGGATGTGCCATTGAATGGTGCGCGCAAATGGATGTTTCTGGATGTCTTTGAAGACGGACCGGCCCACGTAGCGGGGATCCGGCCCGGAGATATGCTGGACGCCGTGGACGGCACAACTTGCCTGCCGCCCTCGACACCATATTTTGCGATCGGCCATACTCACACGTTGGGTGTTCGCGACCGCAGCAACGGGAGTCAAAAGGAGATTGTGATTGAAGTTCCCAAGCGGAAAGGGACGAAGCAGCGCCCTCCGATCGTCGAACCGAAGAGCCCGATTCACGCGAAGATCGGATCGAACATTGGACTTCTGAAGATCCCATACTTTCCAGGCGCCGCGGGGATGGGATTTGCTAACGCATTGGATAACGCGGTTCGCGATCTCAAACAGCAGGGATGCGTGCGAATGATCGTCGATCTCCGGGGAAATATCGGCGGTAGCCTGGGATTCGCCCGCCTAGCGAGCTATATGTGCCCCGGCCAGGTTGCTATTGGCCACAGCCTCACGCCTCGTCGTCTCCGGAAGGGGTACGATCCGGAGGCACTCCCACGCGTCCCTATGCCTCGCAGCAGAGCGGAACTCTTGGTCACATTGGCTCGCTTCTCGTTCCGCGATAAATCTGTCATGCTCCTCACGCAGGGTCTGGGCGAACAGCCGTTTCACAACAGGATTGTTGTCCTCGTCAACGAATGGACCAACAGCGCTGCCGAGATGGTGGCCTGTTTTGCGGCCGAGAACCAACTGGCAAGCATCGTCGGGCAAAAAACGCGCGGCAATGTCCTCGGGGCAGCCAACTTTAGGGTCGGCGGTGGCTATTGGCTCCGCTTGCCTGTCTTCGGCTGGTTCACCTCGAAAGGCCGTAGTCTCGAGGCGAATGGCGTCGATCCGGATGTGCCAGTCGAAATCTCACCGGACGCTCTGGCGATTGGGCAGGATAATCAAATGACAAGGGCGATTGAGATCGTCAACGGGCTCTGACGGACGATCTGCCGCAGTTGGATTCATTTTAGCCGCACATGGCTTCCCTTCCTAAGCGATGGGCCTTCGACCGCTCCACCGCGGGCCAAGCCGTAGGATAGGGATTCCGCTTTGGAGTTCCTTCTGCACGACCTCTAGCCTTCGCCATTCAGGCGGTCCCGCACTGCCCTCCGTGGCAGCACCGAGCACTCCGGCCAGGTGATCTCGATCCGGGCACGGTAGAAGCTGGCCGGAATATGGGGCGCGGTCTCCGCCTCCTCGTTTCGAGTTGTTGTCTGTTGCCTTCGGTAGGGCGATGAAGAAGCATTTCCGCCACGCGCAAAGCCATGTGGCATTCGCCACCTCCCTGTGCTAAAAAGGAAACTGAATGTCCGTATTCTGTGCTCGCTGGCCCGACGGAAGCTTCTCAATCGTCGATGCCGATGATGAAACTCACGCACGCATACAACTCGATGAGCTCGGCGAGGAGCCCGCGGAACTATGGCCAATGCAGTCGTGCCTCCTGGACTTCGACCTAAACGACGAAGGAACGATTCGGCTGAAGCAGTTTGGAGAACAGACAGGACCTGAGATTTTGGCGAGAGCTTACCCAGTTTTGAACAAAACACTGGAGGGCGAGGCATTCACCGAACATGCAATTGAGCAACAGGCCGAGCCCCAGGAATATGATTCAACGGCAACCAGGGTCCTCCGCAAGGCTGTGCAGGCCGAGCGCAAGCGCCTCGCTTCCTTTCGGCGTACCTCGGCCACTACCGAACGCGGTAAAGAGATCCAGCGAGAATTGGGCGGTTCCGGAGCATATGTCGATGCGATCGTGGAGCACGTCGCCTCCAAGAGCCTGCGCCAATACAAGCCCGGGACGAAAACAAAGCCGAACTGAACAACTGCGCAACTTTCAGGATTGACGTCGGCGACCATCTCGACCAGCGCAAACACGGCAGATCTCGGATTCCGCCCAATCCGCCCAGGTGAGATAGAGTAAAGCAAACGCGACTACTCGCGAAGGATTGGATTCGTTTGGCGGTCGCCGTCCCTTTCTGAGATGCCGACGATAAAACCTTGTGGCACTCGATACGCGGTCGCAAGCGCGTTTTATCGTTCCTAATCTTGATCCTTGATTGATCCGAAAGAATCATACCCGGCGACTCTACACGGACCTTGCATCCTGTTTCCCTGCCAGACAGGTACAAGCAGCGCCACGACGGGGCTGCAAACGCAATCGCGCCCTTGGCGGTCAAGCATTCGGTGTACGAGGAGATCTGGAAATTGGCGGTTCCGATTTGAGCTGCTGTGATGCTTGACGAGTACGCTTCGGCGATGAGGGCCGCGATGGACGTTTCAGTTCGAATTGCGCCAACATGGATTCGAGCCGCTCCCCATCAGCCGCTCGGTCGTGTGTTTTTAGAAGAATAACCGTTACGAGTATGGCCACCATTGTCGTCGTGGCTAAATTCACAGCGATCATTTCGTCGGGATAGGCGGATTGGAGGTCATCCCGGCTCAGTCGTGAATTAACCTGCATGCGTCCGCTGTGAGTGAAGTCGTTTTGGTCGTTCCAACTGTTTGCCTTGAAGTTCTGGAAGAACGTCTCCCCCATGGCCTTGTCGATGCCGTTGACCATTGCTCCCATCTCCGGAAACCGGAACTTCCCCTTCTTGATCTTTTCGATCTGATTGGGCGTGGCGCAATGATGAATCCATGCAGCGCGGTAGAAAATCTCGAAAATAGGGCGAATCAGAGCAACAGCAGACCCACGCAGGCCGTGTCGAATCAGCAGAGTCATCGCCTCCTGATGTTCAAGGGCGATGCTGGCGTATGCGAGAAAAAGCTTGGGAGCGAGTGTCCTTTAGCGTGAACGGTCCTTCGATGGCCTCCCATGCGGCTCGCGTGGCAGCGTCGGCAAGGTCGAGGAGTTCGTTTAGCGTCACCAGTGAAAGCGTAGCAGCAATCCAGGGTGCTGTGGCAGGGTTATGTTTCTGCTGAGTGTCGTCGGCTTGGCTCCATCATCCCGACTCTGCAACACGTCGAAGATTCGGCTCGCCAGACCGGCGGTTTGCGCGTTTATGGGTAGTAATCCATCAGGCGGCCGCCTCAGGAGAATTCTGTCCGAGTGGCGCGTCATCCGGCCAAGATCCAGAGTCAGGAAGATGCCCGGAATCGCGCGCCGTCCTTTCTGAGGTGGTCAATAGGAAGCGCTATTCAGATATCAAGCCGGATTCGAGGCGTTTGCGGCGAACGGCTGCTACTCCAGCCGTAGGGCGTCTGTGGGGCTCACCTTCGAAGCCCGCCACGCGGGGATGAAGGCTGCCGCGAGCGTGCCGGCGGCCAGAATCAGTGCGGCGCCGGCAACGGTTGCGGGGTCCGTGGCAGTGATGCCAAACAACTGCGATTGCACAAGCCTCCCGAGCGCGGCGACGCAGGGGAGTGCGATGGCTACGCCGGCGGCGATCATGGCGAGGGCATCGCTCAGGATGAGCCGGATGGCGGAGCCAGCGGTGGCGCCGAGGGCGACCCGGATCCCAATCTCGCGCGTGCGGCGGGTGACCACAAACGACATCACGCCGTAGAGGCCGATCAACGAGAGCAGGAGGGCGAGAGCGCCGAAACCGGCGGAAAGCGCAGCGAGCATGCGCTCGGTGTTCAGGGAGCGGTTGACCTGCTCGTCGAGGGGGCGGAAGGACACGATGGGCAACTGTGGGTCGGTATTACCGACGATCTGGCGGATGGACTGGAAGGCCTGTTCGGACGTGCCGCGTACCTTGACGTAAAACGTGCCGCCGAAGTCATCGCCTTCGAAGATAGGGAAGAAGATCTGCTCGGAATCTTCGCGGAGGTTGCGATAACTGAAATCGGCGACCACGCCAACGATGACGGTCTCCGGCTTGACATCGGGGCCGGAGCCCTCACCGATGAGGATGCCGAGGGGATCGACGCCCGGAAGATAGCGGCGGACGAACGCCTGGTTGACGATGGCGGAGCGGCGCCGGCCCGTCTCGCCCGCGGGACGGACGTCGCCACCGTCGAAGTTGCGGCCGGAAATGACGCGGACGCCAAGGGTGGCGAAGAAGCCGGGGCTAACGGCGTTCTCGTGGACGTCGCGATCGGTTACGATCCGGCGACTCGCCTGGATGATGAACGGGTTGCTCCAGCTTCCGCCGGTTAGCAGGGGGAAGCGAACGACGGCGGAGGAGCGTGTGATGGGCAGAGCACGGACTTCGCCGTCGATGCGGCGGATCAGACGGGCCGAGTCTGCGCGCGAATAGCCGTTCTTGAGCGGGGCGAGCGAGAACGAGACCAGGCGGGTGGTGTCGAAGCCAGGGCCTTTGGCGAGCAGATCCGCGAGCGTGCGAACGAACAGGGCCGCGCCCGTGACGAGGATCAGGGAAAAGGCGACCTGGAGGGTGACGATGCACTTGCGGAGGCGAACGCCGCCGAAGGCCGTGCCGGCGCGCTCGCGGAGCGAGGAGATGAGGGAATCGCGGCCGGAGTGAAGGGCAGGCGCAATGCCGCTGAGGAGGCCGGCGGCGACACTGGCGAGGAACGTAAAGGCGAGCAGTTGGAGGCTGATGGCTGAGTGGAGCGCGTGGGCGTCGGCGTAGTTGCCGGGCAAGAAAGCGATCAAGGCGCGTACGACCGGTGGAGCGAGGACGATGCCGAAGGCGCCTCCGGTAAGGGCGAGTAGCACGCTATCGGCGAGGAGCTGCCGGCCTATGCGGGAGCGGGAGGCGCCGAGGGCAAGGCGGGTGCCTATTTCGCGGTCCCGGGCCGAGCCGCGCGCCAGGAAGAGGCTGGCGACATTCAAACAGGCGAGGCCAAGCAGGACCGCGGTAGCTGCGAATAGCAGCCAGAGCGGCTCGGAGAGGCTGCGGCGCAGAGGAGAATAGCCCTGGGGCGCCGGCATGAGCTGGAGGGCCGAGCCGAAATAGCGCCGGCGGCGATCGGCGGTGATTACGGGGAAGCCTGGGCGGCGCGTGTTCTCTTCAAGCCATCCCTTGAACCAGGGCTGAAGGCCGGCCTGCGCCTGCGCGAGCGTGACGTCCGGGCGGAGGCTGCCGAGGATCTGCATCCAGCGGGTGGGGCTCTGGAGCAGGCGCTCGTCGTAGATGCCGGGAATCGCCTGCGCATACATAGAGGCGGGCAACCAGAGAGCGGGGACGATGGCGACGTCAACGCCATGGAATTCCCGCGCGGCCACGCCGATTACAGTCATGGGGTGCTGGTTGATCAGGACCTTGCGACCAACGATATCGGGCGCGGCGCCGAACTGCGCCTGCCAGAAATCGTATGAAAGGACGACGATAGGGCTGGCGCCGGGCGCGGTATCGTCTTCGGCTTGGATGACGCGGCCGAGCGCAGGACCGACACCGAGGACGGAGAAATAGCTGCCGGAGACGAGCTCGGCGGCGACTGGTTTGGGATCGCCGCCGGCCGAGAGATTCACGGGGACTTCATCGGAGCGGCAGAGGACGCCGACGAAGACACGGGTCTGCTGCTGGAGGTCGCGGCAGAGCGGGTAGGGCATGAGGTTGAAAGAGCCGAAGCCGCCGACGACATGGTCGCCTCTCCAATCGATAAGGACGAGGCGGCCGGGGTCACGGACCGGGAGCGCGTGGAGGATGACCTGATCGACGAGAGAGTAGATGGCGGTGGTGGCGCCGATACCCAGCGCCAGCGACAGGAGTGTCGCGGCGGTGAAGCCGGGGGTGCGGAGGAGCGAGCGGAGGGAAAACCGCAGGTCGTAGAGGAAATCACGAAGCCAGCGGGTGAACCAGACATCCCGAACCTCCTCGCGGACTTGGGCGAGGCCGAGTTCGACGGCGACGCGGCGACGGGCCTCGGGCTCGGGAATTCCGGCCGAGGTGAGGTCGACGACGCGGCGGTCGTAGTGATATTGGAGCTCGCGGTCGAGACCGCGCTCGAGAGATCCGCGGCGCAACCAGTTGAACAGCCGGATCATCGGCTGCCCTCCTCGAAGATCAAGTTGACGGCGCCGGAGAGGCGCGCCCAGCTATCCTTCTCGATCGCAAGCTGCTTGCGGCCGGCAGCGGTGAGAGAGTAGAACCTGGCGTCCCGCCCGGTCTCCGATTGTTTCCACTCTGCGCGCAGCCAGCCTTTCTGCTCGAGGCGGTGGAGGGCGGGATAAAGGGAGCCCTGGTTGACCTGGACCACCGAGCGTGAGATCTGCTCGAGCCGCTGTGCGATCCCGTAGCCGTGGGCAGGTTCAAGCGACAGGATCTGGAGGATCAGCATATCAAGCGTGCCTTGCGGGATGGGGAAACGTGGAGAGGGCATCGATACCTCAAGTTTCTACAGCATATCCGCAAGATAGGTCGAAGGTCAAGGCATGGGAGAGGCGGCCTGTGACACAGATCCTGTGGTCGCTTTATCCGGGCAACGGTCGGATCGTCGGCCACTCGGAGACATTGGCGGCTGGCAAGTCAATGAGGGCCTGTTGCAAAAAGGACCACCTCGGATTTAACGTGGGCACTCTATTCCGACCCTTTTCCCCCTGCTTCGCGCCTGCTCCTCTTGAACCAGTACCTGCAGGCCGATCGCGGATGCGCGAATATGGCGCCGCCGCGGCTATGGCCGCAGCGCCCGGTTGATAGCGTCCAACAGCTTTCCCTCGGAGTCGCCGTTGTACTCCCAGAACATGATGCCCGCAAGGCCGCGCTCGTTCACATAGCTGCCCTTGAGGCCGATGGACTGTTCATCCTCGTAGGAAATGAAAATGCGCTTCTCGGCGTTGTAGAGGAACGGAGCCTTCGAGGTATCGTCCCAGTACCGCACGAAGGCATCCTTGCCTTCGAGGTTCGCCTTGATATCTCTGAAGTTGGTCCTCAGCCTTTCGGTGACCCGCTTGCCCGGTTGATGCAGACCGTTGTCCGCCGGCGAAACCTCCCCCCAGGCTTTGCCGTAGAAGGGCGCTCCCAGCACGATCTTGCTGGCGGGCACGCCCGCGGCGATGAAGAGGTCCACCGACCTGGCGCACGACTGGCCTTTCGGGCTCGCCGGATTGGTGAACAGTGGCGAGTGATGTGCGGTCACCGGGTCCCAGTCTCCGGCCATGTCGTACGTCATGAGATTGACGAAATCCAGCGATACCTGCGCCTTGTCCATCTCGGTGTGTTCGATCCAGGAGTCGTTGGTTCCTGTGGCCATGGTCAGCAGGTATCGCTTGCCGGCGGCCTTGCCGGCCTTATCCAGGGCGGCGCGTGCCTCCACCAGGAAAGCCGTGCTGTTCACCTTGTCCTCGGGGCGGTTCGTGTTGTTCAGGCCCTTCTGGCCCGGGTACTCCCAGTCCACATCCAGCCCGTCCAGACGGTGGCGATCGAGGAACCCGACCACGCTGTCGATGAAACGCTTCCGGGATTGCGGCGTCAGGGCCATATCGGAGAACCCTCCGGACCACGTCCACCCGCCCACAGAGACGAGTATTTTCAGCTTGGGATTGCGCTCCTTGAGCTTGTTCAGGGTCCTGTAATTCTCTGAATCGCCAGCGTAACCCTCCACCATCAGGCCGTCTTTGATATTGGCGAAGGCATAGTTGATGTGGGTGAGTTTCTCCGCCGCTACGTCGCTGGGGACCAGCGGACGGTTGGGCGAATAGATGTAGCCGATGACCGCCTTCTCGGGCGGCTGGCCCACCGCCAGGACCGCGCCGCAGACGAACAGAGCGGCGAAGGATAGCTGCAGTCGCCTCATGAATCGTTTCCTCCGAAGCAACACAGCTTTACAGAATGCGCCTTCGGAGTCAACGCGATTAGTCCGGGGGAGATGCCCGACTTCAGGGCCGCCGCGCCAGCCAGAGGAGGGCTTCCTCGAACATCCGGTTCTGGCGCGGGTCGGTCAACCCCACGGCCCGCCGCCGCTACTCGTCGACAATGAGGCCCAAATGAGCGGGAGTTCCCGGCCTGCATAGGGTAACGATCGCCGCGGCGTTAATCGAGCCAGCGGGCGTGTCGTCGGCCATCCGTACAGAGGTTTGCCACGGGCTGCTCGGCGGAGAGCATTCTCCGAATCGCGCGTGATACGACCAAAGGGGTGCAACCTCGCAAAAAGTGCGTTTGCGTTGCTGGTGAGAAGGGGATTTAGCGTGCGCAGTGTGTGGGCCTTCCCAGGTTTCTCCGCCGGGGAACCTCGCGTTTGTGTCATCCTCATTTGAGGAAGACATGAACCGCCAATACGCCGCCCCTGTCCCGCCGGTTTCAATCTGGTTCGCACTGGCAGCGCTCGCGTTGTCACCCGCAAGCGGCTCTGCCCAAAGCCGGACCGAGCAACCGCAATTCGACGCCGCGTCCGTCAAAGTCAACGAGTCGGCCGACCGGCCGTCCACGCGATCCGATCCGATCCGGATCGATCTTCGCAAGGCGAGCATCAAGCACCTGATCCGCAGGGCCTGGCCGTTGCCCGACTATCAGATCGTCTGGCCCGCATGGGTCGACGCGCAGCGCGGCGTGCGTGGATACGATGTTTCGGTCACCTTCCCTCGCGATTCGAGCCCGGAGCGTCTGAATCTCATGTTTCAGGATCTGCTCGCGACTCGTTTCGGACTGGTGACACACTGGGAATCTCGTGAGCTGAAGGCGGCCGAAGTGCGGGTTTCCGGGCAGGGCTCGAAGCTGCAGGAGGCGAAGAACCCGGCCCCGCCGACCGACTTCCCGAAGTACACCACGAGGACCAAATCCGGCCTTTGGAATTTCAGCAGTCAACTCGGCGGAGCGCCGTCCGGGCTGACGGTCGCCGGTGTCCTCGAAGCCATCGACGCCACGCACATTCTGGATCGCCCGCTGGTGGACGCGACCGGCATTCAGGGAAACTACGACATCGAACTGACCGCCCCGGCGGAAGTCCCGGAGAACAGGCCGGCCGCGAGTGAACTGCTCAAGGCGCTCGAAAAGCAACTGGGCCTGAAAGTGACGCCGAAAACTCTGTCGCTGCGGACGCTGGTCATTGATCACTTGGAACGAAAACCGACCGAGAATTAATCCCGGCGTACGCGTTCCCCCTTCAGCCGAGTGTGGGTTGATGGCGAAGGCCGTCTGACCAAGGTCACCGATTCGCACCCGGGATTGCCGGATGACACAAAGTATCACCAGAATGTCACCGGCGCTGCGCCAAGTAACCTCCTCCATAACTTCGGTGATATTCTCAATTCGATCCCCGATCCCAAAAGGAGAGATCATGCAACGACGAGAATTTTTCCGCAGAGCTCTGGCGCTTCCCCTCACCGGCATCCTCGCGCCCTTCGAACGCCTCGCTGCCGCCGACCTCGGCAAGGTCAAAATCACCGACATCAAGATGCGCCCCTCCGCCAGCCATACCCAGATCCGAGTAGATACCGACGCCGGCATCTCCGGCATGGGGGAGTCTGGCGTCACCGCGCCGATGATGAAAGCGTGGATGGAAATCTATAAGCCTCTCCTTGTGGGACAAGATCCGCTCGCCATCGGTTACCACTGGCACCGCTTGACCACGCTTATGCATACCTACATGTCGCGCATTCCCGCCATGAGCGGCATCGACATGGCCCTTTGGGATCTCTCCGGGCGCCTCTTGAACGTGCCTGTCTACAAACTCCTCGGCGGACCCTTCCGCCAGGAGGTCCCGGTCTTCATCAACACGGAACCCCGCAACATGCTCGACCCCGTCGCCGTCAAGGACTGGGCCGACCAGTTCCGCGCCAACCCGCTCGGATTCCGCGCCGCCAAGATCAACACGCACACCATCTTCGGCATCCCGATGGGCCGCTATACGACCGCCCTTAACGCAGCCGACCTCAACAAACTTCGCACGTCCTTCGCCAACGTCCGCAAAGAGCTCGGTCTTGACTACGACATCATGGTCCACTGCCACAACGAATACGACCTCGCCAGCGCCAAAGCCATGGCCCGGGCGGTCGAAGAGATTCAGCCAAAATGGTTCGAAGACCCGCTGCCGCCACAATTCTCCGATAGCTGGGTCGCCCTCAAGCGCGATTGCCGCGTTCCACTGCTCACCGGCGAAAAATGCGAGATGCCGCAAGGCTTCTACCCGTTCCTTAAAGAGCAGGCTGTCGACTACATCTATCCGGACATTGCCTTTTGCGGCGGCATCACGGCCTTCATGAAGATTGCGGCGATGGCGTCCGTATTCCGCATCCCCATCGCCACCCACAATGTCGGTGGGATCCATTTGACCATGTCCTGCATCCACGTTGGCCTCTCGATCATGGACTTCCTTACCAGCGAAGCAGCCATGGGCGGCGCCAACGGCGGCGTCCTGGCACTAGCAAAAAGCCCACCCCTCGTGAAGCAGGGTATGGCCGCGCGCCCAGAAGGACCGGGCCTCGGAGTCGATCTCAACGAGGAGGTTTTCCGCCAGCGAAACGCGGGCCGCGGCGGTGGCACATTCCAGGATTGGAGCTAACTCGGCGCCCAGACGGAAACTTCAAGGACGCACACCAGAACATCGCGCAGCATCGTATTTTCTCTAGAATCGGCGGAGGCGGCCTGGGCGCCGTCTGCCGCACGACCTCTTGACAACAGACTCTTGCTGTCCGGTTGGTCGGCATTCCGGACAAAGCTTCTGGACACGAGATGGCGGCGATCTCCGTACGGGTAGCGCGTGAACCGTCCGGAACCTGGCAAACGGTTCGAAGATCGCTCCGGTCATCACTCTCTCAACATCATCGGGGACCGCACGGATTTGAGCGCACCGTGACGTTCGCCATCAACACCCTGGGCGTGGAGCAGAACAACTGCCGGCCCGCCGTCCAAGAAACTACGTTGTTTTAAACTGATCGCTAACACTCAGGGCTGGAGGGCGGGCAGGTAATCCGGACCGTCTTTTATTGCCGTTTTCACTTCAGCGACATTGAGGAGTGCCCCTATCGATATGTATGTCCCGACGAGCGATGTCAGATCCACGACGTTCTTTTCGCCCAATAGTGTTCTTGCTTTCTGGAACGTCGCATCGCTGACGACGTGCTTGCGACACAACTCGACCGTGAAGTCATGGGTCACGGCCTCTGCAGGTTTCATGTTTCCAGGGCGCCTCCCAACACGCAGGTCTGCGAGGATCGCAGGCGACAGTCCCGCTTGGAGGGCGATCGGATAATGGGCGAACCACTCAAACTGCACGGACCACTCCCGCGCCGTCGTGAGGATGGCCAGTTCCATTAGTGGGCGCGGTAGGGCGGTCTTCCAGCGGAAGTAGTTATAAAGGCTGAGCAAGCCTTGGGACATTTCGGGACTGCGCAGCATGACGTTCCAGGGTCCACCGAGTCCGACGCGTGTTTCTTTCAGCATTCGTTCCGCCAGAGCGTGCTGATCGCCGCTGGTGTCTTCCAGTTTTAGTAGCCGGAATCGGTCTTGCTGGGCGGAGGCGGCGAGCGCAGATGCCAGCAGCACGGCTCTCACTAGCCAACGTTTCAAAGGATTTGCCGCATGCATTCTGTTCTCCTTAAACCACAAGATTATGTATGATATACCCGAGCCCGGTGCGCAGCGCAAGACGCAATTGTGGAAGCGTCCGACCGGCTCTGGTCAGGTAGTCGGCCACTCGTACAAAGCTCAGATCGATCCCGCCGCCCTGTGACCTCATAATTGGCCCGAAACGGCCTTCGAGGAGATCCGGTCTCCTGCGCAGGCGGGAGGCCACCGTGGATCAGAAGGCGACTTCGCGGGCACGTACCCCGCTGGTGCCGTACAGGATCGCTGGCGCGTGATCCTAAACACTACGGCGTTAGGGTGGATCAAGCCGGCGTCGCCACTTCTCATCGCCGGGCGAGTTACGGGCAAGTGCGCGAGATTCTGGCCCACGCAGGCCGTCGGTGGGTGTCCGCCACCGGACGCCGTAGTGCCATTAAGGGACGGCTGCCAACTCATTTTCGTCTGATCTTCAATCGAGTAGAGATGGCGACACGTGTGCAAGGCACTGCACTGCTACCGGATGGAAGCCAGGGCCGGCCGCGAACCTGTCGACGGCCGGAAAGGAAAGATCATGACACTAAGCTGTGGCAAACTACGAAAGAAGTGTTTCCAGACCACTGAAATAATCCTGTCGCTGACCCTCGCATGCTCTGGTCTGCACGCCCAAGCCTCACAGGTTCAAACGTTCCCGCTCTCTGGCGCGCAGGATCTGGATGCGCGCAATGTAAAGCTGGAACCGGCTGAGTACAAGGGGCGCAAGGCCATCCGCATAACGTTGCCGGGTTCGCCCGCGCCAAGTCCTCGTTTTACCTTCGTTCGAGGCGTTGATTTCGGGGACGGAACCATCGAGGCGGACGTCGCGGCCAAAATGACAATGACTGTGCCTGCGGGGTCCCCGGTCCCGACCGCCTTCATCGGAATCGCGTTCCGCACCCGGCCCGACGCCAATCACTATGAGCTCTTTTACCTTCGTCCAGGCAACTCCAGGTCGTCCGATCAGGCGCAGCGGAACCACTCGGTTCAATATATGTCGGTGCCCGATTTTGACTGGGGCAAGCTGCGGTGGCGGTGGCCCTCGGTCTACGAGGTCTACGCGGACCTGGAGCCCGAGGCCTGGACCAAAATGAAAATCGAGGTGGCGGGCCGTCAGGCGAAACTGTACGTCAACACCGCACCCAGGCCCGTGCTAGTGGTGGACGGGCTCAAAGGCGAGGATCTCAGAGGCGGAATAGGCTTGTGGGCAGGCGGCGGGCAGGACAGCTACTTCTCGAATATGCGTATCACTCACGCGAAACCGCAGGCTGTCGAGAACGGCAGCGACGCCACCGGCACGTGGGATATCAAATATGGAGTTGGGCGCTTCTCCGGTTCGCTCAAGCTCCATCGCGATGGCTCGACCGTCACTGGAACAGCGTCAGGTCTGCTGGGAACGGACGAGCCGCTTGAGGTGGATGGCGCCATCCGCCGGGGCACGGCGGTGCCGGTTACCGGAACCTGGCGGAATGGGTATTTGGAAATCGCCTTTCACGGCGATTTGGGCAATTCTGGAGGGGTTACCGTCAATCTTGCCGGCTGGATTGACGGCAACTCCGCGAAGGGACGCCTGGCCATAAGCGGCCGGGCTGATAACACCTGGGCTGCCACGAGAAGAGAATAAAGGCCGACTGTGGTAAGAACGGTCTACGAAACGCCGCCAGTTTACCCATGAGTGAAAGAGTGAGATCTTTGCGATGTGCCCGCCGGCTGCTTGGAGGGGGAACACCCATCAGAATCGCAGTGAAGGCAAGGCCCCCGCTGCGTCAACGTCTGTCGAGACGCTAACTTCTCGCCAATGTTCGGCTTCAGCCGCACGCGTCGCTTCGGCCTGACCGGCGTACTCAACGGCATCGCTGCCCAGCAGGAGATGTGCGGGCAGACGATCGCTGTCAGCCAGGCGAAGGATGAGCTGTGCCACCTTGGCCGGATCACTGGTCTCATGGCCCCAGTAAGACTTCAGCGCGTTAACTACCGCGCCTACGGACGGTTCATAATCCGGGAGCAGGTCTGGTGTGTCTTTGTTCGCACGCGCGCCCCAGTTGGTTCGCATTCCGCCGGGTTCGAGCGCGCACACCTTCACGCCAAAAGGGGCCACTTCCTGGGCTAGAGACTCGGTGAAACCCCCAACCGCCCACTTGGCGGCATGGTAACCAGTGCTGCCGGGACGGGCCAGGCGACCGCCGACTGACGATATCTGAAGGATGCAGCCGCTCTTTAACTTTCGCATGATCGGCAGCGCAGCGCGGGTCATGTTCACGACGCCATAGAAGTTGGTATCGACCAGCGCCTTGAATCTCTCCGGACTCAACTGCTCGAACGGTGCAATATCGCCGTAGCCCGCGTTGTTCACGAGAACATCAAGACGCCCGAACGCGTCCACCGCCACCTGCACTGCCGCATACGCCGCATCCTCATCTGCGACGTCCAGGGGTGCAGTGCGAATCTGATCGCCGTACTTCTCCACGAGATCTTCGAGGCGACGGGGATCGCGAGCCGTTGCGACGAGTCGATCACCCGATGCGAGCACAGTTTCAGCAATATCCCGGCCCAAACCACTTGCGCTCCCAGTCACCAACCAGACTTTAGACATCGAAATCCTCCATTCTCATTCTCAGATTCACCATAACTGAACTGCCCGTCAGAACCACCTGTAGAACCAACCATTCTGCCACGGTCTCTCGCTCTTTGCGCCGCCACGGCCCTTGTTTTTTCCGCGAAATCCGAACGCCCACCCCGACCGAACAGGTCTGCGCGAGCCGCCCATCCACCGTAGCGATACGTGCCGGACGACTGCCCACCCCTGACAAAACCTTCCAGCCGGAATAAGATCGGCGTGGTTTCAACGAGGAACGCGCCGATGCCATCACCTGCGTACAAGAGAACGATGACCGGAATCCGCAACTTGATGGAGCAGAGCAAGAAAACGATGAGGGGAGTCCGGTAGGGCCAGATTGGCGCCCGCTACTCGGGTATTGAAATCTTTCGTCCAACGAGCCGCCGCCCGATCAGCCGAACCACGCCATCGTCCGCCATTTTCTTCTCCAGTTCGTAGAGTCGCTCGGCCACGGCAGCTCCGCACTTCGTAGCGCGCAGCATCGCCACGGCGTAGCGGTACAGGTACGGCTCTGCAGCTTCGCTGGCGAGTTCAAAACGCTGCGCCACGCCCGCTCGCATCTCTGTCGCCGGAGTGATTTCGTGGTCATGCGCCTCCTGCCAGAGGAGAAAAGATCCGCCGCACTTAAGCAGATGCCTTCCGAACTCCCGGTCCGATTTTGTGAAGACTCCACTGGCATCCAGAAGCTGAAGCACATCGAAGAACCAGATCGCAGTCTCCGGGTCAAGCTCGCTGTAGGCGAAGTCTTCGATCGCCACAATGCCGCCCGGCGCCAGCACAATGCGGACCTGGTCCAGCGTCTGCCCCAGAGGTTGCATGTGGTGCAGGCTTCGAGAGAACACTACGGCGTCGAAATGCTGGTTGTAACGTTCCTTCATCGCCATGGGCCAGGTGACAACTTGAGCATCCACGCCTTTGGCGCGGGTGCTTCGTACTGCGGCAGGGGAGGAATCGAGCGCCAACACCTGATAGCCGGCCTCGGCGAGCCGAGCCGCGAGAGCGCCAGTGCCACAGCCGACTTCCAGGATTCGCAACGGCCGTGCCGCCGATGGAGGCAGTACGGACATCACAAATTGAAACGTCTTCGAAAGTGCGACGTCTGCCGGGTGCATTATGACACCGGGAACCGAGCCGCCGTTTCCCCGATGTTATCGATGGCTCGCGTGACCAGCCAGCGGCCGTTCTCCTTCCGCCAGATCTCGAGAAACCAGCGCTCGATCTCCTGCGCCGGTCCTCCGGCTCGGGGTTCCAGAACGATGCGCAAAGAGCCGCGCGCATACGCCATGCCGCCTGCGACGGAAATCTCGTGATTTTCGACCGTGAGGTGCCCGCGAAAAGCACGCATCACGCCGAGGACGCGCTGCTCAGTATCCCGCCGGTTCTCGGGTTGCGCGCCATGGCGAATCTTCAGCAAGTCGCCGCTGTAGCAGCGCATCACGCCCTCGATATCCCCAGCGTTGTACGCATCGACGAACGACTGGATCTGCGCCTCGATGGCCTCTCGGTCTGTCACAAGAGCACAGGCACCTTGCGCCAGCAATTATACACAAATTGCTGCGACCGCATCGCAGGCTACGCATTCAGATCAATGCCATCGGCTGATCGCCACACGCCGCTATATTAGTGCCCGCCTCAACCCGATCTCCGCTCGCTCGCCGACGATTCCGTGCCGGTGGCTCTCCAAGACCCGAACCCGGCGAACCCCACCGCTGCCGAAATTACCCCGCTGATTGCCGCCTAGACGAACAACTCCGGGCGCCACCTGGGCAACGCTAGCCGCCTCCCGCCGGACATCTTGCGCATAGCACCGCGCTGGCCGTTTGAAGTGGGGTCGCCACGGCAGGCATCGGACTGGGGGCAGAGGCGGGCTTCCGTCAGGTGCCTGGCGCCTTCAGGTCCAGGCCAAATTCAAAGAGAAAGAACTCAATTTGTTCTGCGGAGACCGAAAGGTGAGCCGCAATGTCGTGCATGCACTGCAAGTACCTCGGATAGAGGCGCGGCGCGGGGTAGCTGCTCAGATCCTCGAGTGGCGCCAGCTCTGCGAAGGTGCCCCGATTTGCTACCTGGATAATTCGGTCATCCAGAATCAGGGCGGTATGGCCTTGGACCTCGACAGAAAGGAAATGCAGGAACTTGGTATAAGTGGAGAGCCCGATGCCCGTGATTGGCCCAACCTTGGCATAATGCTCATGCCAGTCATCCACCGGCCCTGCGCGAGCCCCGGACAGCAGTTGGGTCAGCCCGTCAAAATGGTCAATGAGGTTCGCAACGTTGTTGCCTCGAATGCCTCCGGGGTAGCCCCAGAGAATCGTGGCCATCACGAATTGGGCCAGATCCGAAGTAACCATCCTCCGGCAGAGCCGGAGGCTTTCCGGTTGCTGGCCCCTCAAAGGGGCCTGATCGCAACCGAAAGTCAAAGCCCTGCCCCCGGCAGATCCTCTCTTGCTGCGCCGCAAGTCTCATGGGCGGGGCGAGACTGCGCTACCTCGATGATCGTGCCAGTTGGCGGCGAAAGCATATAGCCACCTCGTCGCGGGGGCCGAAAATAGAGCGCAGAGCGTTTCCGGCATCATTACCTCGATTAATCTGCGACGCCCAGGTAGACCGCTTCGAAGCGAATGCCTGATACGGGACCGGCATCGCAGAAATGAGCGTTCTGAAGTCGGCTAGCCGCATTTCGACTGCGTCCAATGCTTATCCATTCGGCACTATGATACCTGAATTACCAGGGCGCTCCTTACTATCGTCCTTGTGAGCGCTGATACCAACACGGTGCGACCGATTCGCGCCGCTTGTGCTGGGTCAATCGGTCCAGAACGGCAGACAAAATTGCCGTGCGGCAGATCGTGTTGCGTTCCGGGTCCCCGCGAATTCCGATGACCCCACGCCGAGCAACTGTTGGTCGCCCGCGTCGAGGCTCCGTTGTGGCGGCCTCCACCAGGAAAGGGGACTCACATGCCTACAAATCTCGAATCGCGCCGAATGGGCAGACAAGGCCATGCGCCACGGGGAAAAAAGGGCTTACTACGCCATGCACGCGGATCATGTGCAGATGCCGCTCTTGACTGTCCCGAGGCATTATGTCATAAAATGACATAATGCATTGCGCTAGTGCTCGACGGAGAAACGGATGCCGAGACGCGAGCCTGACTTTCACGAAAAGCGCCACTTCGACGACGGCGCAACACTTGAGGTCACGATTTATGCCGTGCGCTCTCCTGTTCCAGGCAGCAAGCATCGGCTCAAATATTCGCTGTTCTACGGCAAGGATGGAAAGCGACTCGTTGGCTACGACAACGAGAAACCGAAAGGGGACCATCGCCACTACGGGAGAAGCGAGATGCCGTACACATTTTCGACGGTCGAGCGATTGATTGCGGATTTTTTGGCGGACGTTGCGTCTATCAGGAAAGGAAATAGGACTACATGAAAGAAAAATTGGAAGTTCACGTAGGCGACGCGCTCGAAGACACCGGCCGTCGCTTCATCGACGCCTGGCATCGTCTGGAAAATGGCAAAAGCGTTCGCGAGCGGCATCTATCTTTCGAGAGTCTGGAGAGCCTCTTGTCGCTCCTGACTCCCAAGAGATGGGAGCTTCTCAAGTATGTCCACAGTCATTCGGTGCGGAGCGTTCGTGCGCTTTCCGTTCAGCTCAAGCGCGACTACCGCCGGGTCCACGACGATGTCGAAGCCTTGGCGACGGCCGGCTTGCTTGAACGCACTGGCCGAGTCGTGCGAGCAGATTATGACGGCATCGACTCCACATTCCGGTTCGATCACCCGCAACAGTGATCGAGACGGCGACCGAAGCCTGGTCACCGCGCGTGAACTCTCCAACGCTCTTAGCGCCCGTCGTCGGTGCCCGCCAAAAACCGAGTTCGGCCCGCTCGCCAGCAGGCCCAGGTCTGACGGACGCGCCCTCATTCCGAGCCAGCCGCGCCCGCGGGCGCTGCCGCAATTTATCATGTTCCTCTGCGCTTGCTCCGTTACCCGGTTCCTCTGCGCTTGCGTGCTCGCGCAACCGGGCAGATTCCATGCCTGCGTGTCGGCGCTGCGTGTGATTCAATCGGGTGCCCCTTTGTCTGCCACCCTGGCAACCTGGCTGACCGCCCCCGCGCCCCAGGACAGAAGTCCGGCACGACCGGATCATCCGAACCCCCGGAAAGCTGGCGCGCCCGGTCTCACCAAGACCGGCCTGAAGCAGGTGGCGGCACACCTCAGTGAATCGGTAAAGGTTTAGGCGACTCTTGGCGGTCAACTCCGCGAGCGGCGCTTCACGAGATCTATACTTTTGGACTGAAGGGCTTCTCACCAGCTATTGGCTTCCGTCCGGATTCCGAAGCGTCATCTCCCATAACGCGACATATGGCCCGCGTGGCCCGTCACATCCGCGGGATGCGCGTTTCTCGTCAGCTTGACGCCGAAGAACCCAACTTCCGGTTTTGCCCGTGATCAAGCAGCATCTTCGCTCTCGTCACCGGCTACCTCTGCGACGGCGTGTAGCTATCGATGTGAGGGAAATGTGAGGCTATTCGAACAAGTTGCAGCGTGAAGAGGCCACCCTTGCCTATCTATGGTAGTAGAACGTTGCTGGGATGATCGAAAGCCAGTATCATAACTTGACGTACCTCGCAGACGTGCGCAGCGGCGTTGAGAGGAAATCTGTGTACGCCAAAACTGGTGCTGCGTCACAAAAGGGGGTTCTATGGCGGTCGGCAATGTGGGGTTCGCGACTCGTTCGCAGACCAGCGCGACAAGCGGTTTCAAGACGTTCTTGGGCAGATATTTCTACTTCTGCATGGCGCTACTGATCGCCGGACTATCGGTCTGGGGCTTCAGTCAGACGGTCGATACCCGCCTGCTCCATGCCAAGCCGCCAAGACCACTCCTGCTGTGGTTTCACGGAGCGGCCTTCTCGGCTTGGATCGTGCTGTTCATCGCGCAGTCGGCCTTAGTGCGCGTGCGTAAGGTCAGCGTGCACCGCACACTGGGCTGGTTTGGTGCGGCACTGGCCGCAACCATGGTCGCTTCTAGCTTCAGGGTTTCGGTAGTTATGGTGCGGTTCGACAGAACCGCGCTCGGGAAGGATGTTTCATCCTTCCTGTCGGTTCTGTGGTGCGACATGATCATCTTCGGCGCCTGCATGGCGCTGGCGATCTATTTTCGGAAGCGGCCCGAATACCATCGTCGCCTCGTTTTCATGGCCAGTTGCCAACTCATGCAAGCCGCTTTCGTTAGATTTCACTACATCGGGGACCACGACCTTCCCTATCCGGCGCTCGACGTGCTGATCGTAGCTGGAATGTTGCGCGACCTCGTAGTGGATGGCCGAGTCAACAGGGTCTATCTCTGCGTCTTGCCGCCAATGATTGTTCTGCAGTCCTGGGCCACCTACTTGGCGCGGGTGAATCCGAGTTGGTGGCGAGCCGCGACGCACGCGATTTTAGGGTGGTGAAGCCGAGCGCTAGAAGTTTGACCGGATTCGTGGACACGATACAGACCTCGCGGCATGAGTAGAGGGTACAGCTCGGGACACGGTAGGTGTGTGATGTGTTAGGCCAGAAGCAGGCCGAACGTGGGTGACCACCAAGCAATTCAAAATCCCCATGCCGAGGTTCGGCGAGAGACGCCTTTCTTTGTACCGACCCTTCTGGATCGCCATCAATCCGGAATTCAATCCACATGAGCGAGAAGTCGCCGACTCGTTGCCTAGCCCGAAACGGCCTTCGGGGAGATCACCCACTCCGTCGGCCGCGGGTCGGTCCCAACGGAACAGAACGCGACTTTTGGCCAATCATCATGTCCCCGTTTTCGTTCGGGCGTTATTTGGAGCGCTACAGCCGCGGGAGCCGCTCTCTCCGAGTGGCGTGATCCGTCCGCAAAGCCCGGCGTGGTTGCCAACACGCCACTTTCCGGCTGGGGCTGAGCCACGCGCAGATCGACAAGATTTCCGTCTCTCGCATTCGCGACCAACTCCAGCAAACTCACGGCGAACTCACGACTTTCCCGCGTGGTCGCCATATTCCCAGTCATAGGGCACGCCGGTGTCGCCGAGGATGAACCTGACCAGATCGGCGAAGCCCGCTTCGGAGCGAACATCGTTCGACAGGATAACGACGCAGCGCTGACCGGCCTCAATGCAGACCATTGTGTTGGCCGTCTGGCCGTCGTGGCCGCCCTTGTAGAAGCCTTGGCCCTGCGGGCCAGCGAAGACGGTGACGCCCAGGCCGGCGTACAAATCCTTCCGCTGATCACTCACCGGCAGGTCCGGGAGGAAAAGAGGGAACTGATGGGAGGTGGTGATATGCACTCGCGGTTTCGTCATCTCGGTGCGCGAGGCCGCGCTCAGGCCATCGCCGCGCACCAGGGCGGCAACGAATTTCGGCAGGTCGGAAATCGTGGTGTCCATCGAGCCCGCCGCGCGCACTTTACTGCGCTGGTCGTGTTCTTGCGGTTGTCCCTGATCGTTCCAGCCATCGGCCAGGTTGGCGGCGAAACCGTCACGCCATACCAGGCTTGTGCGGGTGATGCCCAGCCGGTCGAAGTTGGCCTTTGTCAAATCGCCGACATCGAGCCCCAACCCCCGCGTTTTGCGGCCGCGTTCGATGACGAATTGCAGCAGGATGAAACCCTTCGCCCGAATAGCTGTAGTGCGTACCCGGTTCGAAATGGATGTGCAGTTTCTTGTCGGGTTCGATGAACCAGAAGTTGCCGAAGCCGGTCGAATGGGTCAGGCACATAGCCGGCGTGATCTTCTCCCAGCGGGGATCGGCGGCCAGATCCTTGTATGGCCCGAATTTGTCCGGGAAAACCGGATCGGGGCCATAGGTCGGCAGCGGCTTGTCGAGATCGTACTTGACGGGTGTGTTCAGGTTGAGCTTGCCTTGATCGACGAGTTGCATCACTGTATAGGCGAACACCGTCTTTGTCAGCGACGCGCCGTACATCACAGTGTCCGTGGTGAGCGGATCTCCCTTGGCGTTGCGGATACCGTAGGCGTGGACATAGCCGACCTTGCCGTCATCAATGACCGCAACGGCCATACCCTTGGCGTGGGTGCGGGTCATGATCCTGCCCACTTCGGCGTCGATGGCGGTGCCGTTGGGTATTGCTTGTGCCAAGGCCGTGACGGGAAGGCAGAGGGCAGGAAAAAGCACGGGCCAAAATGGAAGAACCCTTTTTCTCGTTCTCATGATGATAGTCCTTACGGAACTGGATCCTGACGCTCTCTTCCGGCGAAGGTGTACGCACTGGGGCTTGAAAAGAGTTACGCACCGAGCGCCAGGGGGTTCCGTGATTTATGGGAGCCTCGTGACGCATCTGGGTCCTGATGTAGTGTTTGATACCGGATTGTCTTGCCACCCGGCAAAACGCGCCGATGCAGCCGTCAGGCCGAATGGGCTGCGGGCGTGGTGGCTGCTCCAGAGGGAACACAACGCGACTTGGGGACAACCAGTCTGGCAAACGGGCCCAAAATCCCGGATACGATCTCTATTCGGAGCGCAGCACCTCTACCGGATCGATTCGGATAGCGCGGATCACGGGCGGCAGGGCCGCGAGGATCGCGGCGGCGAACAGGGCGAGAGAGGGAACGGCGAGGGCGCTGATCCCGGTGGGTTTGACTTCGTAGAGCAGCGTTCCGATGTAGCGCGCGGAGGCCATGCCGAGCGCGAGACCGGCGATTGCTCCGAGGAGCACCATCGAGAAAACATCGAAGGTGATGCGGCGCCCGATGTCGCCGACTTGCGCTCCGATTGCCATGCGAATGCCGATTTCCCGGCGGCGCTGGGAGACGGAGTAGTCGAGCACGCCGTAGAGGCCGACTGCGGCGAGCAGCAGGGCGACCGTCGCAAAGAAGAGAGCGAGCATGGCGAGGAGTCGCTCGCGGATGGTTTGCGAGTCGATCAACGCTTGCTGCGTCTGGATGCTGGTGATGCGGAATGCGGGCTGATCGCGGCGAATTTCCGCGCGAAGCAAGGACGCCAGTGCAAGCGGGTCCTTGGCTCTAGTGCGCACCACGAACGTTCCCCCTTGCAGCAGCCCTTTGCCATCGTGGAACGCCGTGTAAACCACCGGCAACATCGCCTGGCGTAGGTAACGATACCGGGCATTGCGCACCAAACCGACGATCTCGAAGCGTCGCCCGTCCATGGCTCCCGCGGTGCCTTGGAACGTTTTCCCAACCGGATTTTCGCCGTCGAAGAAAGCCTTGGCGAACTCCTCATTGACGATGACTTCGCCTGGAGGATCGGTGGGGCGGAGCTCTCTTCCGGCAAGCAGCGGAATTCCCATGACGCCGGCCCAGCCAGGCGAAATGTTCATGGTCCACGCGGTGACGTCGTTGGGAGGCAAGCCGTTGATCGAAACGCCGGTCGTCTTGTAGGCGTAGCCGTCGAGCACGGGCCAATCGGCGAAGGTGGCGGATTCGACGCCGGGAACCTTGCGCAGACGTTCGGCTGTTTCTTCCCACAAGGCGGCGGGTCCATTCGGCTTCAGCATAATGATATTGAGATTGAGAAGGGCGCTGGCGGAGATGCCGGTGGGCAGATGGGACAAGTGGTCAAAAGTCGCCACCAAAAGTCCGGCGACGAACAAAACCAGAAAACAGAAAGCGGCTTGTACGGAGATCAACGAGTGCATCCAGCGGCGGCGGCTCACGCCGCTCCTGAGTGCACCGAACGGTTGAAGACAGGACGCACGTAACGCCGGCGCAAGACCGAACAGGAGGATCACGCCGACGGTGAGCGCGAGGACGAAGGCGACGACTCGCCAATCGGCCGAAAGAAATAACCGGGCCGGGTTATCGGGCGGATTGATGTGGGCTACGACAAGCTGGGCGGACCAGCTTGCGAACAGCGCGCCGAACGCGGCGGCGAGCAGCGCGAGCATGGTGCTTTCGACCAGCACCAGTTGCACCAGGCGACGGCGTCCTGCACCGATGGCGACGCGTAGAGCCATCTCCGTGGCTCGCGCGGCAGCTTGCGCGGTCATAAGATTGGCGACGTTCGCGCAGGCGATCAGCAGCACTAACCCTACCAACACGCCGAGAGCCGCAAGGGCGTGGGCGTAGTCGTTTCGCAATCCGGATGCTCCCGCGGCCGCGGACTCGGTCACAAGGGCGCGGGGAGCCTTCGATGGGTCGGCCAAGCGCAGAGCGGCGAGAAGCCGGTCGCGAACGGGCTCGATCGCGACGCCGGGCTTCAGCAAAACAAACATCTGGTAGATGCCCGCGTAGGGAACGCCGACCATGGCCTGCATGGTCGCGGGGACGAAGATGGCGGTGACGGTGCCGGGTGCGGTGCCGGCGAAACCCTCCGGCGCCACGCCGATGATATCGAACACCTTGGCGGTTTGGCCGATTCTCCAATCCGGGCCCATGCGAACGGTGCTTCCGATTACGCCCGGGTCGCGCGCGAAACGGCGTGTCCAGTAATCGTAGGAGAGAACCGCGACAGGACTTGTGCCGGACTTGAGATCGTCACTGGCATTGAGCAGGCGGCCGAGCGCCGGCCGAAGTCCGAAGTCGGGGAACATCCAACCCGCGACGAAGGAAACGTTGGCCTTCTCGGCTTCCGCATCGCCGTGGTAGGTCACATCGATCGGCGCGCTGGAGACCGGGATCAGTTCGGCGGCATTCTTCACCGTTGGGCGCATTTGCCGGAATGCGGTGTAGGTCCAGCCGGCCGTGGATCCCGCGCGGGTCAGCTCGTAGAGCCGCTCGGGATTCGCAATGGGCAAGGGGCGCAGGAATAGCGCGTCGACGATGCGGAAGGCGGAGGTGCAGGAACCGATCGCCAGGGCAAGCGAGAGGATGGCCGCGGCGGAGGTGACCCTGCGCTTGTTGAGTTGACGCCAGCCGAAGACAGCGTCGGCGCGGAGAGAATCGAGCCACACAACGATTCTCATATCGCGTCCTAGGGCGGCTGGTCTGGGGTCGACTTCCATATTTGTGGTCGCTGTCTTGCATCTTACGACAAAACATTTCCCTCTTCGAATCACGCAGTTTGCGTGGGTGCACGTCTCTAATGGGCGGATTTGTTCAGGCTTCGCCTTTTCGCTCTTTTCTTACGGCATTTATTGCCGTAAGATATGCTTATGGCCATTTCTCCGGAGGTCCCTTCGCGTGTACGCCAACTTGCCGACGAGTTGACTCGCTCACAACCCATGCGCCGCGGCTCGCTCTCCGAACGCACCATCCGGTGTGGTAAAGCCGGCTGCGCCTGCGCCGACAACCCCAAAGCCCGCCACGGTCCTTATCACAGCCTGACTCAAGCCGTGGGAGGCAAGACCCGGTCGCGGTTTCTGACCGACGAACAAGCCGCTGTGGCACTCCAGCAGATCGCCGCCGGACGCGAGTTTCGCCAACATGTCGATGCCTACTGGGAAGCCTGTGAGCAATGGGCCGATGCCCAACTGGAGCCGAAACCGGCAGCCCCGGCGGGGGAGGCCGAAAAAAAGGGCTCCAAACGGAGCTTAAGACCGACCTCCTCCAGGAAATCGAAGCCCTCTTAGGCCGCCAATCCATCCAGAACTTGGATTTCGAAGCCGTCGAGATGGCTGCGCGGTGCCAGGCTTTGTGTTTGGCCGCACGAGCGCTCGAACAACGGCTGAATGCCGATACCTGCGATTACGCCGGTCCAGAACTGACTTGCGCCTGCGGAGAACCAGCCCAGTATCATGGCCGCCACGGGAAGACATTTGAGAGCGTGCTGGGGCCTCTGTTCCTGGAGCGGGCCTATTATCACTGCGCCCATTGCCAGAGTGGGTTTTGTCCTCGCGACCGTCATATGCGGCTGGAGATGTTTTCGCTCACGCCGGGAGTATTGCGCATGACCGGCATCACGGCAGCACTGGTGAGCTTCGTCGAGAGTAGCAGTCTGCTGCGCGAACTGGCGGGGGTAGAGGTAAGCGCCAGTCAGGTGGAACGGGCCGCCGAAGCGCCTGACCTCACCCCATAATCTGGAGTGCACCCAGTTTGCGTTTGGGTCTCTCTGGCCCCAAAGGGCTTTCGGGGAGATTACCCATTCCGTCGGCAGCGCGTCGGTCCCAACGTAACAGAAGGCGACATCAGGCCAATCATGATCCCCCGTCTTCGTTCGGGCGCTAATTGGTGCGCGATAGCCGCGGGAGCCGCTCTCTCCGAGTGGCGCGTAAATCGCCCAGAGCCGTAGCGCTCTTCCCCAGGAGGCGATTGGCCTGTTGGACTCTGCTGCCGCAAGCCGGGCCTTTCAGCCAGATGACGGGAGCGGGACTTCACAGGAGTAATCATGACGCGCTTTCGGCGCACAGGAGCCGGATCCTGCGTCTGGAACGCTGCCCTTGCTCCCGTGACTCCTTGGACCCAGTTTGAGACAGCGCCGCAGAGAACCATAAGCCCTCTTACACCTCAACGGCGCAGCAACCGGTCCAGAAAGCTCTTTGGCTCCGGCTGCTCGAAACCTTCGAGCATCCAGATATCGAATGGAAACTTAGCCACGGAGGTGAGGAAGCGCTTGCCGTCGGGATGGATGCTGAACCCGGCGATACGATCCACGGAGGCCGGAAGATCAATGGGCGCGAGAAACTTTTCCGCGCCCGATTTCACGTTCACAGAATAGAGCTGCCACTGCGCACCGTTGCCAGTTGTATTTTGGAAGACGCCGTAGAACTGGCTGCCGTCCTTCGAGAACCCGTAAGCCAGGAATTTGCGTGAAGTCAGCTTGCGCGTGGACTTGCCATCCGGCGAAATCAGATCGATGCCATCCGCGGCCGGATACGCGATCCAGTCTCCCGCGGGCGACCATCGGGGCATCGAGTCTACCCAACTCTGAGGCTTGGCGTTTGCCACAATCTCCGGAGCAGACCCGGGCGTAGCGCGCACTTTCACGAGGTCCTGTTTCCCGGAGATCTCACGTAAGTAGGAGATCCATTGCCCGTCCGGCGACCAGGCCATTCCACCCAGCGTTCCGGACTGTATGGAATCCAATAAGACAGCGCCGCCGCCTGCGGCGTTCGCGAGCATAAGTCTGCCGATACGGTCCACTTCGCGATAGAAGACGAATCGCCCGCCGTCCGGAGACCATTGCGGATCCCTTCCTTTGGCGTCGCCCAGCCGCCGGGAAAATCCCTCGCCCCCCGCCTGCTGGTCCACAATCCCGGCGCCCTCGCCGGTAGGAATCGAAAAGATGAAATGGGTCCCCGAGGGTGCCCAATCCGGCGTCACGGAGATGCCGCCTGCAACAAGCGTCCGGAGCTCGCCATTCGGAATCGAGATTTCGAGTACGTCCCATCCCCACTGGCCGGTCTGGTAGGCGATGCGCTTTCCATCTACCGAAACAGAAGGAGACACAAAGCCGGTTGCGCCGACGCCGATCGTGCGGCGGGTTCCATCCGTTATGTCGACGATCGAGAGCGTGGCCCGATCGCCTGCTTGGTTCCGCACCGCTACGGCCAGGTGGCGGTTGTCCGGAAACCAGCTTGGCGCTGTCAGCACAGGCCCCCCGGCCTCGAGCGGTCGCGGCGAGCCGGAAGGATACGGCACGATCATGATGGGTCCTATGCTGTCGACAGCGAGCTTCGAGCCGTCGGGAGAGAAACTCAACCCTCCATTGGTGGGGCCCTGCCACAGTTCTTTTGCCTCACCGCCCTTCAGAGACCCGATCCACAACTTGCGGCCGCGGTCGAATGCCAGTGTCTTGCCATCCGGATGAAGAGTGGCGGCAGTGACTCCCTCATATGCTTTTTGCGAAGCCCCGCCCGCGGCCGAGACGGACCACAGGCTGCCCTCAGAAATGTAATAGACGCTGGCGCCGTCGGGCGACCAGAACGGGGAAGAGCAATTCTGATCCGCCTTGGTGAGCTGTACGGCATCCAGTGTGCCGGCGGGCTGCGTGAAGACCTGCATGACGCCATGAATGCGCCTCGTGTAAGCGATGCTCTTGCCGTCCGGCGCCCATTGGGGTGAATCTTCCTCGGCCTCCGCGCGAGAGAGCGGCGTAAACTTGTAGGCCGACAAGTCGGGAGCAGCTACAGGTGACGGGCTGAGAAAAAGAGTGAGCGCGGAACCGGCGGCGAGGCAGGCGACGGCGCCCGCGCCAAGAATCAGCCCGCGCTTTCGCTTGGGCGTGGAAACTGCGGCTGCCGGACTTTGTGCACTGGTCGCTTGAGACAGCCGGTCGCGGATCTGCTTCAGTTCGCGATACAGATCGCGAGTGGAGTCGTAGCGCTCGGCGGGCTCCTTCGCGAGCAGCCGCTCGATCACCCAACGCAGAGGCGCAGGCACACTGCCGGGAAGTGGATCGGCGTCCTCGCGAATGATCGCCGTCATGGTCTCCGGAGCGCTTCCGCGCTGGAAGGCCCGTTTCCCGGTCGCCAATTCATACAGTACGACGCCGAACGAGAATTGATCAGACTGCGGAGTAAGATTTGCTTCTCCACGCGCCTGTTCGGGCGACATGTAATTGACCGTGCCGACGACAGTGCCGGGATCGGTAATGCCGATGGTCAATGTGGCATCATCGGCCGGGCGGGCGGTGAGCGACTTTGCCAGCCCGAAATCGAGAACCTTCACGCGTCCGTCGCGTGTGACCAGGATATTGTCGGGCTTCAGATCGCGGTGAAGGATGCCCCCGCCGTGCGCGGCCGCGAGTCCATCCGCGATCTGCACCGCCAAATCCAGCAGTTTCCGGACACCATCCGCCATGGCGATCGGCGAGCCTTCCACAAACTCCATCACCAGATAGTTCGGGTCGACGTCGTAAAGCTGGCAGATGTTGGGATGGTTCAGCGCGGCGATGGACCGCGCCTCTCGTTCAAAGCGTTCATCGAAATTGCCTCGAGAGATCTTGATCGCGACGATTCGATCCAGGCGCATGTCGCGAGCCTTCCACACTTCTCCCATGCCCCCGGCACCGAGACGCGCTAGGATTTCGTAAGGCCCGAGTTTGTCGCCGACGGCGAGCGGCATAAGAAGTAACCTACAATTTTACTGGTTCAGGGAGCGGTTGTGGCTGGTTTTATGTAGAGCTCGTCACGAGGACGCAACCCCCAAACCCACAGACCTGACGGTCTTCAAAGGCGTTGGCTCTGGTGATTCCTGTGAAACGCCGTTCCATGAAAATGGGCTCCCACCGGCGGTCATAGGCCTCATGGCCGCCTCGGCTGCTCGGCAGACACGGTGTTTTGAAAAGCGCCTGCGCGCTCCGGGCGGATGGTCACTCGTACAAAGCTCAGATCGATCCCGCGCCCCTGTGACCTTGTAATTGGCCCCAAACGGCCTTCGAGGAGATCACAGTGCCGCGGCATCGCCCAACTGCGCGTTTCCCCCGACGCGACTTCGCGGGCACGTACCCCGCTGGTGCCGTCCAGGATCGCTGGCGCGTGATCCTAAACACTACGCCGTCAGGGAGGGTTTTCGCGCCGGTGTTCTACAACATTCTGCCATTGGCATTCTTGCGGAACGCCTGTTGGGTTCAATCTGGCGGCTTCACGGAAGTTGGCTAACCGTTGCTTCCCACGCACGTCTATTTGATAGTAGAATCTCTACTATCATATGCCGAAACCGGACACCAACCGCGTCGCACTCATGCAAGGTACCCTCGACATGCTGGTCCTCCGGTCCTTGCTCCTGGGGCCTGCCCATGGCCACGCCATCGTAAAACTCATTCAGCAATTGTCGGACGAGGCGTTACAAGTGGACCACGGCTCGCTCTACCCGGCACTGAACCGACTTCTGAAACAACGCTGGATTGCGGCGAACTGGGAGCAGATGCCCGACAAGAACCGGCAGGCACGCTACACCGCCTCACATCCGCCGGACGCAAACAACTAACGGCTGAAGAATCCAAGTGGGAGCGGTTGGCGCAGGCCATTGCCAAGGTGATGAAACGCCGCCCTGAGGAGGTCTGAAATGAAGCTGTGGCCATGGCGAGGGCACCGCGCGGGGCGCGAGCAGGAATTGAACCGCGAGATCGAATGGCATCTCAACGAACTCCGCGAGGAGCGTGAGGCCGAGGGCCTCTCGCCGCGGCAGGCGGATCGCGCGGCGCGCCGCGAATTCGGAAACGTCGCGATAGTGCAGGAGGATACCCGCGCGACATGGGGATGGACGCTGCTGGAGCAGTTCGCACAAGACCTTCGTTACGCCTTGCGGACTATGGCCGGCAACCGCCTGTTTACGGTGCTGGCGGTGGCCTCGCTGGCGCTCGGCATCGGAGCCAATGCGGCCATCTATAGCTTCATAGATGCCCTGCTGCTGCGCTCGCTGCCAGTGGCGGCGCCGGATCGCCTAGCGCTGCTCAACTGGCACGCCAGGATCAGGGACAACCACGAGTTCGTCATTCACGGCAGTCACGGCAGCAACTGGGGCGATGCTATGTCGGGCACTACCAGTGGCATGTTCCCATACGGGGCGTTGGAGCTTTTCAGGAAAGACGATTCCGTCTTCTCCAGCTTGTTCGGTTATTTCCATCAATCGAGCCAGGCCCGAAACTTGAACCTCATGGTTCAGGGGCAGGCCGATATGGCGAGCGTGGAATACGTATCCGGGGAGTTCTTTTCCGGACTTAGCGTTCCGCCGGGTGTGGCTCTCATCCTGGACAAATCGCCAAGAATATGCTAAAACAGACTGCCAAGAGCTTGACCTGATGGCAGGAGGTGTGATGCCCAAGATGGTGATTGAGGTTCCGGAGGAGTTTGCGGAAG
>Ga0210402_10000699_pt1 | contig 36904 bp, 62 predicted proteins | sample IncBWC7MmetaG_FD_161055 | JGI IMG/M metagenome (GOLD analysis project Ga0210402, IMG submission 161055) | Forest soil microbial communities from Barre Woods Harvard Forest LTER site, Petersham, Massachusetts, United States - Inc-BW-C-7-M | ecosystem: Environmental > Terrestrial > Soil >...
AAAGAGCAATAAAAGCGTCCCGAACTCCAGCTGTGCCGAACTCTAAAGTGGCTTCCAAATGAGTCAACATCGATCTTGCATCGTTACCAAGTAAAATATTTTCTATATTATTCACATCGTTCAACGAAATATTACTTGGCTGGTCGCCGTTCAAACCGCCCGTAGCATTGATATAGGACACACTCGAGCTGAAAAGATCTCTCATTAGGAGATCTTCCTTTTCCCTCAACCATTGTCCTAGCAGTGCTGTGAACTTGGTTAACGTCTTAGAATTCTCCCAAAGAACCAATTGCTCATTAGTAACAATAGACTTAGCATAGATCTCCATAGTGGCGTCAATGTCTGTACGAACAGGCACTTCGCTAGCAGGATCAATACCAGAACCATCAAGTTGCCCGCCATCTGTAGAAAGCCGCTCAAACCTGCTCATACGAGTGGTTTTTCCGATATAGCTTTCCGCATGGTGTAGATCTACCCCGAAAGAGTGGATCAAGTTGAACATTGGCGTTGACAAAAGATCTTCCGACGCCTGAACGGGAAGTTCTGGCGCCATATTTTGAATGCCGGTAATACCGGTTGAAAATGTCATGATTTGCACCTCGCAAAACAGGTTTAAAATATCCTACTGGCGAAGTAGTAATATCTGCCTGCACTGGCGGGGTGCGATTCAGCCTGGGCTAGCGAAGCCCGGATCAGCTAAATTCAACTTAGCAATTAAATTATTTATTCGTCAATGTCCGTCCGCTTTAATTTTTGTTTTCGATATGGCAAAAGTAGAAAATAAGCGATATGCTTACTCAATTCATTTTGAAAATATTGATATCTATCGGGCGCACCATGCGAAATCATTTCTGCCCGCGATAATGCTGCTTCCAATTCTTGATAATCATTTATAGAATAATCATTTTCCATTAGCTAACCCCTTTCAATAGTTTCTGCATTCTTTCCCAATTAGCGGCCTTTCGTTCGGCTGAAAGTTTAGCGCTTGCTGTGGCTTCTCCCATTTGCGATAAACCAGTAGTTGACATGCTTTTTGGTTTAGCAAAGTTAGCGTCTGCTTTAGCGGCTTCTTTCTTAGCTGTTGTTGAATTTGGAATTAGTTTCTTAACCACTTTGTAGATATCCGAACAGGACTCAAAGTTTTCTGGCTGTCTAAGTAATGATCGATAAAGTTCCGGATGGTGATATTCTAAGTAAGCCCCATTTTCTTCATTAACGACTTGCTCATAATCGGGGAAAGCCTGCAATAACTTCTGAGGGAGGGCCTTTTTCTCATTTTCCGCCATTTGTCTGTGAAATTCTGCATCTCTTTTGGCAATAGCTGCTTGAATTTTCTTTTCGAGTCTTTCATCTTCTGTTTCATCTTGAGGTTCTTGATTGCTATATTGACGAGGAGTATTCGCAAGCGCTGCTTCCATTGCCGCTTTTAACGCCGCATTTTCGGCCTCTTTTTCATTGGCTCTTTTAATAGCTTCCGCTTTTTCGATGGCTTCTCGCTTTCTTTGCTCTCTGAATGCTTTCCAATTGGGATCGCCCTCTGGTTGTTGCTGCAAATTTGTATCAACTTTAACTTGATCCAAATTCGTATCAACTTTAACTTGATTTTGCACCATTTCTGGTTGCGTTTCTTGCGTATTCGGATTCATTATAGGTTCCTCATGAGTGAAGTTGATTTAGATGAAGAAAAAAAATTACAAATTATTAAAGAATTAATGGCAAAGTTCAATGAATACCAAAAAACAATTGCTTTTATGACTGCGGATGCGCCTATTGAAATACTATGCCTGCCTGCGCCTATTGAAAAAATACTACTCTCCAACGGCTTGTTGCGTGTCTATGATCTTTTCGATTGCGACTTTGCTAAAATCAAAGGGTTCGGTGTCAGTCGCATCCGGGATCTTACAGCCCGCTTGGATCAGTTCTTCTCTATGCTGTAAAAAGTACTCATGCTCTGATGGCATATCTATTTTCTGATCGGCTCTAATATATCTCCAAAAATAGAATGGATCTGTATTAACGAACTTTCCATTTACATATTTCCATCCCTTATAAAACGCATCAGTCCAAGCTTTCATCGTTTGATAGCGCTTATCTACCATTTTAAGACTGTGTAGTTCCGCCATTACAACGGCTGAAGGTAATATCCACAATCTATGAGTAATCTTATCCAATCCCTTGTTGTAAAGAAAAACGGCTTGATTTGGTCTTGGCTTGGGAAGATATGGCCAAGCGTAGTATTTGTGGCGTTTTAGGTTCTTTATGAGAGGGTCTTCTGCAATCAAGCGAATAAGGCAAAATTCATTTTCGTCAATGATAGTTTTGTGGTTCTCAATGGTCTTGCGGAATTCACGCATTGCATCGCTTGTTAGCGCATGGCCAACTTCTAAAGCGTCATATTTCGTGTTGTCCGCTAATGCTTTTTTAGATAATTCTCCTGCCGAAATTCGCATCAAACAAGCCTCTTCATATAATTTTGTTTATATTTTCTCCATTGCTGGCCTGTTGGCTTTGGTAGAAACTTTAGAAGTTCTTTTTTTAGAAGCTTTACTCTTGTTTTTCTCATGATTACCTATTGGAACATTAATATCATTGGCGATCGGCTCTAGCATTTTCGCAACAGCTTCTTGTAATTCAGGTGGAAGTTCTATATAATTTTCTCTCTCAAAAGAAAGATTCTTTTCTATAGATTGAATATGTTCGCGCTTTTCTTCCGGAATTGGATGATGTCTTTCAAATCTATTCAATGGTCACACTCATTAGTTTTAACATGTGTGCAAGGCCGAAGCTTCGCATTCATTGGTAAAAATGCGCCTGCTGCGGTGGGATGCCCATCAGGCGTTAAATTCAAGTTCTTTTCCCATTGCTGGTTTGGCACAGCAGGGCCCCAGCCTTTCTTAATAACATCCGCTGTTTTGTCTTTAGCATAATCCGGGGCATGGTGTCGCTTTTTCATAGCCATCCTTTTTATAATACGTCCTGGGTTTTGTGCCTTGGGTACCCAGGAAAACCAATCATATATTTCGGGCGATCAACCCCTATTTCAGCACACTATCGCAGTGATCCGCTAGACCGAATTTTACGTTGTCAGTCCCAACGTTTAACAAGAGGCAACAAAACATTCTTAATGCTGTGCCTTATGCTTCTTAGCGTATGATGCAAGCGCATTCACAGATTTTTTATACTCTTCTTCTTGACTGAACTCGCCAGCATTATATTTGCCATCTGCAAGAGTTACGTCAGTTAATTTCTTTTCCCAATGGCCCTCGTTAAACTGAGGCATTGCTTTCATCTTTGCATGAGCTTCTTTGCTATGTGCCATATAGTCTCCTTAGCCTTTCTTATGTTTAGAAGGCATTTTTTCTTTACCTTTCATGGTTTTGCAAGAAGCGTGACCATGATGCTTTTCTTTCTCATGAGGCTTTTTCTCATGCTCTTTCTTATGTGTCATTAGTTCCCCTATACCGCAACAGCGGACTTTTCTTGTTGTGTAGCTTTATTTATATCCCTAAGATATACCGCTAATTCAAGGTTATTTTTGAAATTTTGTAAATCCATTTCTTCAAGTTCAACCATTGTTTTGATCATATCTAGATCTGCTTGGCTTGATTTATGTTCGGCGCTAGCTTTCAAGTCTTCAATCTTTGCCATAGTTTCTTGAGCTTTTGCCATATCGAGAGTAATCTTTGCTTGATCTTTCTGCTGTTGCTGTTGCATTTCTTGCTGTTGCTGCTGGGCTTGTTGTTGATTCTGCTCTTCCATGTCGGAAATGACCTGGCGTTTATTTGTAATAAACGCAGCTCGTATAATAGATTTATCGGCGATACCCATGCCAAGTTCTTTGAAGTGGAGTAATTGCTGCAATTCCATCTGACGCTGGGTTGTACTATAATTACCTTCCTCGACTGCAATTGCGTATTTCTGGCTGTGGCTAGTCCAGAACCTTGGATCTGCGTCATGGCCGAGAATGTTACGAATCTTACCCTTGCTAAAGTTCTTACGAATAGCCTGGAGTCTGATTTTACCGTAAAGACGTTGAGTATAATCAAGCTTGTCGAAGATTGTTTGTAAAGTGGTAAGTCCTGCTCCTTGGCGAAGCATGGAAAGGATACCACTTTTATCGTCCGTCGCAGCGCCGAGAAGCTCTTCATTGACACCTGATATTTTTGTAATATCTTCTGCTAAACTATTTGATAGCTCCATAAGGCTTTGAGGAATGGCCACAGGCTCTATACGCTGGATTTCGCTTGGTTGCCTTCCTGCTTTCAATGGAATTAAGAAGCCGTCGCCACCACTTGATTGTCTAAAACATTTAGCATCTGGAACAACATCCACTGGATAAATCCAACCAGCATTTAAAGAACTTTGTAATATCTGAAGCTCAATAACCTTGCGCATATTATACAGAAATTGCGCATCTCTTAGGTTCCGGATAATCCCCTGCTTCCTCCACGCATATGCCTGGATGTCTTGTTCTATATAACATTGCGTTGGCACAAAAGGGTATTGATCAATCGAAAGGAGGTTCTTGCCGTGATAGACTGTTTTGCCGCCTAACGCTATTACTAGCTTGACAGTGGGGATATCCACCTTCTTCACTTGAAGCCATGGCTGTTGTGCAAGCACCTTTTCGATCATTCCCTGTTCTTCGGTATCATCTTCTTCCCATTCCACAGCCTCGCCCGAGTGCGGATCCAATATAATCTTTCCGGGTCTTGTTGTGCGGTAGTAGAATTCGTCGTAAGTAAAAAGATTGTTGATCGCTACGTTTTGAAGTTCAGCTTGAAGGGGAAAGCGGCCGTCTTTCATGCCGCCAGGATTCATTTTATCGATCTCTTTGGCGTAGCCAGGTATAAGGAGCTTCGCCATCATCTTGCTTGTCCAGCGCCTTCGCCAGATACCGTTGCAGTCGCTGAGGTCTTGCTTCCTAGTGTACTGATCAATCAAATAATTATTAAATGCGACCGCATCTGTAAAAAAATCTCCTGACACCGGATCGTAGGTATAGTCAGGGTAAAGATGAAGTAACGTTTCGCCCGTATCACAAGCCCCTTCAAATGATTGCGAAAGATATTCTTGAAAGCCGTCACGATCGTCGCACCAACGCATAACCATGTTGTAGTCATCTGCAAGTGGGTCATCGCCTTCGTGCTGCGGCATTGTAACCGTTGTCTTTCGATTCTTTCGCTGAAAACCGCAAATCATATTAATATGACGTCGCACTAAATTGAAAAAAAACTTTTGAACGTTCTGCGATGTATTGCCGTAGACTTGATTATAAAGCTGCTGGTCGCCAACTTTAAAGCGTTTGTCAATAGCGCCCTGTAACCAATATGTGGAATTTGTAGTATAGTTGCATTGGTAAAACCAATCCATCATTTGCTTGAGATCTTTTGCGGATACATCCGTCGGATCGATGTAACCTAGAGAATAATTGCCGGACTCATATGAACCCATGAAATCCCCATGTGAAATAAAAGTTTTTATATCACATAAGGATTATAGATACACTATTTATGAATCATTTTAAAAACATATCGCAAGTGTTATGTTCAATGCGCTCGATTTGCGCTTTCTCATAATATTGTCTTTCCATGATCTCATCGGTTTTCCATCGTATAGAACCCGTGTTTTGCCACGTGAAAAACGTGATGAAAATATTGATAGATGTAAGAATGTAAAGCGGTATGTTTTTCATTTCTTGTTCCTCTCTTCAATTGCACATAAACGCCCGTGGAAATCTTTCATTTCTTGATGGATTGCTGTAATTTCTGTATGTATTGCTGCGATTTGATTTGTACTTTGAATATAAAGAGGAATCGTAGTTCCCAAAGTAGTCAGCATGATCAATGCAAGAGATATGACCGTCGATCGATCTATTCTTGAATTATGCAGTTGTTTATTGTTACGTCTAGACATATAACTCCCGTTGTTAACCCGATTAAAGAATATACCAGGCGATCGGGAATCGCTTTTCGGATGCCTCCTAGGTATATTTAAAGCATAACATTATTCTGTTTGTAAATCAATACGAGCTATAATTTTATATCCATAAGATTCAAGAAATTCCATTGCCCATTTAATTTTATCTTCCACTCTTTGACCTGCGGGTTGGCCTTTATGCCATAATTCTAAGTTCTCAATACGATTGTCGTCTCGTATGCCGTTCTTATGATGAACGCTTTCTCCCTTGTGCAAGGGCCTCCCGAGATGAGCACTCATCACCCAAACGTGTTCCAATATTTTATTCCCTGTGTGGCAATTTATGTGACCAGCACGAGATATTATCCTATATCCTTGTTGAGTTAAATGGCCTTCTTCCCCAGTCTTAGATTTGTTTATAAGCCTGCATTTTGGACTGCATGTGAGATTCATGGTATATCTATTAAAGGAAAATAAAGAGCCACAAACAATACATGTATCCTCAACATTGTCAATTGCAGTCTTTCTTCTCATCGCTGATTTGCAACGATTAGAACAATATTTGCGGACTGAAAATGACTGATATTGAAATTCTTTTTTACAATTTGGGCAAATAGCATTACGAATTGCTTTTTTCTTAAGATATTCTGCCTGTAATTCTTTTCTTCTTACTTTCCCTTGCGGACTTTTCCAATATTCCGAGGCCTTAATCCTCGCTAGTCTCATATTTTCGCTTTGAATTTTTTTTAACTCTATGGTGTGCATCATCGCTCCCTATTAAGGGACGATCATACCATATCGATTATACCAAATCTATTAAAAAACATTCAAACCTTGATTAAATTGATCGTACATATCATTTTCTTGAAATACTTTCCTTCTTAATTGATCATAGGATATATTTTCATCTGGATGACTGAAAATACCTTCTGGAAAAGCGCTATAAATAGCATATCTAAGGGCATCACAACAATGATCAGAACTTTTTGATTTATCTGGTTTATCTTCACCTCTTGAAGCGGCTTTACTGCACCAGGAATATGATTGAATCTGTTCTTTTAAAATGGTGCAGGATCTATGAATAACAATATTTTTCCCTGCTATAAACTTTCCTACGGTTTTTATTCCAGATATGACATCATTTTTGGCGTCTAAGACTGGAATTTCTGCGTGTCTTAAAGAAACTTTTAAACTTGCGGCAGCTGGATCGACATAAACAGCTGAAATATTTTTATGTCCAATAAATTCTTTTATGTCTCTTACAAGCTCTTCATCCGTTTTTGATCGGCCTTTTTTTGCAGAATCATAATAATATTCTGCTTCTACGCATATTTGAGGCCATTGATTTGGATTTATCGCGCATAGAACTGCTGCTGTAGCATTTGTCGTCCCGTAATCTATGCCGACAATATAATAACAAGGATTGTAAAGAGGTTTGTCATATTCATTGTAATGATCGAAATTATCATAAATTGCACCATGACTTAGCGCCCACTGTCCTAATATGTATCTGTTATACCATAATCCAGTGTATGATGCTTTCAACTGTTGTTTATAAGCAGGATCCAAAATCGGGTTATCATCTAAACAAAAGTTCCAATGAACCAAATCGAGAGCAGGATTATCCAAATAATCTTTCTTAATGAAATGCGCAGGGCCTTCAGGGTTGCACGTAGCTAACAGTTTCGCACCGGGGACACGTAAACGCGATTCTAACATCTTCCAGAATGGTTCCGGCAGATTCGTTGCTTCGTCCACATAAGCTAAGGCCAATGTAGATCCTTGGATCGTGGAAACAGCGCTGACATCTGGCGCCCCCACGAACCAGACATCTCTTCCATAAAGGCGGCTCATTTGCGCTTTCTCGGTTGGACATGGGAAACCTAACCTATTGTAGAGGTGTTTGAGAATGTTTCTTTGTATTGAGGTGCGATTTACGCCAATGATCATTACATCGCCCGTTCCATCTTCTTTACGTGGGCCATGCTGTAAATCGTATATGAGGCGTTCTATGCTTGCATGGGTTTTGCCAGAGCTGACAGCCCCTACCCATATGTTAAAGCGGTGAGTGGCTTCGCAAAAGGATTTATCCTGTTTTGGACTTGTCGCCATTAGCTTCTAGTTGATTTATTTTATTTTGAAGTTGATAAATTAATTGATCTTTATCAATATTCTCTTGATTAGGCGATTTTATCGCTTCTTTTTGTTGTCCCTGGCCACAATCTTCAATTCCTAACCTCTCTAGCATTCGAGTATTTCCTTTCATTGCCTGTGAGTATTGCATCCATAAAATATCTTCTACTTTCCTGTTATTTTGTTTAAATTTCGAGGCGTAAGTGGTGTAATGACATCCAAATTCTTCGAAAAATCTATCATAAAAATTCGAAACGTCAATATCAAACCATGAAGCTATATTAACGGCTTTCATGCCGGAAACTACCATGCTTTTTACTATTTCCCAATTAATTGGTTTTGGAGGTCTTGCCATTTTTATTCTTTATTTTTTGACCGCATAATTCACATTTATTGCATTCTTCAGTGTGTTCCGATTCAGATATAACTTGAATGATATCGTTTGTCAATTCCTCTTCCGTAAACCCTGCAATAAGCAACTGTTCCATATCCCATTCATTGGCAAGCATATCAAAATCGAATTGGCCGTAGGTTTTGTTATCCTTGATAATTCTTGCTTTCATCAATAACTCGTCAAGTTCATCATCAATGATACACGGAACTTCTTTCCACCCTAGCTTCTTAGCCGCTCTTACACGCTGATTGCCTGCATAAACAGTTAGCACTTTGCCTACACGATTGACAAGACAAGGGCGCGCATCAAAAAAGCTTGGATCTTCTTGCAAGGAAGTGCGAAGCTTTTCCATCTGATCTTTTGTGATAGTGCGTGGGTTTCGTTCAAGAAGTGTCAATTCTTTGATAGCAATATATTCAATTGTTTTAGGCATTTTTGTCTCGTAAAATGTCACTTGTTGAAAAGCGTTTTGTCAATTGTCGTCCTCATACCTATCCAAATAATTTAAAACGAAATCAATTTCAAGTATAGCGCCAGCTTGGAAATAAGGATGCATGAAAGCATCTTGTTCGATGATGTCGCGTCGTTGTATTTGAAGCTCGATCGTTAGGTCGTCTTTGAGGGATGCGAAGCAGGGAAGGCAAGCGCAAAGAGTGAGTAGAAGAATATATTTCATTTTAAATCCTTAATTCTTGGATGGGTGAATGGGCCTAATACGTTATCTTGCTTTACCACACCATTTGTATATGCTTCCACAGCAATGGACAGTTTTTTGCTGACCTTATTGACCCCACATAGAACATTTCTAACGTGAGTATGGTGAAAGCCTAACGCTTGAGCCAATTCTTTTGTTGTTATATTGGAATAAAATAAATATTCTTTTAAATTCATGATATCACCTCATCAGTAAATATAACATATGTGATGATTTTTTTGCTATGAACACTTTTGCGACAATTGACTTGCTAAATATTCTGACATTTGCTATATTGAGTCTATTCGCAAGTGCTCCTTGCGTTCCGAGTAACAACGGACAAGTGAGCTGGTGGATTAAGCAAAGATTTAAAAATTAAGAGGTGATTAAAGTGGAATGGCTACATACAGGATCAATAATAGTTTCGGTGATAGGTGCAATCTATTATTTTGGAAGAGATATCAAAACTGATATAGCATTGCAGACTGCGCGTTTAGATACAACAAATGCCAGGCTAGATGCGTCTAATGCAAGATCGGATCAATTATATCAGATGTTTATAGATCTGCTTAAGGAAAAGAAATGAACAGTGAATGGGAGCATACGATTACGATTATTATGTGCATTTTGATTATACAGCTTTTTTTTATGATTAAAAATTAATGAGAGGAAATAAATGAACTACCGCGAATTTGAACTATACGTTCCAGGGGATGATTATAACCCGGACGATCCGTATGAGCGCATGAAAGATTTAGAGCACTACGAAGCAAAAGTCGAAAATGCGCAAGACTATTTTGCTGGTTTAGTTGAGGAGCTTTACAAATGTGATGAAGAGCTAGACGTTGATCGAGTAGTTGATTTGCTTGAAGAGATTGGCGGTCAACTTTGCGTGAAGATACCAACTAAGATATTGAATATCAAGCGTGATCCAATTTTTGTGAGGCATTAGATGGCGAAAAATAGAAGGGTGCCGAAAGTTTTTATGAGAAAAGTCCTTGAAACTGAGGGGCTAGAAAGAAAATTAGGTAAAATGAAAGAATTAAAAAAATCAGTTATCAAACAAATAGAAGGATTAAAAAGGGTTTAGAATGAATCAATTAGCAGTTTATATGCCAAATTCTGAAGAAATGACCAATTTGCAGGTGATCGCAAGAAGCGCTGCTACTTCAGGTCTTTATAATGGAATCGGTAGCGAGCAAAAAATCTTGATGATCATACTTTACGCAAGAGAGATGGGGATACCTGTTTTTCAAGCGTTAAATGGCGGCGTATGGAACATTCAAGGCAAGATTGAGATATCAGCCAGGCTAATGGCCGCAATGATTAGACGGGCTGGCCATAGCATGAAAGTGACCGTTTGCAATGAAAATGAATGCACGATTGAAGGAACTAGGTCGGATAACGGAGATACGTTCTCTGCTTCTTTCACGATGAAAGACGCTCAAAAGGCAGGGCTTGCAGGGCGTGGATCGTGGAAATCGTATGCTGAGGATATGCTATATGCAAGGGCAATGAGCAGGCTCGGAAGAAGGCTGTTTCCTGACGTTATTGGAACAGCATATGTTGAAGGTGAAATAAGAGATTCGCAAATGAAAGTTGCCGATTATGAAGAAGTGCCGACGCATGCATCTGGCAAAGTTGAGAAAGCTCCCGTTGAAGGAATGAAGCAGTTGGAAGATAAACAAGATGAGGAAGTCGCAAATGAAGAAATAATTTGCAAAGAGCAAGTTCAAGTGATAGAAGATATTTTGAACCAATGTGCGCCTAAGTGCGTAGCTAGCTTTAATAAATATTTGCAGAAAGAAGGCATCGACTGCTTAGAAACTTTGCCGTTGCGTTTATTTGAGCACGTTAAGAGCACTTTGACAGAACAAAGAGACAAATACCAGGGGGCGATGAATGAGCTTGCAGCAGCAGAAGCCGTGGCAGCTTCAAGAAATTGAAGAAAACTTTAGCGAGTGGTCAGAGATGGGCTACTCGCTTTCATCATATTTGTTTGAGTTGTTGAAAAAAGAGAGGGACGAAAATGATTATTTGCGACGAAGAATCGGACGAGAGTGATATTGACTGCAACGATGGTCAATGTGCGCGCTGTAAGAAAAAAGCCAGTTGGGTTGAATTAGAGCTTCCCGACGGTTCGGATCACTGGCTTTGCCTTCACTGCTTTAAGCTTTATGAAGAAGAATTTCATAATTTCACTGAGATTTTTTTAAACGGCTTTCTTCCATCGAAAGTTTTAAAAGTTGATAAAAATTTTGCACTTGAATAAAAAGCCTGAATGAATAATTTTATCTATATCCCAGAAAAAAAGAACCGTGATGAAAACATTTAAATTTTTTTTAAGTCGCAATAACATATCGAGATTATCCTGTGCCAGCAAAGCTAAGATAATTCGAAATGTTGTTACGGATAAGGTATATTACAAGACAGTTAAAAAACCCCGAGTGATTAGCTCGGGGCTTACCAATTCAACGGCGTACTGGGATGTTGCGCCAGTCCTTAACACCAAACAAAGGAGGTAAAGCACTTAACAACTTTACAAACTTTAATTTACCAAAGAAAAATAGGTTTCTTCAGATAAGGCATCTTGTTCTACACGAGATCTTATCTGAAGTCTCCTATTTTCACAAGACATAATTTTTAATTTATTTCTAGAAAAGGAGATGCCCAAAATGACTCGCATTCGCACAAAAAAGACAAAATTTTACTTTATAGTTTCTAACGCTACAGCTCAAGATTGTACTCTTTCTTTCGAAGCACTTGGTCTTTTAACCTATTGCCTTTCAATGTCCGAGGAATGGGAGTTTAAGCCCAAATTGATAGCCAAGAGCAGAGGATGCAGCAGAGATAAAGCCTACAAATTGTTCAATGAATTAATCCAATCCTTTCATTGCATTAGAATAAAGATACCGAATCCAAAAGCGAAGGGCCTTCCCGGTGAAGTTGAATATGAAATATTCTGTGATGTGGAAGATTGCAAGGCCAGGATCAAAGAATTGGAAACGCAGCCTGTTTTCCTTGAGCATGGTGATAATTTCAAAAAATGTTTTCGACGTCCGTGTTTTCCGGATACCGATAGTCCGGATCCGGAAAACACGGACGTAATAAATAAACAAGCTAAAGAAAGTAAAATCTTAAGAGAACAAACAAAACAGGAGCCTCACGAAAAACAGCCTGTTGTTGTTGTTTTTTCTGAAGATGAAAAAGAGAAGCGGCTTCTCTTAGAGAAGTACAATCTTCCTGAAGCATCGATCGAATTTTACTTGAACATTTCCCTTCAGCAATTACGAGATTCTTTGCTCGCTTACGACCAATATGCCAAAGATAGAGTGTTAGATAACCCGAAAGGAGCAATAAGACAAGCGATAATTGGCGCTTGGAAGCCTAATCTAACGAAAGAAGACAAAGTAAATCACAAGCAACATGAGAAAGAAGAACGATCACTCATCGCTGAAGAAAACAAGAGAATATCAAAACAATTGAGAGCGGGACTAGAGCATAAGTTCGAATATAAAGATTTTAAGATGGTGAAGGGTTTTGAAATATCAGATTCTATGATACATCTTTATTATCCGTCTGGTCGCTTTCCGCTTCCATATGAAGAAGTTGAATTTAGAGCTCTTTTGGAATATTACATTAGTAATATATTGAGCTGATGCCCAAGCTATATTATAGACCATTTTCCCGGCGTCAGGAAAATGATCGACACATATGCTACGATCATATCGAGCAAGACCTCGGAATGATAGATCATATCGGTGGATTCAAAGTAATGGCACGAAAGGATAAAATGAAAATACCATGCTTCTTCTTTTTTCATGATTGGCATCTTCTCCCAGATCTTGGACTTTTGTATTATCGCGGACTCCTTAAGGCACATACTGCCTTTTACATATGCCAAAAGTGCGGAAAATTAAAAATTAAATTGATTGAATTCATGTATGAAAATACGAATACTTAAATGCCCAAAATGTAAAATTGATACCAACTTACGTAGCGTTTCGCCATTGCTAATAGCAATACTTTATGTATGCGATGAATGTAATTGTAATTATTACTATTATGAACTGGCGTATGAAGAAATTGAACGATGAAAATACCGCGCTTTGGTCTCTTCCATGATTGGAAATTTGTTTCTATTTATAATTTTATTGATACTTCCTATAAAAGTAGGGCTGATAGCTGTATATTGACATACTTTTGCTGCCGATGCAAAAAGATTAAACAAAAAACACTATATGCATCCGGTCATTTAAAAATGGAAGATTTCGAGTGAAAATAATAATCCCAGGCGATCCCATACCTAAAGCAAGCGTTAGATTAGGTAAACGAGGAGCATATGATTCGCAAAAGTTTGAACGAAGCCAAGTTTCATGGAAAATGAAATTGGCTTTACGTGAACAAAATGGAAAAATGGTTGAATCACAGGGTATTTTTGTGTCATTTTTGTTCAAATTCCTGCCTATCGGGACATCAATATTGGAAAAAAATATGTGTTTATGGGGATTAAAGGAACATGATGTAAAACCGGATTTTGACAATCTTTGCAAATTTTATTGCGATTCTGGTAACGGCATTCTATGGAAAGATGATGCTAAAATATCTAAAGGTCAGTGGCATAAGAAATTTTCAAACTTTCCCTGTACAATTATAACCTATAATGCGATAAAAAAAATTACTATGAACACAGAGCTAGAAAAAGTTATAAAAGTCTTTACGCCAGAGCAAGTTTTGGAGCTAATCGATGATTTTACGCCGATTATGCAAAGCTGCGAGGACGATTTTCTTGAGAATCGAGAAGAATTTTTCCTCCCGGTTCTGGCCTCCAGACTGGTGATCTTTGCTAATAAGTGGTCGAAGAAGCTAGGTAAGATTCAGGATGCGTGACGTAATTTGCAAGTTGACAAATGAAGAATTGGGAAGCTCGTTAGTTATGACAAATAAGACTATGTTCATTTTCGATCGTGACGGCGATTTCATTACAGAATTCGACGCTAGGTTTTGTCCTGTGTGCGGAGAAATACTACAAAATGAGGTGGCTGATGAATAGATTGCTTTCAGAGGTGGCTGATGAATAGATTGCTTTCAAATGTATTCAGTCATTTTTTATGTCCAGGCTGCAATCAATTGAATCTATATACCTATGCAAATCCATTAAGCGAGTATTGTTCGAAGTGTTCATTTAAACAACTAGAACAAAAAAAAGGACAAGAAAATGCATAGACTGCTTTTAACGGCCTGCCTTTGCGTTTTGACTGCTTGTGGAAATATGCATGGGATCAATGAATAATGGAAGAATTGAGCGCTTGTAAATTCTATATTGCAAACATCAAATTGGTGGGATACGGTCAAACTCAAAGTTACCAATGTGTTTGTCAAAAATGTAAAAAATTGTTCTTCAATATCACTACAAAACGAAACTTGGAAGATTTATTTTGTTCATGGTGTGAGCCAGATGAATCATTGTTAACGGAAGAAAATTTTTCAGACGTTAATTTTGTTGGAAACATCATAGGATGGGAAATTAAATGTACCGCCATTGAAAAAAAACGTTCTTTCTATAATTATAAAAAAGTATATAAGAGAGATGGTTATCAATGCCAGTATTGCGGTTACTCTATGAGTCTATATAACGATTTTCGTGCTTTGCACGTAGATCATATAAAACCATGGAGTGGAGCTGGTGGCAATTCCTTAACATATCTAGTAGTTTCCTGTGCGGAATGCAATTGTCATGCAACAAATAAATGGTTCAATTCTTTTATGGAAAAGAAAGAATATGTAAATGCAAGAAATGCAGAAAAACAATTTCAAAAGCAAAAAAAGAAACAGAGGCACTGAATGAAAAGATATTTATCACTGTTCTCATTTTGTATATTGACTTCTTGTGGCTACATGTCATGGCCTGAATGCTTAGAATTGATGGAGCCCGTCGAGGAATTGATTGTGAGCGAAATTGAAAAGGAGAACGAAGATGCCGTTATTGCCAGGTAAAAAGAACATTGGGAAAAATATAGAAAACGAACAGGGGGAAGGAAAACCGCATAAGCAAGCTGTTGCTATCGCTCTTAATGTCGCACGTAAATCAGGTGCTCATATCAAGAAAAAAGGAAAAAAGTAATGATTACAGAAACAAAGATAGAAGAATATTTCACATATCATAATCCAGAAGGAATAGACCCTAAAAGATTCGAAATAATTAGAGAATCAGCTAAGAAATTAGCAAAAGATATTCTCGAAAATGGAGGAAACTCAGACGAAATATGCAAATCAATACAATCACTACGAATCGTTGTATATCATGCAATCGCTTCTATTGTTTTACCATAAAAGGAAAAAAGTAATGAAGAAAGACGAAATCGAAACTATTAAAGACCGCCTTTACGAAATCTATGCATCGGTATGCGATGAACAGACTGAAGTTGCATGTTTTAAAATCGGTAAGCTGATCGGTGAATTTGATATGATTTTAGCTGATGATGAGGAAGAGGGCGAAGATCAGCAAGAACAAAGAGCTAATATCCAAATAAACAAACAGGTTTTAGATTACATTCAAAAACTAATGGACAAAGATAATGGATCGTGAAATCAGAAAAATAAAGAAGACAGCTAAGAAAGAAGTTAAAGAACTCGGTAAGTTAGAAGCCATGGACAAGAAACGGGATAAAGCTTGTGAATTAGGAGCTAAAGAAATGCGGAAGAAAAAGAAATGATTGATTGCATCCGATACAAGCCTGTCAACAAAGGTTCCCTTCTTGGCTTCGCCGATATCGCTGTTGAAGGTCTTCCGCTTGTGCATATTTACGGATGTGGAGTTTTCCAAAAAGAAGGAAGACGATGGGTAACGATGCCATCCAGAGAATGGATAGATGAAGAAACGGGGTTGAAAAAGTTCTATGCCTACATAAGATTAGCAGAGCCGGGTAGCATGTATCAATTCTCTCATGATGCCATGCATTGCGTGCTTCCTCATATCGATCCTCACATGATACTTTAGTGGTACAAAAGCCTTTTTAGTAGTGCGAATGTCTATTTTAGTTGTACATTAGCTCAAATCAGGCATGATAAAAGTTCTTGATTCGTTCCGATTCCAAACATCAAGCGCGCAATTAAGCATATCCTTACAAAATCCGTCATCACGACCTAGCTCTTTAGCTAGAATCACAGCGCACATAAAAACAGTTGTTAAAGGGTATTCTCTATCAGCTAATGCATCGTTTAGCCGTTCTGCAAGCGCGTAGGCATCTTTGTTTATTTGACAAGCCATTGTTTACCTCAAAAAATCGTAGAAAAATCGTCATAAATTTATAAAATTCCGGACTCAGGCCCTAACCCAACTCCCAACGAGGGCGCTTTGCGACTCTAAAGAGTTTCTGCTTTCGCTTCATCAGGCAAAAATGGGGAGCTGCCCCACAACAATATCCGGATCGGTGGGCTTGTGCTTCTTTAACTCAGTTATCCGTAAATTCCGGATAAGTGAGAATAAGTTGCTTAAAGTAATGTTTTTTGTCAACGTTTTATCTTTCACTTTTTATAACCTCAACGATTGCCATAAAGATCACAAAGCCAATGATGAAGTATGATAAGTTTATTATAAATGATTGCATTGTTAAATATATTCCTTCTCACTTTCCAATACATCCCAAATACAACTAATTTTATCTAAAAACTTTTCTTTTTCAATGGTTGAAAGACACGCTCGAATGAGTAACACAGATAAAAGCGTCTGACCTTCACCGCCTGAAAAATCTTCCGAGTCCAAAAGAACAAATATCTTTTTGGCCATTTCGTTATATTCATCATGTGTTTTACTCATCGCCCATTCTCATATTCATTTTCTTTTCCTAATTCATTTATTTCTTTATATAATTCTAAGAACTGTTCAAGTGTAACTCGATTTTGTCTATTCATTCTTGCAACAAGATCTATCAAAATAATTATTCCTTCCTGGGGGATAACTTTTTCCTGAATAAATATGCTTAAGATTTTATTGGATAAAGCTTTCAAATTATCATTCATCGCCCATCCTCACACCGCAAACTGCGCAATGATATTCACCTCTCCAGTTTTGGTTTCTAGCATCTTGCCATTGCGAATTACGGCATCGTTTGCATGTAAAGAAGACTCCAGCATCTTTGAATATGCATGTATCAATTTCACACATATCCTCATTCATATAAACTTCTGCTTTCAAAACCATTGTTAAAACAAGCGGGATCAAGAAAAGCATGTATAGCAAAAGAGTGTGTGTATCTGAATTATTACGATTTTTTCGGTTTATTTGGGCAGATGCTTTCTTCTCATTTATCAGTCGGCGTAGTCGAGTGCTAATGCAGTTATATTTCATGACTTTCCTCCATGCATTTCATTACTATAGGTAAATTAGTAGTAAGATTCTTGATGTGATTCTTAAAGAATTGTCTGTGATTTTTTGATTCAATCGCTGCCCTACAGACTGCATGAATGATAAATACGTGAAATCCAGTATTTAAAACATGATTTGGAATCCCCTCAGATTTTAATTTTTTTAACAAAGCAATTAATGTATTTCCGATTTCTTCTTGAACTTTAAATATTGCCTTTGATTCTTCTTCTGTCATTTTTCAAATTCCTCTTCAAAAAAACTTTTAGCTAATAAAAAAGCTGCTTTATAATGATCTGGCCATTTGAGAACGCATTCAATCAGATCCGCTTCATCTTTGGTCAGTTGAGTCAGATACTTCGTCATCTTTTCTATTTCCTCTTTCATCAGCCACCTCAACATTTAGTAAAAGCCTATCAAACAGCGCATCAACTGAATCTGTTAGATCAGTAATTGTAATTTTATTTTTGTATTCTTGCAGTTCGGGCGCTGTTCGAATAAAATCAAATAAATACCATTTCATATCTCTATATTTATCTCTTGACCACTGCATTTTAATTCCCTTTTTGTGTAAAAAGCATAATTCCGGTCGCACCCACCATGTTTATTATTTAAATCTTTACAAATTTTTTTTGCTATTTCTTCATCTTCAAAGGCATCCCCTATTTCAAATAAAGATCTTGAGGAAATATAAATGATATAAATGTATTTCTTTCCGTCACTCATTCATTCCTCAATGTACATAATTTTTCTCTAGCATATTTTATATTTCTTTCAATTGTACCTTCGAAACGATTAGACATCTCAAATAAAGATATTTCCGTTAATGATAAGCGCACGTCTGACGCCAAATCTTTAATTTTAATTGATATCTCTTCCCACTCTTTGAGGCGATTTTTGTTTAATTGAATTGTATATAATAAATCTTGTTCTGTCATTTCGTCCATATTAAATCCTTTGTAAGGTCTGAATTCATTCGTATTTCTTTTTTAATCGTTCATATTCTTCACGTTCATTTTTTTCTTGATATTCGAAAGATTCTTTTTGCATTGATAATCTATTTCTCTCGTCATATTTATCTAATGCTTCCTCATGGCATTCCGTAAACCAATCAATTATTCTTTGATCACAACCATAATCATCTTGAGTATAATAATTTATGTGCATGTCAATCTCTCTTTCAATTCCATGCATAGAAAATGACAACTTTATATGACAAGAATGTTCACCCATGATTAAACCCTTTGTAACGTCTGATAATGGAGGTTATGTTGCCTAAAAAGCGATCTGTCTCATTTGTCTTTATTAAGCAATACTAATAATTCATTTAAATATCTTTATTCAATTGCGCAAAGATATGATCATATTTTTTTTGACATTGAACTTCCGAACCTTCGAATAATTCAATACATGAACCATCTTTATATTGCGCAAATAACTTGAAGATATTTTTTGAGTCTAATTTTTTAATGTAAATTTCATCTAATTGATGAAAGTTCACGCAATAACCTTGGTTTATTTCACTCCACATCTTTGTCCTCTTTCATATATTTAATTAAACCCTCGATATCGTCTTTAAGTTTCTTAATGGCCTGCTCTTGGTCTTCCCCTTGCTCCACTCTCATAGTTAAGATGGAAGCAGAATGACAAGCTTTCCAAAAGGAAAATCTAAGTTTTTTTTCGCTAATCGTTATCAGGATTTCATCATTCATTTTTGATCTCAGGCGGTTTTGGAAGCTCCATCCAATGAGTTATATCGTCCGAATCCATTTCATGTTCTATATCTTTCCACGCTCCCACATATAACACTAAAACTTCTGCAGAAAGAAACTCCCAGGCTCCTCGCGGCTCCAATCGAGCTATTGCAATAGGCTTTGGCTCATCAGTTCTTTTAAAATTAGCCAAAACAAGTACATAAGCATTAAATTTAGGCAATCGATCTTTAACATCATACCAAATCGGTCTAACGCCAATTGTATTAGCATCAACCAAATAAGTCTCATATCCGTCTATTGCATGCCAATGTGAGCACATTGAAGTAATTGGTAAAACCAGCGCACTAGATTTATCTATGTAAGAATTTTTTTGCTCACTCATTCATCTCCTCCGTCAATTTCTCAACAATCCTCAAAGCCTCATCATGGCTTACCTTCAGCTTTCTTTGCAGCATAGATACCGTTACACTTCCATGCATATCAAGCATCTGATCTATCTTCTCCCTAATCGCTTGATTCATCATTTGCACCGATACCGTATATCTTTATAAATCAAATAAATCATTCCGATCACTGTAATCACTCCGATTATCTCTAAAAATATATGTAGGATTTGCATTAGATTTCCCTCAAAAACTTTTCCAAATCTTCCCGTTTGTACATTGGCCAGCCCGTCACTGGATGCGTGTAAACACGAATCTTATTGGTTCTATTCCTATGCCATGTAGCAAGAGTCTGTCTTGAGATACCAAGAAACTCGGCAGCTTTTTTGCGATTCAGGTATTGATCTAATCTATTGAACTCTGTCATACTATATACACCTCTAGCCAACTTTATGTGAGTATAGCATTTATGACAACGAAATATGAACAGCTTTTATTATTTGAAGTGCCGTTTGATGAGAAAATTCGTAACCTAATGGCCGAATGCAGGGCATCTAATATCAGAACGCATAAGGCGCAATTCGGCAAGATTGGCGCTCAGAATAAGCGTATTGACGAACTTGAGAAAAGATTAGATGCAATTGAGCGTGGTTTGTGCCAATCCGGTAAATCTGCTTTACACGAAAAAATAGAGTTCTTCGAAGAGGCTTATCAATGAATCTACTAATTTGACATGAATTAGTCGATTTCAGTAATGAAAAAAGCGACTGAACTTAACTAAGGAAAGCTCAGCCGCTCAGCCTATCTTGTTTCAAAAGGAGGCAAAGATTTTTAGAGCAGCACAACATAATAAAGCATTGTAATCTTTATCGAGTTATCATTTGCGGCATTTCCTGTGATTTCCGTTGCAACATCATTAAACGCATTTACTGCTATATTTTCTAGATTTGTTATTATTGTCTGTTCGGCTGAGGGAGAAGCTGTATTGTATGTGCTTGTGCTACTTACAAGAACTGCGTTACTTGTCGTTGTGGCTATTGCTGTTGAAGTCCCATAATAAATTTTTATTGCCTGACCAGCGGCGGCCACGAATACATTTGTACCGCCATAAATAAATTTTGATATCCATAATGCTACAGGAACGATAACTTTTCCAGCGCCTTGAGCCGCTACAATCTGTATGGGCGTTCCGTGTAGTGCTTTAATTTGCGCTGATGTTAATGTCACACTAGCAGAGGTAAAGCCTAAAGGGCCAGCAGAGGCCGGAGAGCTAACAAAATTCGTTCCATTAGAAGTTAAAACGTTTCCGCTTGTGCCAGCAGTTGATGGATAAGTAGCCGTTGAGGCGACCCAGTTTGTGCCGTCTGCAATTAATATCGTTCCTGCTGCGGTTGCAGTTGATGGATAAGTAGCCGTTGAATAACCAGGATTTGCCAAACCGCCGCCTGATTGTAAAACTTGACCGGCTGTACCTGCTGCGGTTGCTGTTATAGCACTATTTCCTTGACCTAAAAGCACACCATGATTTGTTAAAGTTGCAACTCCTGTTCCTCCATTTGGAACCGTGACAGGTGTAGCAATACTACTATTAGGGAAATTATATGCCATTTTATCTCGCTGATGTTAACGTATTTAATATATAGCCATAATCTACCAAGATCGTTCTAGATGTTGTTCCAGCTGTCTTTTGAATCTGTGCCTGCAATCCCATAGGATTTGTTGTAGGAATATTTGTTGTGACCGTTCCAACAGAAACACCATTAACAAAAAATGTTGCAATAGGTGTGAGCGGAACAACGACAATAGTCAATCTAGTCCATCCAGTACCAACTGTTGAAGAAGAATTAGTCGCAGTTTCAGTATTTGCATTTCTTGCCACTAATTGCCATTTTCCCGAATTTGTTCCGTCCGTATATCTAAACTCAATAGCGTTCGTTCCCTCAGCAGGATTGAAATTATCCAAGGCACCGACACGAACTGTGAAAGTATCTGTTCCGTTGGATAGCACTGGAATCATCACAACCCATTCTAATGTAATTGATCCCCCATCCATTACAAGGGATTGCTCCATCAAATGGACGTTAGCAGCGCCAGCGGTATTTGTGCCTGTGGCAATAGTCCAGATGCCCGGATGATTCGCAACGCCTGGTGTATTTTTAGTTACTGCTCCTGTATTTACAAGATTTTCATTCCAAGGCCCATCATTAAACGACATCATGTCATCATAGAACATTTGAGTTGTGGAGGGGTTGAAAGTCGATCCGCCGGAAGTGGGGAAGTTATATGCCATCGATTAATCCTAATTTGCGTTCCACTGAGTGCCATTATAAATCAATTCGACAGATGCAAAAGTCGTATTTAAAACTAATGTTGCGGCTCCATCGATATTTTTCCCGTTTCCGCTAATAGTTATGTTATTGGTATTTGCTGTGCCAGTATTATCCTTGATTATTACTTTCTGGCCAATGGAAGGGGTGGCTGTAAGGTTTATCGTTCTAGACACTGAACTATCAACAATAACAATCGCATCTTGTGGCAATACCGTATATGGATAAGCGCTAGGAATTTTGACTTGCACAGCACTATTTGCAAACACAAATGGGTTTTGATTTGTGACAGTGATATTCGTTCCTGCCTGTAAAAAGCCAAGTCCCGAATAATTTAACGTTCCAGCTCCTGATATTGCAGCGGTTGCATTGCTCGTGCTGATTAAAGTCATATTTATAGTAGCTGTGGCACCAACCCCAATGGTTACTGATGGTGAAGTTCCACCACCTAGGAAGCCCATTTCACTAAAGAAATTTCCGCCAGTTAAAGCGACAGCTGTTGTATTACCGGAATTTATCTGGCTATATGCCGTTGTGAATGACCCTGAAGACACTGTTATTGGGAATTTAAGAAGGCTTTGCTCAAACTGGAGCACGCCATTTGCCAGAGTTCCTGGAATAGTTGGATTGAAAGAGCCATTTTCAATGTCACAGAATCCCCAATACATAGTACCAGGGCTATTCATAGTAAATGGGGCGAGCGCACCGTTTATACTACCTGTACAATAAGCAATATTAATTTCTGCACTCGCTGATGTGCTTGTGAAGGCAATTCCACCATTATTAAATACGTTTAGATAACATCCGGTTAAATTAACCGTAGATGCCGCATTTCCACTGACAGTCAAGAAAGGCGCGCCATTAGTTACAAGCTGAATGCCTGAAATTGTTACAGTTCCTGTACCTGTAAAGGTGCAATTTCCATTTATTATTACATTAGAGGCTGTTATAAAATTTCCATTTAAACCAGCATCGGCAGCAAATGCGATTAAATTAACACCGCTTTTTAAAACGGGATTTTCAGTATAAGTGCCTGCGGTTATGAAAATGTCATCACCTGCACTGGCAGCATTAATCGCAGCCTGAATAGTGGTATGGGTGCCTAAATTAGCTACCGGATTTACTACCCATTTTGCATATCCAGGCATTCGGAAAGTTACAGTTGGGCCGCCATTACTAGTTGTCCATGGTGAAAATGCATCTGGCGCAGTTGCAGATGATGAATCAGTTCCAAAGAGGTTAAGATTGTTAGCCACAGGAACGGCAAAATTGCCGTCATTGGTGGTGTATTTGGTGGCAATTTGAGGGGGCAAAGGACCGCCCCCTAAACCTACTATATGAAATTCGCTCATCTATATCCTCCAACTGTCAAAAATGTAGGATTAGTGCTTGTCCTAACCCATACATTTTGCCCCGCCCTTCCATTTAAGGTGCCAGAACCATAAGGGGGATTGTCAGAGTGATTTGCTTGTAAATCGATAACCAATGTTGCGCTAGCAGGCCAAACCTGATGCAGATTTACACCATCAAAGCTAATATCAACAGCAACAGCGCCACCGTTCCATACTTCCATGATTTTAATATTATCAAGAAACCCATTCGGGAACATCGGCTGAAATGTTCCCGTTAGAGTTGTAGTATCAAATTGCCCGGCAGGTATTGCCTGAAACCATGCTTGCTCAGGATTGGACATCTTGCGCCTCCACTGGTGGATCGTCTGGGACTTTAATTTCTGCGACTTTTTGCGCTTCTATCTGCGCTCTGATATTATCTTCAACCTGGCCAATGTACTTTTGACATTGGAACAAAGCCTCTTTAATATGCTCAATTGGAGCATCATTATCACACATGAAATGGTAGACTTTATCCGCAACAGTGAATTCTAATCGTACGATGTTCTTTAGCATTTTTTCCCTATAGTTAGCTTAATATCCAAATAGTGATGATTATATTATCTCCAGCACCTAAGGCGCCAGCTCCATTATTCTTAGTATGCACAATAATTTGGCCTGCTGATTGTGTAACTCCTAGATAGCCCATTCTCGCATCATTTGTGGATGCATTTAAGTTGGCCACAGTAACTATAATAGCGGATGTTGTCAAAATTTTGTTGCTAACAATTGTAAAATCTTGAGTTCCTGCTGCGGCTGTTGTAAAACCTGTCCATGTAGTTGCTAAAACACGACTATTCAAAGTAACTGTTACAGTTGCGGAAGCTGTTGAGGCAGTATCTGGGGTTACCGCAACTAAGCCAGGTGTCGTTGCGCCAGAGGCAAGCGTTACTCCACCTGTTCCTGATTGGACAGTAGTGGTTGATGTTGTATTTACAGAACCTAATGTAACTGTTTTAGCGGCAGCTCCTGTGCCGATTTGCAATGTGGTAATAGCCGCATCATTGCTAATATTCATAGCACCTGCGCCTGTAGCAATTGCTAGAGAACCACCTACGGTTGTAACTGTCGACGCACCAGACCCGGCATTTAATACTAAATTGGTAGCACCAGTTGCATTACCAATCGTAATGGTTTTGGCTGCTGCATCAGCACCAATATTAATAGCGCCTGTTCCTGTGACAAATCCTAAGGTTCCGTTCGTAGTTGTGTATGTACTACCTCCTGTACCCGTATTAATATTTACTGCTGTCGCACCAGTAATATTACCTATGGTAATTGTCTTTGCAACTGCGTCTGTGCCTAGATTTATCGCGCCTGTTCCGGTATTTAATGTATAGGCACCATTCGTTAACGTATATGTGATCCCACCTGTGCCAGTGTTTATAGCGACAGCCGTAGCGCCTGTAATATTTCCTATTGTAATAGTATGAGCAATAGCATTAGTGCCCACATTTACGCCGCCCGTTCCTGCATTTAATGAGATGGCTGTAACTCCTGTCGAATTACCAATATTGATCGTATGATCTGCTGCGTCAGCGCCTAAAGAGATAATTCCTGTACCTGTTGTAAGATTAAAGGCGCCATTAGTTGTATTAAAGGACGCTGCCGCCGTTCCTGAATTAATTACAACTTGCGTTGCGCCCGTTACATTACCTATAGTAATAACTTTTGCAGCTCCATCAGTTCCGACGTTAATTGCGCCTGTTCCTGTAGATAGTCCCCAAGAACCATTTGTAGTCGTCCACAGATTTGCCCCCGTACCCGAATTATGGATTATAGAAGTCGCACCTGTGACGTTCCCAATGGTAATTACTTTCGCGGCAGCATCTGTTCCTATATTTATCCCGCCAGTTCCGGTGTTGAAACTTAATGTCCCATTTGTGGTTGTGTAAGTTGAACCGCCTGTTCCTGTGTTGATATTTACAGTTGTCGCACTAGTAATGTTTCCTATAGTCACTGTGTGGGCAATTGCATTCGTCCCTAAATTCAACGCGCCAGTTCCCACATTCAATGAGATAGCTGTAGCGCCAGTACTATTTCCTAAAGTAATCGTTTTCGCAGCCGCATCGGCTCCAATGTTGATTGCTCCTGTACCGCTAGTAATTGAGAAAGCTCCATTTGTAGTATTAATTGAAGAAGCCGCTGTACCAGCATTTACAACAACTTGCGTTGCGCCTGTGACGTTACCTATAGTGATAACTCTAGCGGCAGCTCCTGTACCAATATTAATTGCATCCGCAGACGCATCTTGACCAATGCTTATGGCTGTTCCGCCAGACGCCCAGGTGCCCCCAGCCGTAAAAGTAACTGTTGTGGCGCCTAAAGTAGTGAAAGCCCCTGTATTTGGTGCAGTTCCACCAATTGCGGGATTTGACGCAAAAACTGCCGCAAGACTTTTCGGCTGTACTGCAAGAGGCGTCCCAGGATTTAAGTTTGTTCCTGCTACCGCTTGAGCATCCGTTGCCTCTTGAATAAGGCCGACAGCCGCTTCTGTAGCCTTATTCGCTCCTGCTAAAACTACACTATTTACAAAGGTAAATACATCATTTGCAAGAGGAACAATAGATCCTGCAGGCGCTGTGCCCGCTTCTAGCTGTGCTAAAGTGGATAATTTAACCGTTCCGAATGTGCTGGTGCTTGCAGGCGCCCCACCTGCTACGTTCCAAATACCCGCACCAGTGGTTTCATAGATGATTGGAGGGCTTACTGAATTGTCTTGCCATCTTGTGCCTGGCGGATAGATATCCTGTGCTGTAGGCGCTCTTAAAGGTATTCCGATAAATTGAGGATAAACATAAGCGTCTACACCAACTGCAAACGGGGTTCCTCCGCTAGTATTACTTAAAGAAGCTGTCATTTTATCCTCCTGGTGAAAGCACCAATTTATCAATTAAAGTCTTTATTCACTATCTTAATTCAAGTTAAACGCTGATAGGGCGCATTCCTATTTTTAAGAAGTGCGAACACAGAAGCGCCAGCCGATGGCGCTTTCCCTTTCCACCATTTTCCCCATCTGTTTTGTCCATCTGTTCTTGCAGGAACAGCGCCCGATTGCAATAATTCCGCTATAACCCTTGGCGTTTGTGGATATTGGTAGATTGGCCCTTCTCTATTCGGGTATTTTCCAAGGAATTGAACCATTAGATTCCCCGTTTTGTCATCATAATCCATGCCTGCTACGTTGCTTGATGGCATGCCTGGTGGTGGTGCGCGTGGTGGTGGAGGCGCTATTGTTCCACCTTCGGTTGCCGCCTCTTCTTGAATTGTCGCCATAACACTTTGCAATAATTCTGCTAGCGCCTGTTGAGATGCAAAATTTAAGCTAGGCCCGCTAGTTTCCAAATAATCAATAATGCTTTGGGTATAAGCAATTAATTCGTCCATCACCGACCTTTAAATCGTTGTAAAAGCGCTTGACCTTGCTGCAATATCTGGGCAACTCCCGGGTCTAAACCTTGGGCGCCATTTCCTGCCTGTTGTGCATTTCCTTGATTTGGCTCCTGCGCCATTTGTCCGTTTCCAAAAACACTCTGTACAATGCTTGACCAATCTGTTTTATGGTCTTTCTCCATCTGTTTGATAACTTTTCTGTGCTTGTCATCAAGAAACTTTAAAGCTTTTGCCCCTGCTTCAATTGGGGTATTACCTTCCTTAATCAGATCAGAAATATATTGAAAAAGGCCTGGCGAATATTGTTGAATTATATTTCGATTTTCCTTTGCTGGCTCTTTGCCTTCTTGCTCTTTTGGCTCAAGTTTATCTTTTAGAAAGTTAAGGCCCTCTTGCACATCAAGACCCATCGCTGCGCCTTTTTCTAAAAAACCGCCAATTTTTGGACTAACTTTATTTATTCCTTTAATTGCTAAATCAGGCGGAATGTATTTACTTAAGAATGGAAGAAGCTTTGAGCTTAAACCTACCCCCGACGCGCTTATTGCAAGATTTCCTGCTGTTTTAACGCCTCGTTTAACGTTGGAATTAAAACGCTCATTCCTTTCAATCTCTCTTTCATTGGCTTCTTCATCGGGTCTTAATGGTTTCATTTATTTAATCCTCTTGAATTTGGAAAAAACCAAGTATCGGCCCAATTCGGAATTAAGTCAGAAACGCCTTCCGCTAACTCTCTTTTTTGCCGTGGACTTAACCCTAGTTTATCGGCATCGTCACTAAGTTGTTGAAAAAAGCCTCTTTCATTAAAATTTGGATCGATATCTTTTAGATTCTTTGCAATAGCTAAAAAACTATCGTCCCGAGTAAAGGCATCTTCAATTTGCATAGCTAACTTTTTAGAATTTTCGATCTGGCCAAAATAACCCAAAGGCTTATGGTTTTTTAATAGTTTTTTTACACTATCGCTTCTAGGCCAAGCAACTTGTGCTCTTGCTTGTGGTGACATACCAGTCCCAGAAAGTAAATTGTAAAATTCCTCTAGATTATCAGCGTCTCTATAAATCTTTTGAAAATTCTGAAGCTTTTCAATGAATTCATCTTGTTTGAAAAAAGAAGTTAAGGCGCCATGCCCTGACATTAATTTATTTAGGTCTGTTTTAGCTTTAGCTATATCTAAGGCTTTGTTTGTCCATTTATTCACGGCATCATCTTCTGATATTCCGTTTTTTGCTATATCTCTTTCAAGACCACGCAAAAGATTTACTTGCGTTTCACCGGATACATCCTTCAATGTTCCAGCCGCATCTTTGTGTAATTTTTTTTGTAAGGTATCGTCGAATGATGTTTTTATTCGATCTTGCGTATCTCTTAGCCTTGCATCCTCTGCTCTTTCGGCCTCGGGTAGAGCGGATAATCTATCAAAATCCTGTTGGGTCTTTTGCGCTACTTCTGGGTAAGTTAATTCGGGGAATCTATCCCAATTAGACGAAAGTCGATCTTCAAATTCTTGTGGTGTTGGAGGTTTATATGTTTTGACTTCTTCTCTCAATGGATTCTTAGGCTGTATTTGTTCTTGTCCCAGTGATTCGCGTGGAACATTTTCGCCAGGCTGTTCTTGCGATTGTAAAGCCGCTTTACTTCGCGGCCTATTATCGAATTGTTGCATTGCCGCTTCGACGCGAGGATCTTCTTGTCTTTGAGCTTGTCCTTGGGCCGGCTGACCTCGCCTCATATTATTTCTAAGGCCTTGTTGCTTTAGAAGCTCTGTTCCGCTTTGAACAATTTGAGGGGTTGCACCTGGCGCGCTTGCAAGTGCTGCGAATCTTTGGAATGGTGAAAGGTCTGGATTATCTCCAATGTCTTTTAAAGATGACGCTAATCTTCTTCTTTCAATTTCTTTTGGAACATGCTCTTGAATGCCTTCACCAAGCCCCTTTCCAAACATTGCCAAGACTGAAGGCTTTTTCTGAACTACCGTAACCATTTAAAACCCCCTTGGCCCTTGTAAAAAGTTAGGAAGCTGAGGACTAGCTGACATATTACCACCTCCATAAGGACTTGTATTCGCCCCTACCTTATTTCCCCCAAGGCTTGTCTTATTAACGCCCGTCTTATTAACGCCATTGGCAAAGCCATTTGCAGCCCCTGCGGCAGCACCTGCTGGTCCGCCAGTGGCGAAGCCTATGGCAGCCCCGGGAAGCGCTCCGCCTAAGCCTGAAGCTAAACCATGGCCAAAGCCGGGCTGTCCTTGTTCCATTACATTTTCTGTAACAGGGTTCAAATATTGCTGGCCTATGCTTTGAAGCCCTTGTGCGCCTTGTTGCCTCAATTGCGCTCTAATTGCACCTAGCCTCTCTGAAAGATCCGTTCCGGCATTGATAGCGGCATTTTGAAAACCAGAGCTTGATAAACCACCGGCTCCCATACCAGCAAATTGCTCGCTAATCCCTGGCAAAATGTCTTCATTAAATTGGCGCATTTGAGGTGCTGCAAAGGCGTTAAAGTCCGCACTATTATCACTAAGTAAATTACGATAATAATCAGCCGTATCACCGAATGCTCCTCCAGCGCCGGGGCCAGCATTTGCGGCGCCTAATTGACCATGCGCGCGCTGTTGCTCTGGTGTAAGCGTTGATAATTGCCTATATCTATTTCGCGAACCTGAAAACCAGCCCATTTTATTGCTCCTGAATATATTCTAAATAAGCTTTACATCTATTATATGTTCCATCCGACGTTATTTGAATATTTGGCCCTATCACACGTATCGTGTCAGAATTGCCGAATACCGTAGAAGTAAGCGTTGTTGAATTCGTGGCGCATGCCCAAAGGGCTATTTGCTCATAATTAGCATCATTAACGATATTATGCGGCCTGGTTATTACCCCTGCTGTAATGGGGCCAATATCAACAACGATCCTTAGAATGGTTCTAAATACTTGGTTTGAACCACCATCTAAAACATCATTAGTTCCTGGTATAAATGCTTTTCCTGATAGTAATTCTTGATCTAAAAACCAGCCAATTTCACGAATGTTTACAGCGTTTGTAATCTTTTTTAATATTTCAACGAGAAAAGGCCTGGCCTCATCCCAATTTTCTGGAACAACATCATATACAGGAACGTAGCTTTCTAACTGTTGGCTATCTTGTGATATCATATGCCTATTGCCATCCAATATAAATTAGTAAATTTAGATGTGCTCGTTTGTGTTGTTACAAACTCTGTCAAAGTCGCATTATTTAATATACTAAAACGTATGGTAGAATTATCGCTAGTAACAACAGTGCAATTAACTGAATAAACTGCGGTTATAAAAGGTTTAGGGAAAGTGATCGTCGTAGATGAGCTGGAAGCAACAGCAGTAGAGCTCCCATATTGTAAAACTAAACCACCGGGAAGAAATGTAGCCCCATTTGCTGTCGTCACGGGCATGAAATTGCGGGTAAATTTTATATTTTGATTTCCCCCTGTAAGAAAGAAAAGGGATTGGTCATTAGAATAGCCGTCATTATTTGTTGTATCGAAAAGTTGTCCAATTCCAGAAATTGCTGCTGGGGCTGCTTGCGGAATCATATGAATATTTTTATGCATTCCAGTAATTCCACCTGGGGGAACTCCTGAAGTATCATTAAAAGGAACATGATCCACACCATAAGCTATATTTAATTGCTGAAAGTTGCCTTGCAGATTCAAATAATCTTGATCAAGTGGCACGAGGCCTGTAGGTATATTTGGCTGATATGTTGGCATAAAGCACCTTAAATATTTGTTAGTCTTCCAGCGCGTCTAATATGCAAAATTTGAGCATCGATCTGCACTGGTGATTGTTGTTCTATTCCATTCATTTGCGCGTTATTAAATGTGTATTGCAAAGTGATAAAGTTGGATCTTGTAGGACAAAAAACCCTCTGCCAAAACTTCGACCCATCAATTTTATTAAAGCCAGCGGATGATGTAGGAATTATTGAGTTAAAGAATGTATCTGGAGTGTCTGGCGAAAGACCATCATCTATTGCATTGAAAGGCGCAAGATTTGATTTGTCTTCATCGTTATAATCCAGATAAACATTTAACGAAATTGCTCCTGATTCTGTAGAATTCATTAAGATATCGAGGTAGCCCAATTGAATATTCTGGCCCTCATCCATAAAATTAAACTTCTTGCTAACGATAGAGAAATTATCCAGAATGTTTATGAGACCACCGCCTTGATAAGTAAGTAGGCCACCAGTCGTTGCAATGCTAAAAGCATCATCGGTAGGATTGTAAGTGTAGAGCGTAAATGTGTTAGCGTTTAAGACATTTACTCCATAAACTCCACCGTTTAAAAACGAAAAATTGCCAACGATTCCACTAATTCCAATTATCGAGCCATCGTCGCCCGGCACAATATTTGTTACTAAGTTATGATTTGGGCTTGTTATCGTGATGGGGCTTCCACCTACGATATTTGTAATAAATAACGTTGTGTCATTGGTTATAGCGACGCCAATGCTAGGCGTGGTTCCTGCAAGTTTAAGAATGAAGCCTTGTTGATTTCCACCAAGAATAATGGGAGAACCAAAAGGATCATCAATCCAAGGGAAGGGGCAATTAATCCAAGCTTGTGGGGTATTAAGCCATGTTCTACCTGATTGTTCTTGATAATTGCCAAGAGCGGTTAAACTATCATTAAACAATGCCCAACTATCGTTTTCATAGTTATAAACCAAGCGAATATTAGGAAATATTCGAGAGGCACTAGCTACAAGACCATCATAAAAACCCGTCAGCGGAATAGTCCAATATGCCAAACGATTTGGGAAATCCCTAATTCCCTGGACTCTAGCGACGCCATTATTTAACCCATTGAATTTGTAAACTAAATCAGGGATCTTAATATCGATTCTTTCGCTTTTATAACTATCGCATTCAACAATGCCTTTATCGCCTATGCCAACTAATGATGTATCAAATTGAACGCTTGAAAATGTGCTTTCTGTTCCTAATTCTGAATTTACTCGTTCTATCTGAAAAGGGGCTATTGATCTACCTGTATATCGAAGCTGCCAAGTACTTCGCTCACAATAGACAATTAAATTGTCTCTAACAAATCCGATGCTTACAATATCTTCGCTTGTAGGTATATCAAGAAAGCCTCCCTGACCTCTAATATCACTCCTCCAAGAACCCGCTGCTGGCGGCCCTGCTGTAAAAGCTATGAAAGGATTGCCGATCGTGCTCCATCTAATGCGATTGGAATAATTGAGGCTACTTGCTGACGTTGGCCCTGGCCCTTCCCAAGTATTAAATGTAACCATTCGGCCGCGAAAAGGTAGATTGCAAAGCCAGTTAGTTAAGAAATTGGTTGCGTCGATTTGGCTCCAAGCCGACGGAAAGAAATTAACCCATGTTGTGCCATCTGTTATACGAGGAGGGTCTGCTGATGCGGCAAAAGATCCACTGTTATTTGTTACCCAAAATAACTTGGCGCCTGTTCCGAAAGGGCTTTGTGCAGTTCCACCAATCCAATAATTTGTTGACCAAAAAAAATTTATTCCCGCGACATTAGCATGTGCGGCATTCCATGTCGTGCCAGGGATAAACTGCTCAAACATTCCTAAGCCTGCGTTGTAATCATAGGCATAGTTTTGGTCAAAAAAGATTGTTTGATCATTAGCGCTATTGGCAAGTTCACGTATTCTAATGCCCATAACAGGCAAACCAGGAAAGAATTGAACCGCTGTTAATGCATTGGATCCGGTGATTGTTAAAAGCCCTGTAGTAAGATTGAGCGTTGCTGTTCCTATGCCATTATTCAAAAGATTGATTAATCCTGATTCGCCTGGCGTGCCTGGATCAGTAAAAATAGCCGTTCCAACAGTAAATGAGGATATGCCTGGCTGAATTGGATTGGGAATAATAGTCGTTGAGAAATTGCCCGCTCCGTCTGTGGTGCCTAAATTAAGCTGAAGGCGCCCAAGCAAAGAAACGCCACTCTTTCTAATGATCTTTTCACGCCATACAATAGCGTTTTGAAGCGTAGGGTAAGCATCATTCGGCAATAAGAATTCTTGCCTCTCTTGGACTAGGCCTGTGCTTGGACCTGTGATTGGAAGGGATTGATAGCCTGCCATGCTGGTTCTTTAGCCTCCCCTTTTTCTTGGCATCTTGCATGTTCTCTTTTGCTGTCCCTGCCCATAAATGATCTGGGTTACAGCAGGAAGGATTATCGCAATGATGACAGATATAGAGACCGCTTGGAATTTCTCCTTTAAAAATTTGATAGCTGATCCTATGAACATGAGATTTTTCTTGGGTCTCATGATTCGTTGTGTACCCATATCCATTGGGATGCAAGTCTCCTTGCCATTCCCAACACTTTTTATCTGTAATTCTAATATTATGAAGTAATTTGCATTTTGTAGTGCAATAAAGGCGTTTAGTTCCTTTTCCCACAAATTTTTCATTACATTTTTTACAAAACCGTGCATTATTTTTTTTCCAAGCCGTTTTTCTTTGATCAGCGATTTTTTCTTTATTTTTTGCCCGATTTTCTCTCTTCCAGGCGTTATAACAATTCTTACAATAGGTAGATCCTTTCCAAGAATTTTCTAGCGTTCTTTCTACTTCACATTTTGTACATTTTTTCATGGTGACTCCTTTTTATTAAAGGATATCACTTTCTATATATTGTGTCCATTGGCATTAGAATCCTTGACCGATTCCCCATCCTATCCCATATCCACAACCGGATTGAGTTGAGTTAAATAATGTAATATTTGGCTGCTGTATTTCTTCGACCGCTTGACGCTCTAATACAAGACCTTCTTGGCGCATAAAACCTTCGCGTAAGTTCTCTACCCCTTCCATATCTTGGCGATCGCGTAGTATTTCCATTGCGGATCCGTATGCTATATACTGCGCCCATTGATTTAGTATTGGGTGATCGGTCGTATTCATAAATTGAGCCGGCGTCTGATAGGTTTCTACCTCAACAAGATATACATTATCGGGAACTGGTCGTATTGTGAGTTCGTTATTCCAGAATAATAGATTATACGGACGCCCAACCTGATATGTTGCTGCCCAAACATTTATCAAAGTGCCTGCTGCTGGGGCGACAGGAAAATTTACGGTTATTTGTGTGGTAACATAATTTACTGTCCCACAATATTGTGGAGTAAGAGGGCTTGGTGGATAAGGTGAATTGGGCAGATTTGCATTTTGTGCGTTACCCAATGGTGCTAAAGGAGGTATTGCAGGCTGTTGGGCATTAGTTGTATCTAGATAAACATTATCTCCAACGGCATTTTGATTCAGAAAGAGAAGCTGGCCTGTTGTAGTATTACTGCCAATGCCAAATCCATTTAAAATTGCTCCGCCGTCATCAATAATACGTATTGGATTTCCATTAACATCAACTCCTCCAATCACTAATTGAGTGCTAAGAATACCAAAATTAGGCTGAGGAAATGGATTTACGTTGTTTCCAAATAAACTAAATGTAAAAGACGTAGTAACGCCATCTCCTCCAATTGGCTGGAATTGCGTGGGGTATCGTGGATATAGATTATAAAGCTGATCTCTGTTCTTAAAGAAATTACCAGGAATACCCTGAAAATAAACAGGTGCCCTAAAACCCTGCATATTATTAACGTCAACGGGATAGCGATCCACGTTCGGAATTGTCAAAAACTTATAGACCGAACGTTGCTGATCAATCTTAATGGCATATGGAAAATCCGTATTGTAAAACAGATTTACAGCCGCTTGAATGTCGGCATCGCTTAAGGCCGATGTACTGGCCGAAGCGGTTAAGCGCCTAACCTTCTTTGATATGAAGGTATATGTTGAATCCGCTTGGGCTAGTGACATAACACCTCTTAATTAGAAACCAACTGCCACGAAACGGTGTAACCAATCGCCTTGTTCATCCCTATCGAGAGGTGCTTCATCCTTTCTTATGGGTTCTCCATCCACGCTTACAAGCCCTGATCTCTTAGGAAGAAACTTCGTGTCATCGTTAACCTCCTTAACCAATCCGAGAGGGACTTCATAAACTTTTCCAGGAATAAAATGCCAAATTTGAATTGGATCTCCTGCATATCTGCAATATGGTTTTGTCAATCTCTCATGTCGACCACGCGAATTCATATATTCAGCTTTGACAATCTTTGAATCTTCCTTGCGCAGAGCTTCCAATTCTTTCTTGTGCTCTGGTTTAAAATTCTTAAACCCATCATCTGGGACGCTATTTGTTAAAATATTGATGCGTCCATGTAATTCGCCAGATGCTGTTGCCATTGGTACTGTTACACCCATATTAATTACCTATGTTATTCAACGACTGAAAAGGAACTTCATTCGTTGTATTGTTATATTGAAGATTTCTTGACCCAAAAGGCGCTAATGTCGCTGGGGCAAGAACATTACCACTAGGCAAAATAAAAGGATCAAACTGACTGCTATCAATATTAACTGTAAATTGCAGTCCATTTATCGCTGTTATAGTGCCAACTAAATTATTTGCCTGAAACATGCCAAAATTAATCGGCACTTGAAGCCTTATTGCCATGCCCACAATGTAAGTGTTAGCCTCAGTTGTATTATTAACTATATCAGCAGTTATCACCATTGGCGCAGATTGCGTAATTGCCACAATTTGCAATGCACTTGGAATCTGAATCACTGGTTTTAAATACTGATTGGCCATTTAACCTCAGATTTGAGTCGGTTACAAAACATAACCGACTCAATAAAATTGTTAGCTTGGAACTGGAGAATTGATCGTCCCCGTTTCCATTTTAAAGGCCTGCCATACAATTACATCATTAGCTTGTCCGCCTGGGCTAAATTGTCCATTCGGAACTAACATGTAAGGAATGAAAATACCTGATCTGAAGGGCACTTTAGTGAAATCATACCCAGTAGTTACTTGCGTAATCGGGTTGAATGTCGCTGCCTGTCCAGCTGGCGCAATGGTTGCAAACAATTGCGTTGTTGGCGACCCAGTGCTTGCAGGCATTGCAAATGCTGTATAATTAGTAGTATCGACATTGATTGTAAAGTTATAGGCGTCAACAATGCTTACTACAATTATAGGCTTGTTTTGTGGTTGATAGAAATTATTTAGCTGAATCATTCCGAAAGAGCCTGGCACAGTAAATTCAATCTTTTGGCCTACAACCAAGTTATTAATCTGAGACGTTGTTACTTGAGCGTTTGTAGCTTGTGTAACTGCTGTGATTTGATAGGTGCTTGGTGCAACAGGCGTTACAATACCAGATGGGTTTTGTGTTAGCCTACGTACTATAAATGACGTTGCAGATGTTGCAAATGCTGATGAATTTAATCCCAAAAGCGTAAATTGTGAACCTGTTACGCTTGATATGGTAAATATCATTCCTGAAATTTGCTCCATACCAACGGCATTATAGATGATGACTTGATCGCCATTGCTATAAGTGTTGGTAACGCTTGCTACCGCAGCTGATGCTTTAGTAATAGTTGTGCCTGTTAATGCCGCTTGAGGTGCGGGATTAGTAGTCACATATGTAAAGCCAGCAGATGGATTGGATGAAGCATTTTGAAAGTTATCTACGATAACTGCTGTAGATCCAGCCTTTCCCCACCTAATACCGTCATTAACGGCGGTAATACCGCCCCCAAACCATTCTCCCATAAAAGCACCTGTCGGTGCGTTAGCGATGGCTTTGGTGTAGTTATAGGTCTTAAAATAATCCGCTCCTGATGGCAATGGAATAATTTGATTAACAGCAGTTGCTGGCTGTGTGAAAGTTCCTTGAGAAACAATAGTAAAAGCCATGATATCTCCTTATGATGGTAGGAATGTGGTTACATTCAAGCCAGAGATCCAGTTTTGGTTTGTAATCGCCCTTGCAATTGCAAACTTGGCATAGAGTTGGCTATTTTGCGCAACACTAGAAACCACCCAAGGCGGACGATAACCAATGACGGCTGTATAGTTGTTTTGTTCGATCTTAGCGGCAGCTTCAAGGCCATACATTGGAATTGTATAGACGGTATTGCCCTTAAGAGAGATGCCAGGGGTTCTTGCTGCTTTTGAGCTTACAAAGAACCTAAAGCGTGAAATCGAGCAATATTCTTCTGGTCTGATGCCCTCTTGGGTCGGATATGCCGCTTTAAGTAATACGCCTTGTACTTTCTGAAGGTCTGCTGCAAG
>Ga0210402_10000701_pt1 | contig 36875 bp, 28 predicted proteins | sample IncBWC7MmetaG_FD_161055 | JGI IMG/M metagenome (GOLD analysis project Ga0210402, IMG submission 161055) | Forest soil microbial communities from Barre Woods Harvard Forest LTER site, Petersham, Massachusetts, United States - Inc-BW-C-7-M | ecosystem: Environmental > Terrestrial > Soil >...
GCGCAGGGCGGATATGCCGATCTGCATAATGTCCACCGTTGGATGTTGGGCTTCATAGCGGACTCGCCGGCCGGCGAACAATATAAAGGTCTCGCACAGCGTATCTCCGAAACGCTCGAATTCATGGCGGCGTGCGGCATCACGTCGGATTCCGTGCCGCAACTGCGCGCGACCGATTTTTATACCTCGCATGAGGCGTTGCTGCTGGCCTATGAGCAGGCCATGACGCGGGTGGATTCCACCAGCGGCGACTGGTACGACACTTCGGCTCACATGCTGTGGATCGGCGACCGCACCCGCCAGCTCGACGGCGCGCATGTCGAATTCTGCCGCGGCATCAAGAATCCCATCGGCCTGAAATGCGGCCCTTCGCTGGGCGAGGAAGACCTCCTGCGTCTGATCACCGTGCTCAATCCGCAGAATATTCCCGGCCGCCTGACCCTGATTGCCCGCTTCGGCGCCGACAAGATCGCCGAAAAGCTGCCGGCCCTGGTGCGGACGGTGAAGCGCGAGGGCGCCGAGGTGGTGTGGTCGTGCGACCCCATGCACGGCAACACCATCAAGCTCAAATCGGGCTACAAGACGCGGCCCGTGGACCGCATCCTGGAGGAAGTGAAGAGCTTTTTTTCCGTGCATCGGGCCGAAGGCACCCATGCCGGCGGCGTGCATTTTGAAATGACCGGCCAGGACGTCACCGAATGCCTGGGCGGAGCGCAGGCGATCAAGGAACTGGACCTTGCCGAGCGCTACCAGACCGCCTGCGATCCACGCCTGAATGCCAGCCAGGCTTTGGAACTGGCTTTCCTGATCGCGGGCGGCATTCGCGACGAACGCATGAAGGACGCGGGCCTGGCGGCTTCCGCCTGACATGGGAACTGCCTAGATGGGCATCGCAAGATTGTTGGCGAAGGCCTGGGTGGTGTTTTGCCTTTTCGCGGGCGCCCACGCCTTGCGGATCGCATTGGCCAGTGGTGTGCCGCTGCCGGCTTCCGGCTTTGCCATCGGCATCTGCGTACTCCTGTTCGCGGCCATGGGCCTGTTGTTCGCGGGCGGCTTTGGCGTCGCGGGCGGGGCCACCGGCACCTCGCTGCTTGACCGGCTGAAACCCGCGCAGCTCATTCCCGGTTTCAACGAAATTGTCTTTATGATTTTTCTGATCCTCAGCTTCGTGGTTCAGGTGTTCTTTGCCCCCCAGGTCATCGGCTCGGGCCTGCCGGGAGACCTGGAATCGGCGATCTATTTTGCCGTGCCGGGGCAGCGGGCCCTGGTTTACGACCTGGCGGTCTGCAGCATGGATGGCGGACGGCTGTTCGCCGCATCCTTCACCTGGCTCCTGGCGATCGTCTATCTGGGTTCCGCGCTGTCCCGTCTGAAACTTGCGGCAGGCATCATGCGCCTGGAGCGGGCCGCCAGGCCCGAGATTCTGGGGCCGACCCTGCGCGCCTTCCTTCTTGGCATCATGGCGGTGGTGGGGATCCAGTTTTTGTTCGTCGGTTCGGCCTATCCCTGGTTCGCCTGCAGTGCCTTCACCGACATCACGGGAGCGCTGCTGATCGGGCTATTTCCCCTGATGCTGGCCTATCTGATCGTGGCTGCGCTGGCATCTCTGTTGGCCGCTTCTCCAGAAAGTTGATGTAATTCAATATGTTAACCATATCTGTAACAAGCCGCAATATCTTATGACTGGTACTTTGCTGCAGTGCAGTGCCTTATGGTTCCCGATATTCGCCGAGGGGCCAGGATTTTGTTTTTACGCCGCCGGGTGCCGGAAAATGGGCCACTGAAAGCTGCCGTCATCGGGGCTGGCGCTTTCGGCCGCCATCATGCCACCAAATATCGTGCTTTGTCCGAAAGCGGACAAGGTGTTGAACTTTTCGCCATTGCCGATCCCAGCCCCGAAGTGCGCCGCACCGCTGTCGCCCAGTTTGGCGTGCTGGCGGTGTCCGACTGGCGGGAACTGTTGGGCAAGGTGGATCTGGTCAGCATCTGCTCACCCGCCATCACCCATGCCGAGATTGTCCGCGCCTTCCTCAACACCGGCGCCCATGTGCTGGTGGAAAAACCTATCGCCACCACCATCGAAGAGGCCAATGACCTTGTGGCTCTGGCCAAGCAGACCCGCCGGGTACTCACCGTTGGCCATCAGGAGCGTTTTGTGTTCGCGCGCACCGGCCTGCTGGGACAAGCCGAGACTCCGCTGGAGATTCAATGCTGGCGCCGCGGCCCCTGGACCGGCCGGGGCGACGATGTCAGCGCCGTGCTGGACCTGATGATCCATGACCTGGATCTGGTGCATACCCTGGTGGACAGCGAAGCCGTGGACGTGAAAGCGCGCGGGATCACCCAATATGGTCCGCATGCAGATGAAGTCGCCGCCGCGGTCACCTTCGCCAACGGCACCGTGGCGCGGCTGGACACCAGCCGCATTGCCGAAGCCCGCAAGCGGGGCCTGCGCGCGGTCTATGCCGACGGCGTGGTCGAAATTGATTTCCTCACCCGCGATGTGAAAAACACTACGCCCCGCCCGCTGGCGGCGCTGGAGATGGGCGATCCCCTGGGTGAATCCGTGGCCAATTTCGTGGCTGCCGCCCGCAATGGCGTGCCGCCGCTGGTCTCCGCCGAGCAGGCAGCCCGCGCCTTGGCGACCGCGGTTCGGATTGACGAGGCGGCCGAGGCGAGCATTCCTGCCGCCAAGCGCGCCGCTATGGGCCGCGCCGTCGCCTGAAACCAGGCTGGCTCGGCATTGGGCTACTGGCGCGATTTTCTTCCGAAAATGATCTAAACAGCGGCGATGACCGATCGCTTCCGCATTGCCCTGGCCCAGCTTAATCCCGTGATGGGCGATATCGCCGGCAATAGCGCCAAGGCGCGGGCAGCGCGTGACGAAGCGCGGGGCCTGAATGCCGATCTGGTTCTGTTTTCCGAACTCTTCATCACCGGATACCCCCCGGAAGACTTGGTGCTCAAACCCGCGCTGCAGGCCGATGCCCGCGCCGCCATCGAAGGCCTGGCGGCGGATTCGGCGAGCGGGCCGGCCATCCTGATCGGGGCGCCATGGGCGGAAGACGGCAAGCTTTACAACGCTTTTCTTCTCCTGGAAGGCGGGCGGATCGCGGGCCGCACCCTCAAAGTGGATCTGCCCAACTACGGCGTGTTCGACGAAAAGCGCGTCTTTGCGCCGGGGCCGCCGCCACAGCCTTTCACGTTTCGCGGGATCCGGATCGGCGTGCCGGTGTGCGAGGATATCTGGACCGAAAAGGTCACAGGCTGCCTGAAGGATGCGGGGGCCGAAATCCTGGCGGTGCCCAACGGCTCGCCCTTCGAGGCCGGCAAGGAAGAGCTGCGGCTGGAGCTGGCCAGAAGCCGGGTGGCGGAAACCGGCCTGCCGCTGATCTATCTCAATCAGTTGGGCGGGCAGGACGAACTGGTGTTCGATGGCGCCAGCTTTGTGATCAACGCCGATGGCGCGCTGGCCTGCCGGCTGCCGGGCTGGCGGGAAAGGCTGGTGGTTACCGACTGGGCCCGTGACGGATGGGGAAAATGGGTTTGCGCGCCGGGGGAAATTGCCGGCGAAGAAGCGCGCGCCAGTCAGGTCTATCACGCCATGATGCTGGGCCTGCGCGATTATGTGAACAAGAACCGCTTTCCCGGCGTGGTGCTGGGCCTTTCCGGCGGCATCGATTCCGCGCTTTCCGCCGCCGTGGCGGTGGATGCGCTGGGCGCGGAACGGGTGCGTTGTGTGATGCTGCCGTCGCGTTACACCAGCCGCGATAGCCTGGAGGATGCGGATGCCTGTGCCTTGGCGCTGGGCACGCCTTATGAAACCATCGAGATCGAGCGCGCGGTCGTGGCGATGGGGGAAACGCTGTCGCCGGCCTTCGCGGGCATGAATGCTGACACCACCGAAGAAAATATCCAGTCGCGCCTGCGCGGGGTCATCCTGATGGCGATCTCCAACAAATTCGGGCCCATGGTGCTGACCACCGGCAACAAAAGCGAGATGAGCGTGGGCTACGCCACCCTCTATGGCGATATGTGCGGCGGATACAATGTGCTGAAAGATATCTACAAGACCGAAGTCTTCGCCCTGGCGCGCTGGCGCAACGCATTTTCGCCGGATGGCGCCCTGGGGCCGCGGGGCCGGGTGATCCCGGAACGCATCATCGAAAAGCCGCCCACCGCCGAACTGAAAGCCAACCAGACCGACCAAGATTCCCTGCCGCCCTATGATATTCTGGACGGCATCCTGGAATGCCTGGTGGAAAAAGAGATGAGCTTTGAGGGCACCGTGGCGCGCGGCTATGATCCCGCCACCGTCAAGCGGATCGAGCAGCTTTTGTATATCTCGGAATATAAGCGCCGGCAGGCGCCGCCCGGGGTGAAGATTTCCTCGCGCAATTTCGGCCGCGACCGGCGCTATCCGATTACCAATGCGTTTCGGGATGGTGAGCCGCAGTCCGCCGAAGGCGGACGGAACGATCCGGTGGATCGTTCCGAGCGGCGAACGCCCGAAGCGCAAGCGAAGGGCCGGAGCTGATGTCCGCATCGGGCAATAAAATCATCGTCCGCTTCGCGCCATCGCCCACCGGCCTGCTGCATGTCGGCAATGCCCGCACGGCGCTGCTCAATTACCTGTTCGCGCGCAAGCGGGGCGGAAAATTCCTGCTGCGGATTGATGACACCGACGCGGCGCGTTCGAAAAAGGAATTCGAGGAGGCGATTTATCGCGACCTGGACTGGCTGGGCATCACCCACGATCTCACCGACCGTCAGCTGGGCCGGCTGAAAATCTACAGCACGGCTTTTTACCGGCTACAGGCCAAGGCTCGCGTCTATCCCTGTTATGAAACCGAGGCCGAGCTGGAGCGCCAGCGCGCGCTGCTCAAGCTGCGCAAACTGCCGCCGATTTATGACCGGGCCGCGCTCAAACTGACGGAATCGCAGCGCGCCGCATTCGAAGCAGAGGGGCGCAAGCCGCATTGGCGTTTCAAGCTCTCGCGCAGCAGGGTGGCGTGGAGCGACCTGGTGCGTGGTCCGGTGGAGATCGATACCGCCACCATGTCCGATCCCGTGCTGGTGCGCGAGGACGGCGCCTTTCTCTACACTCTGCCGTCGGTGGCGGATGATATCGACTATGCCATCAGCCATGTGGTGCGGGGCGAAGATCATGTCACCAACACGGCGGCACAGATAGAAATATTCGAAGCGCTGGACGCCGCCGTCCCGGCTTTCGCGCATTTCCCGCTGCTGGTGGGGGCGGGCGGCGAGGCATTGTCCAAACGGCTGGGCTCCTTGTCGCTGGAATCCCTGCGCGAGGACGGCATGGAACCGGTCGCGGTGGCGGCGTATCTCGCCAAGATCGGGACTTCCGACGCTATCGAACCGCGCCTGTCGCTGGACGAGTTGGCGATGGAATTCGATTTCGCCAAGATCGGCCGGGCGCCGGCGCATTTCGATCCGGCGGAACTGGCGGCGCTGAACGCGCGCACCCTGCATCAGATGCCCTATGACTTGCATCGCCTCGGCCCCATGGGCGTGTCCGAAACCTTGTGGAACGCGATCCGGCCAAACCTGAGCAAATTGTCGGATGCCAGGGACCTGGCGCTGCTGGTGACCGGCCCGGTCACGCCGGTGCTCGAAGACTCGGATTTGGCCGCCAAGGCTGCCGCCTTGTTGCCGCCGGAGCCCTGGGATGAGGGCACCTGGCCGGCCTGGACCGGGGCGATTTCGGCCCAAACCGGGATCAAGGGCAGGGGACTGTTTCACCCTCTGCGCCTGGCGCTGACCGGCCGGGGCGATGGACCCGAACTCAAAAAACTGTTACCCCTGATCGGGCGGGCCAGAACTCTGGCCCGATTGGAAGGAAACACCGCGTGACGCGTTCTTTTGTCATCATCCGGATTTCGATTTGCAGCTAACGCTGCAAAAACCCTTCTGCTCGCCCCCAGTATTTGCCACCTTCCCACCGCCACCCGGTGATCCGTCATGACTCTGCGTCTCTACAACACCCTCACCAAGTCGAAGGACGAATTCGTTTCGCTCGATCCGAAGAATGTCCGCATGTATGTCTGCGGGCCGACGGTTTACGACTTCGCCCATATCGGCAACGCCCGGCCGGCCATCGTATTCGATGTGCTGTACCGGCTGCTGCGCCATGAATATGGCGAGGCGCATGTCACCTATGCCCGCAACATCACCGACGTGGACGACAAGATCAACGCACGGGCGGCCGAGGTGGCCGCGGCGAAGGGAATTTCCGTCGAGCAGGCGCGCGCCGAAGTGACCGCGCAGACCGAACGGCAATATGTCGAGGATGTCACCGCGCTGGGCTGCCTGCCGCCGGACAAGACGCCACGCGCCACGGAAAATATCGCGCCCATGATCGCCATCATCGAAAAACTTGTAGAGGCAGGCCATGCCTATGCGGCAGAGGGACACGTGCTGTTCGATGTTTCCTCCAAGGCGGATTATGGCAAGCTGTCGCGCCGCAGCCTGGATGAAATGATCGCCGGGTCGCGGGTGGAGGTCGCGCCTTACAAAAAGAACCCGATGGATTTCGTGCTGTGGAAGCCGTCGGATGCGAATACGCCGGGTTGGAATAGTCCCTGGGGCCGTGGCCGGCCCGGCTGGCACATCGAATGTTCCGCCATGATCGCTGCCGAGCTCGGGCCGGAGCAGACCATAGACATTCATGGCGGCGGCATAGACCTGGTTTTTCCGCATCATGAAAATGAGATCGCGCAATCTGAAGGCGCCCATCATGGCCATGCTCTGGCGAAGGTCTGGATGCATAACGGCTTCCTGCAAGTGGAAGGCGAGAAAATGTCCAAAAGCCTGGGCAACTTCTTCACCATCCGCGAACTTCTGGCCGATTGGCCGGGCGAGGTGCTGCGCTTCAACATGCTACGCAGCCATTACCGCCAGCCGATGGATTTTACCTTTGCGGGCCTCAGGGAAAGCTGGAAAACATTGGAACGCTGGTATGAGATCACTGAACCGCTAGCGGATCCGGGGCTCAGCGCCGAATTTCTCGCCGCGCTCTTTGACGATCTCAACACCCCGGCTGCCATCGCCAGTCTGCATCAGGCAGACGACAAGGCGTTGGCCGGAGGGCTGGGCTTTCTGGGGTTCTCAAATGTGCAGATGAGGATCGCGGATATGGCGCGGGTCGACAAAGTGGCCATTGCCGACGCTATCGCTGCCCGGCTGGCGGCGCGCAAGGCAAAGGATTTCGCCGAAAGCGACCGTATCCGTGATGATTTGCTGGCCAAGGGCATTGTGCTGAAAGATGGGCCGCAAGGCACGACATGGGAGATAAAGCGGTGACAAAAGAACGCCTTTATCTTTTTGATACGACGCTGCGCGATGGGGCGCAGACCACCGGCGTCGATTTTTCGGTCGAGGACAAGCGCCAGATTGCCCTGGCGCTGGACGGCATGGGGCTGGATTATATCGAAGGCGGCTGGCCGGGCGCCAATCCCACCGACACGGCATTTTTCTCCGAGCGCCCGCCGCTCCGCCACGCGCGCTTTACCGCTTTCGGCATGACCAAGCGTTCGGGCCGCAGCGCGGAGAACGATCCCGGCCTGGCGATGGTGCTGGATTCCCGCGCCGAAGCGATCTGCCTGGTGGGCAAGACCTCAGATTATCAGGTGCGGACGGCCCTTGAAATTCCGCTGGAAGAAAATCTCGAGAATATTTCCAAATCCATCGAGGCGGTGGCGGCGAAAAAGCGCGAACCGCTGTTCGACGCCGAGCATTTCTTCGACGGTTACAAGGCCAATCGCGACTATGCGCTGGCCTGCATCCGGGCGGCATATGAGGCGGGCGCGACCTGGCTGGTGCTGTGCGACACCAATGGCGGCACATTGCCGGAAGACGCTTATCGCATCGTCTCCGAGGTCAAGGCCGTGCTGCCCGGCGCGGCGCTGGGCATTCATGCCCATAACGATACCGAACAGGCGGTGGCGGTGAGCCTTGCGGCCTTGCGCGCCGGCGTGCGTCAGATCCAGGGCACGCTGAACGGGCTCGGCGAGCGCTGCGGCAATGCCAATCTCTGTTCGCTGATTCCGAACCTGATGCTGAAGGAACCCTATGCCTCGCAGTTTGAGATCGGCGTCACCAGCGCCAATCTGGCGCGCATCACCCAGATTTCCCGCCTGCTGGATGAAATTCTCAACCGCGCCCCCAACCGCCATGCGCCCTATGTCGGGCCTTCGGCCTTCGCCCATAAGGGCGGGCTTCATTCTTCCGCGGTGCTGAAAGACCCGGCGACCTATGAACATGTCAAGCCGGAATCGGTGGGCAACAAGCGGGTCATTCCGGTTTCGGATCAGTCGGGCCGCTCCAACCTGATGGTGCGGCTGGCCGAGGCCGGCATTGACATAGACGCCAAGGATGCGCGGGTGTCGCGCCTACTCGATGACGTCAAGCAGCGCGAATATCTGGGTTATGCCTATGATGGCGCTGAAGCTTCATTCGAGCTTCTGGCGCGGCGGGCGCTGGGCCAGGTCCCGGCCTATTTCGAGGTGGACGGTTTTCGGGTCTCGGTGGAGCGCAAGAAAAACGCGCGGGGCGAGCTCGTCACCCTGTCGGAGGGCGTCGTGGATCTGAATGTCGCGGGCCAGCGCCTCCACAATGTCGGCGCCGGGAATGGCCCGGTCAACGCATTGGACGCGGCGCTGCGCCTGGACCTGGGCAAATATTCCTCGTTCCTCGCCGACCTCAAGCTGGTGGATTATAAAGTGCGTATCCTCACGAGTGGCACCGAGGCGGTGACCCGCGTCATGGTCGAAAGCGCCGACGGCAGGGGCAACCGCTGGTCCACCGTGGGGGTTTCCGCCAACATCGTGGATGCCTCCTTCGAGGCGCTGACGGATTCGATCATCTATAAGCTCTATCGCGACGGGGCGAAGGCTTAAGCTTTCCAAAGGTCTTTGAGCAGCCCCAGCGCCGCCTCCGGGCTTTCGGCCAGGTGGTAAAGCTCCATGATCATCGGCTTGGCGAAGCCCTTTTCCACGATGGAATGCAGCATGGCGTCCAGCGCATCGAAATAGCCGTCTACATTCACCACGATGATGGGCTTTTTGTGGACACCCAGCTGGGCCTCGGTCGCCACTTCGAAAAATTCATCGAAAGTTCCCAGGCCGCCTGGCAAGACCACAAACGCATCCGACATCTGCAGCATCAGCGCCTTTCGCTCCTGGATGTGGGGCGTGACGATCAGTTTTTCCTCGGCCGAGACCGGCGGCTCCAGGCTTTGCAGAAAGGCGGGAATGATTCCCTGAATGGAAGCCCCACCGGCTTGGGCGGCAGCCGCCACATCGCCCATCAGGCCCAGCCCGCCGCCGCCAAACACCAGGGAAAAACCCAACCCTGCGATACCCGCGCCCATCGCCCGCGCCACCTCGCGGAATCGGGGATTGGTCCCGAAAGAAGAACCGCAAAACACACAGATGGCGGGCTTATTCTTGTCCATGAAGCCTAAAGGGTTGCACCGGCGGCGGCATCTTCCTAAACAGGTTTGCCATATAGCCAAAGAGGAAAATCTTGCGTCGCTGGCTGGTCGCTTTCGTCGTCATTGCTCTGATTGCCCTTGCCGCCGGTTACCTGACTTTCGGCGGCGCGGATATGGGAAGATAGCCCGTGTCACACCCCGTTGAGGAAGGTGACGGCGCACCGTCGTTCCGGCCGCTCTGGACCCTGATGCCTTATTTGTGGCCCAAAGACCTTGGGCTGAGAACGCGCGTCTTCGTCTCGCTGGTTTGCATGGTGCTGGGCATCCTGGCGACCGCCTACTTTCCTCTCCTGATGGGACAGATCACCAACCAGCTGGCGGCCAGGCCCGCCTCCGCCCTGGCCATCGGCACGACCCTGGCCCTGGTGGGCGGCTATGTCGTCGCGCGCGTCCTGATGCAGGCATTTTCTCAGTTGCGCGACGGCGTCTTCGCCAAGGTTCTTTATCACGCCATGCGCGAAGTGGCAGTGCAGACCTTCGCCCATATTCATACCCTGTCGCTGCGCTTTCACCTGGAGCGCAAGACCGGCGGCCTGTCGCGGGTGATCGATCGCGGCATCAAGGGCATTGACACGCTGCTGTCCTTCGCCCTGTTCAGCATCTTCCCCACCATTTTTCAGCTTCTGCTGTTCACGCTCATCATGGTGGTCAAGCTGGACTGGACCATCGCCCTGGTGACCCTGGCAATGGTGCTGGCCTATACCTGGTTCACCTTCGCCATCACGCGCTGGCGCGTCGCCTTCCGCCGCGAGATGAACCAAAGCGACACGGACGCCAATACCAAGGCGGTGGATTCCCTGCTCAATTTCGAGACGGTGAAATATTTCAACAATGAAGGGCATGAGACGCGCCGCTTCGACCGCTCGATGGAGAAATACTCCGCCGCCTCGATCCAGTCGCAGATCTCGCTGTCGGTGTTGAACACCGGCCAGGCCACCATCATCGCGCTGGGCATGGGTGTGGTGATGATCCTGACGGCGCTGGGCATAAAGGATGGGCGCTTCACGGTGGGCGATTTCGTGATGGCCAACGCCATCCTGATGCAGCTGTATCAGCCGCTCAATTTGCTCGGCACGGTTTATCGCGAGATCACCCAGTCGCTGGTGGACATGGACGCGATGTTCCGGCTGCTGCGCCGTCCCCAGGAAGTCACCGACAAGCCCGGTGCCAAACCGCTGATCGTCAGTGGCGGCGAAATCCGCTTCGACAATGTGGTGTTCTCCTATGATCCGGAGCGCGTCGTGCTCAAGGGCATCAGTTTTACGGTGCCGGCCGGCAAGACCGTGGCGGTGGTGGGGCCGTCCGGGGCGGGCAAGTCCACCATCAGCCGCATTCTTTATCGCTTTTACGATATCAAGTCCGGCAACGTGAAGATCGACGGTCAGGATATCCGCGACATCACCCAGGCCAGCTTGCGCGCCGCCATTGGCATCGTGCCGCAGGACACCGTGCTGTTCAACGACACGGTCAAATACAATATCGCTTATGGCCGCATTGGCGCCAACGAATCCGAGATCAAGGAAGCGGCCCGCCTGGCGCAGATCGACAAATTCATCAGCCTTCTGCCTATGGGCTATGAGTCCATGGTGGGCGAACGCGGCCTCAAGCTGTCCGGCGGCGAGAAACAGCGTGTCGCCATCGCCCGCACCATTCTCAAGAATCCGCCCATCCTGATGCTGGACGAGGCCACCAGCGCGCTGGACACCGGTACCGAGCGCGAAATCCAGGGCGCGCTGAATCAGGTATCGCAGGGCCGCACCACCCTGGTGATCGCGCACCGGCTTTCCACCGTGATCGATGCCGACGAAATCCTGGTGCTGGATCACGGCCAGATCATCGAGCGTGGCCGCCATTCCGCGCTTCTGGCGCTGAACGGCCATTATGCCTCGATGTGGAACAAGCAGCGCGAAGCCGCCGCGGCGCGCGAAAAGCTGAAAGAAGTCGAGGAAGACCCGGATGTCGTGCCGGGCATTGCCAAAATGGTCCAATGATGAAAATCACAGCGGCTTTTCGCGCGCTGTGGTGGTTTATCTATCAGGCCGTCACGGTGGGCGGGATAGGAGCAACCTATTTTCTTGTCCCCTTTGTTATTATTGCCAGCCTTATCGTTTGGGGCGTGTTGAAAACGAATCCCGAGCAAAAGAGACTGCTGCGTTCGTCCCTTTTGGCGCTGCCATTATTCTGGATTTTTATTGGAATGTGGGCCGGTTTCTTCTGGAACAATCGGCCGGGCCATATACCGGTAACTCCGGCATGGGTGGGATATGTTCCAACCATCGCTGCCGGCGCCTTTTTGATAACAGCCGGATTTTTTGTCTGGAAATCTGCGAGTGTACGGTTGATTGTCCTCGGCTATGCGCTGATCAACTTCTATTTCATTTTGGCAAATTGGTTCCTCGCCATAATGGCGATCAGCGGCGATTGGCTCTGAAGCGAGTGACCTAAATCAACTCGACCCGATCAACCTCCACGCCCTTATTACCCTGGCGTGTCGAAAAGCGAATCCGCTGGTCCGGCTCGACCGCCTGCACGCCCGAACGGCGCAGCGCGCTGGCGTGCAGATAGATATCGCCGCTGCCGCTGTCGGGCATGACGAATCCAAAGCCTTTCTGGTCGTTGAAGAACTTGACCTTGCCCTCGGTCATCGGACCGGAGGGGGCGCTGTCGCGATACCCGCCGCCGCCGCTGAAGCGGTCGCTGCCGCCGAAACGATCGCCGCCGCCGAAGCGGTCGCCGCCGCTGAAGCGATCGCCGCCCCCGCCATAACGGCCACCGCCGCCATTGAAATCGCGCCGTGGTCCGCGCGGGGCGGGCGCCTCGGCGGTCGACAGATCGACGCTATGGATCGCCACCACCTGCATGCCGCGTTGGGAATCCGTCAGGTCGCACACGATGCTGGCGCCCGGCGGCAATTCCTGATGACCCGCCGCCTGAAGCACCGACGCATGACAGAAGGCGTCGCCGCCATTGTCCAGCGTCACGAAGCCGTATCCCTTGGTGCCGTTAAACCATTTGATCTTGCCCTTCGCAGAGGCCTGCGCGAGCGAATTGTCACTCTCGAAATGTCCCATGAACCGACGCCCAACCCATGCCGGTTTGCTCCCCATGGCGCCCCACGTCCGGCTGCGAGCGGGCGCTCCTCACAATGATGACTACAGAAACTATTGCTTCGCAACGGGGGTTAGCGTTTCGGAACATGCTCAAATTCTTGTTGCGGCGCAGCAAATATTATTGTTTGAGCGCAACATGTTAGCGATGGACAGGGCTTTTCTTCCGGAAGATCAAGGGCCTGGCCGTACTCTTATGGGTTGACTTTGACGCCGAACACCGTGATACACCCGCCATCCGCCGCGACCGCACAAAGGCCCCATGGCCGCAATCGCCGGATTTTATTCGAAACTCCGTTCCCTCCAGTGTGCGTGGAAGACGGCAACCAGCCGTTGCTCCGTGCCCCCATGGGTGCGTTCTCCCGGTTTTAAGGACTGATAGTGACTGACATGACTTTCCCCGCGCTTGGCGTTGCCGAGCCGATTCTGCGCGCCCTGGCGGCAGAAAATTACACCATCCCGACCCCCATCCAGACCAAGGCCATACCGGCTTTGCTGGCCGGGCGCGACCTGTTGGGCATTGCCCAGACCGGCACCGGCAAGACGGCCGCCTTCGGCATTCCGCTGCTGCAGAAACTTTCTGTCGGCCATGTGCCGCCGCGCCCCCGCGAGGCCAAAAGCCTGATCCTGGCGCCGACCCGTGAACTGGCGGTGCAGATCGAACAGAGCCTTCGCACCTATGGCCGTTTCCTCAATCTCAAAATGGCAGTGATCCTGGGCGGCGTCAGCCAGAATTCCCAGATCAACGCCACCAAGCATGGCGTGGACATTCTGGTGGCGACACCGGGGCGGCTGCTCGACCTGATCAACCAGCGCCATATCCGTCTCGACACGGTCTCGACCTTCATTGTGGACGAAGCCGACCGCATGCTGGACATGGGCTTCATCCGCGATGTGCGCAAGATCGTCGCCCTGTTGCCCAAGCAGCGCCAGTCGATGTTGTTCTCCGCCACCATGCCCGACGATGTCGTCAAGCTGGTGGGCGACATGCTGCATCAGCCCGAACGCATAGAGGTCACGCCGCAGGGGCGCACCGCCGATCGCGTCACCCAGAAGCTTTACTTTGTGCCGACGATGCAGAAGCGTCAGCTTCTGATTCATTTGCTGAAGGATGAGGCGATGAGCCGCGTGCTGGTCTTCACCCGCACCAAGCATGGCGCCAACAAGGTTGCCGAGCATCTCAGCAAGAATGGCGTGGTCTCCGACGCCATTCATGGCAACAAGTCGCAGAATGCGCGCCAGCGCGCCCTGGACATGTTCCGGAGCGGCAAGTTGCGTGTGCTGGTGGCCACTGACATCGCCGCCCGCGGCATCGATATCGACGATGTCAGCCATGTGCTGAATTTCGAATTGCCCAACGAACCGGAAAGCTATGTCCACCGCATCGGCCGCACGGCGCGCGCCGGCGCGGGGGGCGCCGCCGTCAGCTTCTGCGATGGCTCGGAGCGCGGCTATCTGCGCGACATCGAGCGGCTGACACGCCTGAAGATCGAAGTGGAGGCTCATGACCTGCCGGAGATGACGGCCGATCAGATCAAGCAGCAGAATGAACCGCGACCGCCGCACGGCCACCCTCATAATACAAGAGGACATGGCAAGCCCGGGCACCACGCGCCCAAGAAGAAGAACGGCTCGCGCCCGCACTGGCATCGGGGCCGCGACAAGAAGCGGGAAGCGGCGGCTTGATTTCTGTTTATGTGGACGGTGATGCCTGTCCCGTAAAAGCCGAGATTGAGAAAGTCGCTTCGCGCCACGGCCTTCCCGTCACCATAATCAGCAACGGGGGATTGCGCCCCTCGGCCAATCCCTTGCTGCGCCATGTCACGGTGGCGGAGGGCGCCGATGCCGCCGATGACTGGATCGTGGAGCATATAAGTGCGGGCGATATCGCGATCACCGCCGATATTCCCCTGGCGGCGCGTTGTCTGGACAAGGGCGCGCGCGTGATCGGCCCCAACGGGAAGCCTTTTACCCAGGAAGGTATCGGCATGGCGCTGGGAATGCGGGACCTGTCCCGTCACCTGCGCGAGGTCAGTGGCGGGGAGACCCGTCACGCCGGATTCAGCAAACAGGACCGTTCGCGTTTTCTGGGCGAACTGGAAAATTGCATCCAGGCGCTGAAACGCGCAGGCTAGGGCGATGCTGGACACGGCAACCAGAACGCTCGCAGCCCCGACTGACAATTTGTTCGCTCGGCTGCCCGGTGACTTTTATACCAAGATGGCGCCGGAAGGGGCCGGCGCGCGGCCGCTTCTGATCCACGCCAACCAAAAGGCGGCGGCGCTGGTCGGCCTTGATCCCGCCTTCTTCAGCGACCCGGCTTTCGCGGAGATTTTTTCCGGCCACCGGCCTTACCCCGGCGGCGATCCCCTGGCGATGGTCTATTCGGGGCACCAGTTCGGTGCCTGGGCCGGGCAATTGGGCGATGGCCGCGCGCTTCTTATCGCGCAAGTCCGAAACGCCCAGGGCGAGCTGTGGGACGTGCAACTGAAAGGCGCAGGCAAGACGCCCTATTCGCGCTTCGGCGATGGCAGGGCGGTGATGCGCTCCACCATACGCGAATATCTTTGCAGTGAGGCGATGGCGGGCTTGGGCATTCCCACCACAAGGGCGCTGGCCGTGATGGCCACCAACGAAAAGGTGCATCGCGAGACGCCGGAGCCTGGCGCGGTGCTGACAAGGCTGGCGCGCTCGCATATCCGCTTCGGCCATTTCGAACATTTCCATCATGGCGGCCGTCCCGATCTGGTGCGGATACTCGCCGATCATGTCATCGGCGAATATATGCCCGAATTCGCCGGCGATCATCCTGCCTGGTTCGGCGAGGTGGTCAAACGCACGGCGCATCTTATCGCGGCCTGGCAGGCGGCGGGGTTTGCCCATGGCGTGATGAACACCGACAATATGTCCATCCTGGGCTTGACCATGGACTACGGCCCGTTCGGCTTTCTTGACGCTTATGAGCCGGGATTCATTTGCAACCATTCCGACGATACCGGCCGCTATGCCTTCGACATGCAGCCCGCGATTGCGCACTGGAACCTGCGCGCCCTGGCCCTGGCCCTGTCCAGCCTGATTCCCACCCCGGCGCTGGTTGTGGCGCTCGACACTTATGAATCCTTGTTCCGGGAGCGCTATCGCGCCCTGATGCGCGCCAAACTGGGCCTGGTGCGCGATGGCGGCCGCGATGACGATACGCTGATCGCGGAACTTCTTTCCCTGATGGCAAAGGTGCGCGCCGACTACACGCTCACTTTTCGCGGATTGCAGGATGCGGGCGAGGCCTGGCTCACCCTGTTCGCGCCGGTTCACGCGGAAGCCGCCGGATGGCTGGTCCGCTACCGGGCGCGCACGGAAAACGAGGCGCGCGGCGCGATGAACGGCGTCAACCCCAAATATATTTTGCGCAACTGGGTGGCGGAAACCGCCATCCGCGCCCTGGAAGACAATGGCGACACCGGACCGCTGGACCACATCCTTCGTCTGGTAACGATCCCCTATGACGATCATCCCGGGGCGGACAGCTTTGGGCAGCCGCCAGCGCCGGAATATGGCGGGCTTTCGGTCTCCTGCTCCTCGTAAAAGGCTGTTTTTGCCCTCAAAAAAACGGGTGGCATGGGGCCCGTCCGTCCATTATGGTCCCGCCCGCCATGGAAGCTTTCAAGACCCTCGAGGGCATCGCCGCGCCCCTCAACATGATCAATGTCGACACCGACATGATCATCCCGAAACAATATCTGAAAACCATTCATCGCACCGGATTGGGCAAGGCGCTGTTCGACGAATTGCGCTTCAATACCGACGGTAGCGAAAAGCCCGACTTTGTCCTCAACAAGCCTGCCTATCGCAAGGCGCAGATTCTGGTCGCGGGTGACAATTTTGGCTGCGGCTCATCGCGCGAGCACGCGCCCTGGGCGCTGCTCGATTTCGGCATACGCTGTGTCATCGCCACCAGCTTTGCGGATATTTTCTACAACAACTGCTTCAAGAACGGCATCCTGCCGATCCGCCTGCCACAGGCCGAAGTGGACAAGTTGATGGATGATGCCGAGCGCGGCAGCAATGCGCGCATATCCATCGACCTGGAAAAACAGGAAATCCGCGGTCCCGACGGCGGCATGATCGCCTTCGAGGTGGATGCCTTCCGCAAGCAGTGCCTGCTCAATGGCTGGGACGATATCGACCTGACGCTGCGCAGCGAGGAAAAGATTTCCGCCTACGAAAAGCAGCATCACGCACAGGCGCCCTGGGTTTGACCATGTACAAGATTCTCACCCTTCCCGGTGATGGCATCGGGCCTGAAGTGATGGACGCGGCCCTTCGCGTGCTTGGCTGGTTCGGCAGGCGCGGGTTTTCATATCAGACCGAAGAGGCTTTGGTGGGCGGTACCGCCTATGAAAAGCTGGGCCGTTCCGATCCCGATGAGACCATGCAAAAGGCCAAGGCGGCCGACGTTGTTCTCCTGGGCGCGGTGGGCGGCCCCCAATGGGACAATCTGCCGTTCCTTCAAAAGCCGGAGCGCGGGTTGTTGCGCGCCCGCAAGGACATGCAGGTCTTCGCCAATCTGCGTCCGGCGCTTTGCTTCGACGCTTTAAAGGACGCCTCCACCCTTAAGCCGGAAATCGTCGCAGGGCTGGATATCCTGATTGTGCGCGAATTGATGGGCGGGGTTTATTTCGGCGAGCCCAAGGAAATCACCGATCTGCCGGACGGCCAGAAACGCGCCGTGGACACGCAGGTCTACACCACCAGTGAGATCGACCGCATCTGCCGCGTCGCGTTCGAACTGGCCCGGGTGCGGAGCAAAAGACTGGCCTCGGCGGAGAAATCCAATGTGATGGTGACCGGTGTGTTGTGGCGCCAGGTGGTGACCGAAGTGGCCAAGGATTATCCCGATGTCCAGCTCAGCCATGTGCTGGCCGACAATTGCGCCATGCAGCTGGTGCGCAACCCCAGGCAATATGACGTGATTGTCACCGACAATCTGTTCGGCGATGTGCTGTCCGACGAAGCGGCGCAGCTCACCGGTTCCATCGGCATGCTGCCTTCGGCCTCGCTGGGCGCCAAGCGGGCGGACGGAAGGCAATCGGCGCTCTATGAGCCGATCCATGGCAGCGCCCCCGACATCGCCGGCAAGGGGCTTGCCAACCCCATCGCCTCCATTCTCTCGCTGGGCATGGCCTTTCGCTATTCGTTCGGCCGCCCCGACGATGCCGCATTGGTGGACAAGGCGGTGGATCGGGTGCTGGCCGAGGGTTATCGCACCGGCGACATCATGCAGCCGGGCATGACCAAAGTCGGCACCCAGGACATGACCGACGCCATTCTGAAGGCGCTGGACAAAGTGTCCGCCTGATGAGTTCGACCGCTTCCCCCATTCTCGACCAGATGCGTGCCCGGGCGGGCCAACTATTCCGCAGCGGCAAGTTCGACGATGCCATTGCCGCGTATCGCGGCATCATGGAAGTGGTGCCGGGGGATTTCGACGCCATCCATCATCTGGGCCAGGCGGCAATCCAGCTGGGCCATCTGGAAGAATCGCGCAAGCTGCTCAAGGCGGCCGTCAGCCTCAAGCCAGAGCATGCCGAAGCCGCGCTGCACTACGGCATGGCGCTTCAGCATCTGGGGCTCGCCGATGACGCCGTGGCAAGTTATGAGCGGGCAATGAGCCTCAAGCCGGATTATTCCGAGGCGGTATTCTGCATCGCGGTAACGCAAAAGGATGCCGGGCGCGCCAAGGAGGCGCTGGATGGTTTCAACCGTTTTATCGGAATGCGAGGCGACCAGCCACTGGCGTTTCTCCATCGCGGTGACCTCTTGCGCGGCAAGGGCGATTTTTCCAATGCTCTGGCGGACTATGAATCGGCTTTGACTCTGCGGCCCGAGTATGTCGATGGCTGGATACATCGCGGCGCGCTATTGTCCGAGCAGGGCCGCCCGGCGGAAGCGCTGGAAAATTATGACAGGGCGAAGGCCCTGGCGCCGCAGAATGGCTACGTCTTTTACAATCGCGGCGTGGCGCTTCAGGATCTTGGCCGCGATGATGAGGCGCTCGAATCCTACGAACAGTCCGTAAAGCTGGCGCCTGGATTTGCAGATGCCTGGAATAATCGCGGCATATTGCTGCGCAGGGCCAAGCGGCTGGAGGATGCGTTGGTCAGCTTTGATCGCGCTCTGAAGCTTGATCCCAACCATATTCAGAGCCTGAGCAACCGCGGCGCGACGCTGACCGAACTGCGGCGGTTCGCCGAGGCCCTGGCCAGTTACGACCGCGCCCTGGCCGTGGCGCCGGATGATGCGGGAGGCTGGTACAATCGCGGCGTCGCGCTGCACGATCTGGGCCGCAATAAAGAGGCGTTGGTCGCCTATGACCGGGCCATGGCGCTTAATCCCAATATGGCCGATGCCTGGAACAATCGCGGCGCCATCTTGCGCGACTTGGGCAAGTTCGAACAGGCACAGGGCAGTTTCCAGAGGGCGTTGGAGATTGATCCGCGCCATGCCGGAACCCTGGCCAATTCGGGCGCGGGCCTGCAGACCCTCAAGCGTTTCGTCGATGCCGGGCGTGAATTTCGCAAACTGGAAATGGTCGCGCCCGAACACAAATTTCTTCTGGCAGGACTGGCGGTTTCGGCCTTGTCCCTTTGCGAGTGGCAGGTGCTGGACAGCCTGAAATCTCGGCTCGAGGCCGAGGTACTGAGCGGCAAATCGATCGTGCCGCCTTTCACGCTATTGGGCATTTCTTCGAATCCAGCATTGCAGCGAATATGCGCGCAGCATTATTTGCGTGATTTCCTGGGGCCTCTGGCATTGCCGCCCCGTCCAGCGCCCAAATCACATGGCAAGATCCGCCTTGCCTATCTCTCGGCGGATTTTCATGCCCATGCCACGGCGCGCCTGATGGCCGATCTGTTCGAACGTCATGACCGCCAGCGTTTCGAGGTAATCGCCATTTCCTTCAGTCCTGATGAAAAAAGCGACGTGCAGGAGCGCCTCAGACAGGCTTTCGATCAGTTTCATGACGTGCGCGCCATGAGTGACAGCGAGGTTGCGGACCTGCTGCGCAAACTGGAAGTGGATATCGCGGTTGACCTGAAAGGCTATACTGAGGGCGCGCGGCTGGGCATTTTGGCGTCGCGTCCCGCGCCGGTGCAGGTCAGCTACCTGGGTTATCCCGGCACCTCGGCCGCCGAATTCCTGGATTATGTCATTGCCGATCCCGTGGCGTTGCCCATGGACCAGCAGGAATTCTATTCCGAACAGATCGTGCACCTGCCGGATTCTTATCAGGCCAATGATCCCAGGCGCGGAATCGGCCCTGTGCCGGCGCGTTCCCAAGCGGGTCTGCCGCCGGAAGGTTTTGTCTTCAACTGTTTCAATAATCATTGGAAGATCACCGCGCCTGTTTTCGCAGTCTGGATGCGGCTTCTGGAATCCGTGCCTGGCAGCGTGTTGTGGCTTCTGGATGACAGCGCCAACACAAATCTGCGCCGCGAGGCAATTGCGCGCGGCATTGATCCGGAGCGGCTAATTTTCGCGCCCAAGCTGGCGCATGATGCGCATCTGGGCCGCCTGGGTCTTGCCGATCTGGTGCTGGACACGCTGCCCTACAATGCCCATACCACCGCGAGCGACGCACTTTGGACCGGGGTGCCTCTGGTCACCGTGATGGGAGAGGGCTTTGCCGGGCGGGTGGCGGCCAGCCTGCTTACTGCCGTCGGCCTTCCGGAATTGATTGCCGGTGATCTGCAAGCCTATGAGACTCTTGCTCTGTCGCTGGCGAAAGATTACCAAAAGCACAATTTGGTTAAGGCCAGACTGGTGGGCAACCGGCCTTCGGCGCCGCTGTTCGATGCCCCTAAATTTTGCGGGCATATTGAAGCGGCATTCATTACCATGGCGGAAAGGGCAAGGCGCGGCGAAGCGCCCAGGCCTTTCGCAGTTCCGAGTTGACGACTTCGCAGGTGCGGTGGGCCTCGACTGAGCGCGCCACCGCGATATAGTCCGACCGGATGGCGCACCAAGCGCTGCCGGAAAATTAGAAGAGGGTGGCATGCGCAATTTGACTCGCCGAGTGGTTTTGTCCTTGCCGTTTGTCGGCGCAGTGCTCGCCAAAACCGCGGCGCGCGCCCAGACGGCGCCGCGCTCTTCGGCGACCGACACGAACTGGACGCATTATGCCGGCAATGCCGCCAGCACGCGCTACGCGCCGCTGGACCAGATCAATGGGGACAATTTCAACTCTCTGGAAGTCGCCTGGCGCTTCAAGCCGGATTCGCTGGGACCGCGCCCGGAATATCAATATGAAGCCACACCGCTGGTCATAAAGGGCCGGCTTTATACGGTCGCCGGTTCGCGCCGCGATGTGGTGTGCCTGGACGCGACCAACGGCGAAATGATCTGGATGCATGGCGAGAATGAAGGGGCCCGCGGCCAAAACGCGCCGCGCCAATATTCCGGCCATGGTGTTGCCTATTGGACCGACGGCAAGGAAGAACGCATCCTATATGTGACGCCTGGCTACCGGATGATCGCGTTGGACGCGCGCACCGGCATTCCGGTGAAAGGCTTCGGCACCGACGGTGTGGTCGACCTCAAGGTGAATGACGACCAGCAGATAGACCTGGTTACCGGCGAGGTGGGCCTGCATTCGACCGTGCTGGTGCTCAAGGACACCGTCGTGGTGGGAGCGGCGCATTTGTCAGGTGGGGCGCCCCGGACCCGCAAGAACGTCAAGGGTTTTGCCCGCGGCTTTGACGTGCGCACCGGCCGGCGCAAATGGATTTTCCACACCATTCCGCGCAAGGGCGAGTTCGGCTATAACAGCTGGATTGTGCCCGGCCAGGCGGAAGAAGCCGGCAACACGGGCGTGTGGGGCCAGATTTCCGGCGATGCCGATCTGGGCCTGGCCTATCTTCCCGTCGAACTGCCGACCGGCGACTATAACGGTCAGTACCGCGCCGGAAACGCTCTGTTCGGCGAAAGCATCGTGGCGGTGGATATCGAAACCGGCAAGCGCAAGTGGCATTATCAGACCGTCCATCACGGACTATGGGACATGGACATCCCTTGCGCCTCGATCCTGTGCGACATCCCGGTGGATGGCAAAATGGTCAAGGCGCTGGCGCAGCCGACCAAGCAATGTTTTCTCTATGTGCTGAACCGCGAAACCGGCGAGCCGATCTGGCCGATCCCCGAAATGCCAGTGCCCAAGGGCGATGTGCCGGGCGAATGGTATTCTCCCACCCAGCCGATCCCTTCCAAGCCGCCGGGCTATGACGTCCAGGGCGTTACGATCGACGACCTGATCAATTATACGCCCGAATTGCGCGCCCAGGCGGTGGCCATTGTCAAAAATTATACCATCGGGCCGCTGTTCACCCCGCCGACCATGGCGGTGGCGGGCGGCAATCGCGGCACGCTGCACGCGCCGGGCTCCAATGGCGGCACCGATTGGCAGGGCGGGTCTTATGATCCCGAAACTCATATTGTCTATGTCTTTTCCCAGACCGCCATCGCCTCATTGGGCATTGTCAAGAATGAAGACAAGGACGTTTCGGATTTCGATTATGTGCAAGGAACGCCCGGCCAGCACACCCGCCCCACTGCGCCGATGGGCGCGCCTCGTCCGGCAGGGGGGGGCCGTCCTGCGGCAGCCGCAGCTGCGGCCGCTCCGGCGGCGCGTCCGGCCGGCGCGCCTGCTGCCGGTGGTGACGGCGGCGAGGGCGGCGGCCCCGGCGCGACCGTGCAAGGCTTGCCGTTGCTGAAGCCGCCTTACGGCCGCATCAGCGCGATCGACCTTACCAAGGGCACTATCGCCTGGCAGATCGCCCATGGAGAAACGCCTGACAATATCAAGAATCATCCGGCGCTCAGAGGCCTGACCATTCCGCGCACCGGCCGTCCCGGCCTGGTAGGGCCGCTCTGCACCAAGTCGCTGGTGATCTGCGGCGAGGGCGGCTTTGTCATTACTCCGTCCGGCGCGCGCGGCGCGATGATGCGGGCCTATGACAAGGCAACAGGCACGGAGAAAGGTGCCGTCTATACGCCGGCGCCGTCGGTGGGCGCGCCCATGACCTACATGCTGAATGGGGAGCAGTATCTGCTGATAGGAACAGGCGGCGGCGCGACGTCGGAAGAGCTTATCGCCTTCCGTCTTACCAGGGCCTGACCCAAGGATCCGCGCCGTTCATTGCGGGTTCATGACCAAACCACTAGAAGTGGCCCAATGTGTCCGGGCCTTTCATGGCGAAGAGAGCAACGATGAAGAGTATTATTCTTGGCGTAACAGCAGCCGCAATTCTGGCCGCCGGCGTGGTTTCCCTTCAGGCTCAGGGTGCGGGCCGCTCGGTGTGGAGCGGTGTTTTCACCAGCGCCCAGGCCGATCGCGGCAAGACCCTGTTCATGGCCAATTGCGCCAAATGCCATGGTGAGACCCTGGCCGGTGACGAGGCGGCGCCCCAGCTCGCCGGCTCGCAATTCCTCTCCAATTGGAATGGCGAGAGCGTCGCCGATTTGGTGGACCGCATTCACAGCAGCATGCCGGCCGACGATCCGGGCAAGCTCAGTGTCGCCAGCGCCACCGATCTGGCCGCCTTCATTCTTTCCAGCAACCAGATACCCGCCGGCGCCACCGAACTGCCGCGCGATCAGCCTATCCAGGCCCAGGTCCGCATCGACGCCCTGAACCCGGCCGCCAAATAATCAGAAGCTTCCGTCGGTTTGGCCCACCTGGGCGCAGGCCAGCGCCGTCATATTGGTGATGCCGCGTGCCGTGACCGACGGCACCATCACATGAATGGGCTTGGACATGCCCAGCAGCATCGGCCCCACCAGCAATGCCTCGGTCGCCGCCGAAAGCAGCGTCAGCGCGATATTGGCGGCGTCCAGTGTCGGCATGATCAGCAAATTGGCTGAGCCTTTGAGCGGGCTGGAAGAAACCAGCCGCCCACGCAGCGCCTCGCTCAACGCCGCGTCGGCGTGCATTTCGCCGTCCACTTCCAGTTCCGGCGCGCGGGCCTGGATCAGGTGCAGGGCCTCGCGCATCTTGCGGGCTGAAGGCGCCGCGGAGGCGCCGAAAGTGGAATGCGAAAGCAGGGCTGCCTTTGGCGTGAGACCGAAGCGGCGCACCGCCCGCGCCGCCAGTACCGTCATTTCGGCGATCTGTTCGGCGTTGGGATCCATGTTGAGATGGGTGTCGCAGAAGAACAGCACGCCATTGGGCAGGATCAGGCTGGAGAGCGAGTAGGTTCGGCTGGCGCCCGTGTGGGGAATGATCGCAGCAATCTGCTTGTATTGGCGTATCCAGTCGCCCAGGCCGCCGACCAGGGCGGCATCGGCATACCCGGCCTCCAGCAGGATGCCGGCGGCGATGGCCCGGCGTGTGCGCAGCCAGCGGGCGGCGGCGTCAGGGGTCACGCCGCGCCGCTCCATGATCTGCTGATAGCGGCGGCGCAGGGGCGCGAAAATTTCCTCGTCTGCCTCGGGATCCATGATCGTTATATGTTTTTCGCAATCAAGCCTCAGGCCCAGGGCCGCGGCCTTTTCGTGAATGACATTTTTGCGGCCGATCAGGATGGGCTTTGCCAGGCCTTCGTCCAGCACGATTTGAACCCCGCGCAGGACGCGTTCCTCTTCGCCTTCAGCATAGACCACGCGCTTAAGGGAACGGCGCGCAATCTCGAAGATCGGACGCATCAACTGGCCGGACCGGTAGACGAATTTCTCCAGTTCGCGTTCATAGGCGTCGAAATCGGCGATCGGCCGCCGCGCCACTCCCGATTCCATCGCCGCACGCGCCACCGCGGGCGCGATATGCAGAATCAGGCGGGGGTCGAAAGGCTTGGGAATGATGTATTCGGGGCCGAAACCGATGGTGGCGCCGCCATAAGCCTGGGCGACCTCGTCGCTGCCTTCGGCGCGGGCCAGGGCAGCGATGGCCTCGACCGCAGCGACTTTCATCGGCTCATTGATGGTGGTGGCATCCACATCCAGCGCGCCACGAAAGACAAACGGAAAGCACAATACGTTGTTGACCTGGTTGACATAGTCCGAACGGCCGGTGGCGATGATCGCGTCGGGACGGGCCGCCCTGGCGATCTCCGGGAGGATTTCCGGATCGGGATTGGCCAGCGCCATGATCAACGGCTTGTCCGCCATCTGGGCCAGCCATTCTTTTTTCAGCACATTGGGGGCGGAAAGACCCAGGAAGACGTCGGCCCCCACCAGAACCTCGCCCAGTGTGCGGGCGTCGGTCTTTTTCGCGTAGCGCGCCATGTTGGGCGCCATGTCCTTGTCGCGCCCGGCATGGACCACGCCCTTGATGTCGGTAAGGGTGACATTGGCCACCGGCAGACCCATCTCGACCAGAAGATCCACGCAAGCCAGCGCTGCCGCGCCGGCGCCGGAGGTCACCAGTTTCACATCCGAAAGCGTCTTGCCCTGCAGAACCAATCCGTTGCGGATGGCAGCGGCGCAAACAATGGCGGTGCCGTGCTGGTCGTCGTGGAAAACGGGAATCTTCATGCGCTCGCGCAACTTGCGTTCGATGATGAAGCATTCCGGGGCTTTGATGTCTTCCAGGTTGATGCCACCGAAAGTCGGCTCGAGCGAAGCCACGATGTCGACGAAACGGTCCACGTCGTTGCAGGCCACTTCCAGGTCGAAAACATCAATGCCGGCGAATTTCTTGAACAGGACGGCCTTGCCTTCCATCACCGGCTTGGCGGCGAGGGGACCGATATTGCCCAGGCCCAGCACCGCGGTGCCGTTGGTGATCACCGCCACCAGATTGGCCCGGGCGGTCAGGGTGCGGGCGGCGGCGGGGTCGGCAACGATCGCTTCGCAGGCCGCGGCGACGCCGGGAGAATAGGCCAGCGCCAGGTCGCGCTGGGTCGCCATGCGCTTGGTCGGCTGAACCGACAATTTCCCGGGCTGGGGAAGGCGGTGATAGTCCAGGGCCGCCTTGCGGAAACTCTCTTCCATGCTGATTCCAGAAGGGATTATTGGCTACTCGTCTCACCGATCCGGGCGGAGCGCAAGGGCGGGCTTTCAGGCCTGCGACCAGAGGCGGGTGAGGTTCTCAAGTGCGACCGCCATCCGGACCCGGCTGACCCAGTCCATTTTCAGCCCCTCCAGCGCCAGAATGTCCTTCAGTTCGAACAGTGCGTTGCGGTCGCGTTCGTCGGGCACCAGGCTTTCGATGAAGGTGATCGAGACCAGGCGCTGTCCGGATGTCACCGGACGCACTTCATGCAGCAGGGTAGAGGGATAGACAAAGGCCTCGCCCGGCATGCCCTTGACCACGATCGGACAGGTGCCGATATGAAGCACCAACTCGCCGCCGTCATAGCTCCTGGGATCGCTCAGGAAGACGGTTGCCGACAAATCCGAGCGCATGCTTGTCAGCACACCTTCATGCACCACCGACATATAGGCCATGTCGGCGTGCGGTCCGTATTTCATGCCGGGTTCGTAACGGCTGAGCAGCGGCGGCGCGACTTTCTTCGGCATCGCGAAATCCTGAAATTCACGCGAGCGCGCAAAGGCATCGAACACGATACGGGCGGCGTCGGCATGGCGGCTATCGGCGACATCCGCCTGCAGGTTGACTTTGGTGATATTGTGCGGATTGGAAAGCCGGCCTTCGATGAAAGCGATCTGGTGGGCCAGCGTGCTCAGGCGGGCGACCTCGTCGGGGTTGAGGAAATCTCTTTGTTCCAGGAACAGGGGCGCGTCTTTCTTGCGGCGGGAAACGCGCGGGAACCTACCGGGGATTCCGGCGGGCGGCAACATCGTGATAAGTGGAAGGCGCTGCTAATCTCGGCGGCAAAGTCATGCAGGCCTGCAGGTTGACGGCCCTGTTGCGAAACATTTGCCACTGTCATGTGTCGCCAGTACCATCTGCTTTACGAAAAGCGGGTCTGGGGGAGGGTTTGATTGAAATATACGGGCCACATCCTGTTTGCGCTGCTACTGGCGCCCTTGGCTGTGCTGGCGCAGGAATACGGTCCCGGCAATACGCTGGCTGTGCCGGCTGATTATCGCGAATGGGTGTTCCTGACTTCCAGCCTGGACTTGAATTACACCGCGGCCGCCGGCCCCGGCCAAATGCACATGTTGGACAATGTCTTCGTCAATCCCCAGGCCTATAAGGCATTCCTGAAGACCGGGGTCTGGCCCGACAAGACCATCCTGGTGAAAGAAAATCGCGCCGCGGAATCGGCGGGTACGCTGAGCAAGAGCGGCATGTTCCAGACCGGGGTTATGAACCTGGAAATCCACGTCAAGGACGAGGCGCGCTTTCCGGGCAAATGGGCGTTCTTTGTCTCATCCGACGGCAAGGCGGCGGGTACGCTGAGGCCGCCCAGCGCCACTTGTTATTCCTGTCACCAGGATCATGGCGCGGCGGACACGAGCTTTGTGCAGTTCTATCCAACCCTCTTGGGCATCGCCAAGGAAAAGGGCACGCTCAGCGCAGGCTATCTGAAGGACAGCGCGGCGAAATAAGGCGAAATAATCAGGCGGGATCGATCAGTCCCGCCGGCTTGTTACTGCCCGGCGCGCCGGTCAACCACAGAATCGCAATGAAGAGGGCCTTGGCGCGCGGCAGGATCGCCAGCGACAGCAGCACGAACACACAAGACCATAGCAGCGCCGACGCCCAGGTCGGGATGGCCGTCAGGGCCACGACCACCAGCATCAGGGGAACAAAAATATGGCCGACAATAATGATGGTAAGCCAGGGCGCGGCGTCGTCGGCGCGGATCGCCCCGAAGGATTCGCCGCACACCGCGCAATTGTCGACCTGTTTCAGATAGGCGCGAAACAGCTTGCCCTTGCCGCAGCAGGGACAACGTCCCAAAAGGGCACGCCGGGCGGCAAGCTTCATCGGAACCGGATTTTCCATGCTCTGAATGTAAGACCCGGCCTCTATCTTAATAGTGCGGCATAATGGCTATGCGTGATTATACTTCGGCAGACCGCCGTTAACCGCTGTTCCTGAGGCCTGCCGAGACGCCGTTGATGGACATATGAATGCCGCGGTGAATATCAGTGTCGGCGTCTCCGGCGCGCCGCCGCCGCAATAAATCCACCTGCAAATGATTAAGCGCATCCACATAGGGCAAACGGCTCTGAATCGAGGCCATCAGGCGTGGGTCGGCTTCCAACAATTTTTTTTGCCCGCTGATCGACAGCACAGCCTCCACTGTCGCCCGCCATTCTTCCTCGATACGAACCATGATTGCCTTGGCCAGAGCGCGATCTTCCACAAGTTCGGCATAGCGGCGCGCGATGGGCATGGAGGATTTGGCCAGCACCATTTCCATATTGGCGATGGTGGTGCGGAACGAGGCGGAGTGTTTGTAGATCGGCCGCAGCTTTTCTGCGCCGATTTTCGCCGTGGCGCTGCCGAAGCCGAACCAGCCCGGCAGCATCACCCGCGCCTGCGACCAGCTGAACACCCAGGGGATGGCGCGCAGATCTTCAATGCGGCCGGACTTTGTGCGCGACGCCGGGCGGCTTCCGATCTTGAGGTCGGCGATTTCCAGCAGAGGCGTCGCCTCGCGGAAATAAACCTCGAAATTGGGCGTTTCATAAACCAGGCCGCGATAGGTGCGATAGGCCGCTTCGCTGAAGTCCGCCAGCACGTCGCCATCCTTGCCGTCCGCCGCATCGGCTTCGGGCGAAAGTTCTGCCAGTAGCGAGGCGGCGATGATCGTTTCCAGGCTGGCGCGGCCGATTTCCGGATCGCCATATTTCGAAGCCACCACCTCTCCCTGTTCGGTGATGCGGATGCCGTCATGCGAGGCGCCCGCGGGCAGGGCGCGGATGGCGTCGAAGCTGGAGCCGCCGCCACGGCCCACCGCGCCGCCGCGGCCATGGAAAAAGCGCATGCGGATGCCGCGTGCGCGGCCCAGCGCCACCAGCCGCGCGATGCCGGCGCGAATCTCCCAATTGGAAGTGACATAGCCGCCATCCTTGTTGCTGTCGGAATAGCCGATCATCACTTCCTGCAGATTGTCCTGCCCCGCGATCATGGCCCGCACCAAGGGCTGGTCGAAATATGTGCCCATCACGTCGGTGCTGTTGCGCAGATCGTCGATGGTTTCGAACAGCGGCACGATACGAAGAGCCGCCTTGGGCGCGATGCCCGGCAGGAACAGGCCCGCTTCCTTCATCAGGATCGCGGTTTCCAGGAGATCCGATGGCGTCGCGGCTTTGGAAATGACGTAATTTGCGACGGCGCCCTGGCCGAAACGCGCCTTCAGCGCCGCGGCGCGGTCGGCAATGGCAAGCTCGCGCGCTGTCTCCTCGGAATATTTCGCATAGGGCGAGCGTAGGGGCCTGGCGTGGGAAAGCTCCTCCAGCAGCAGCCTGGCGCGCGCCGGTTCCTCCAGATCAAGGTAATTCGCGCCGACGCCGGCCACCGCCAGAAGCTCAGCCACGGCGCGCTCATGCACATCGGCGTTCTGCCGTACATCCATGGTCGCCAGATGAAAGCCAAACGCGGCCACTGCCTCGCGCAGATTTTGCAGGCGGCCCTCGGCCAGATCAGTGTCGCCATTTTCCCGCAAGGAAGCGGCGATAATGTTCAGGTCGGCGGCGAATTCCTCCGGCGTGGCGTAGCTTTCCGCCTTGTAGCGCGGCGCGCGCGCGGGTCCGCGCCCCAGAAGCGCCGTCCGCGTCGCCGCCATGCGGGCATAGCAGGCGGTGAGCGCCCTTCGGTAAGGCTCGTCGCCCTGATGGACCGAGATATCGGCGGCCGAATCGGCGAGTTTTTTCAAATCCGCGCTGGTCTCCACCAGCGAATCAGAGAGCGACAGTTCCGCCCCAAGAGCGTGGATTTCCGAAAGATAATGATCCAGCGCGAGTTCGGCCTGGTGCCGCACCGCATAGTCCAGGGTCTCTGGCGACACATTGGGATTGCCGTCGCGGTCCCCTCCTACCCAGGAGCCGGGCCGCAGGAAGGGCAGAATATCGCCGTCCAACTGGAACAGGCGCGCCAGCCGCCGCTTGACCGCCGGCACCTGGGTCAGGAAGGTGCGCGCGAAGACCGACAGATTGTTGTCGATCTCATCGCTGACCTGTATGCGGGTGTCACGCAGCATCCGCGTCTGCCACAGGATGCGGATTTCGCGCTTCAGCTGGGCATCGATTTCCAGCTGGTCGGTTGTCTGGGCGCTGGCGCGTTCGCGTCTTTCCAGCAGATCGCCAATCCCCGTCTCGCGGTCCAGGATGGACTTGCGCCGTACTTCGGTGGGATGGGCGGTGATCACCGGCACGAACAGCGCGTTGGCCAGAAGGCCGCGCACCCGTCTGGTGCTGAGTCCGGTTGAGAACTCCAGCCTCTGCACCGGTCCCGAACCCAGCGCCTTGATCTGGCGGCGCAAATTATGGTCGTCGGCCGTGTTGGCGAGTTGCGAGAAAATGGAGAAGGCCCGAATGAGCAGCAGCATGTCGGGGCGGGAAAGCCCGACCACCAGGCGGTCCAGCGAGATTTCTCCCGACCCGGCGCGATAGTCGCCCACCGACTGGCGGCGGATGTCTTCGACCAGCGCATAGGCGGCGGGGCCATGCTGTTCGCGGATCACCTCACCCAGCAGCCGCCCCAGGAGGCGGATGGAGGCGCGGTCTTCGGCGGCGGTTTTCTGTTCCATCCCCATCGCGGTCACAGTAGCAACCCCCCCCCGATGTTTCGAGCCGCTCGGGCTGGGACAAGACGTCCTTGCAACGGGGCAGGAGGCGGGGACTTTGTCGCTATTTGTGTCTGCGGGTTGCCCGGGCCCTCTTTTGTGAGGAAAAGCAGGGGAAAATCTCTTCAAAACAGGGTGTGGGGGGCTTTTTGCCTATCTCGCCAAGCTGGCGTAGGCTTTCTTGCACTTTTTATCGGCGGGTTTTCGGCATGAAGCGCAAAGCTCTGTATAGCCGTGCCACGCGGCGACGCTCCATGGCTCCAGAAGGGCTGCCTCCGGAGCAGGATCAGGCTGCCCTGTGGCAACCTGAAGATGAGGGTCCGCGCCTGGGCACATTGCTCTGGCAGAAGACCAAATCCTTCGTTGCCCGGCATGACCGCGCTGTTCCCGCCACCGCCGCGATCCTTGTGACCCTTGGGCTGATTGGAGGCTGGAGGCTGATTTATCCCCCGCCCGTGGCGCTGACCCAGTTCGATATCGACAATGCGGTGAAATACACGCTGGGCCATACGCCGCAGCCGCCCGACAATACCACCATCGCGGCGGCCATCGTGGCGCCATCCGTGGTGCGGGTGGACGGCTATCTGTCGCCGGAACATGCTGCCGCCGTCGCCAAGGCCGAGGCGGAAGAGGCAAAAAAGGCCCATATCAAATTGCCGCCCGATCCGCAGAAGGACGCCAAGAACGCGCCCAAGGACAAGGACAATTCGACCAAAACGCCCGATGGCAAGGATGCCGAAGAACATCCCGACTCCACCGGCAGCGGCGTGGTGATTGACGAGAAGGGCGATATTCTCACCAACCTGCATGTGGTGTCGTCCACAGACCGCTGGGTGGTGACTTTTGCCGACGGCAGCAAGTCGGACGCCACCATGGTGTCGTCCCAGCCTGAAAACGATCTGGCCGTGATCAAGGCCAAGGTTCAGCCGGATGACCTCAAGCCCGCGACCCTGGCTTCCACCCGCGATCTTTATCCCGGCGACACGGTGGTGGCGACGGGCTTTCCCTTCGGCATCGGCCCCTCGGTTTCCTCCGGCGTGGTGGCGGGTCTCAAGCGTTCCTTCGAGGATCCCACCGACAAGGACAAGCCCAAGATGACCAATCTGATTCAGTTCGATGCGGCCGTGAATCCGGGCAATTCCGGCGGGCCGCTGGTCAATCGCGATGGCGAGGTCGTGGGCATCGTCACGGCGATCTACAATCCCACCGGCCAGCATGTGTTCGCCGGCATGGCCTTCGCCGTGCCCATCGAGAACGCTGCCCGGGCGGTGGGCGACAATCCGTTATAACAAAAAGGGTGTTGGGACATGGCTAGTGCGCATGAAGGATTGGAGCATCTTCTTTATGAAGTGAAGAAGATCGTGGTTGGCCAGGATCATTTCCTGGAACGGGTTCTGGTAGCGCTATTGGCCGGCGGCCATCTGCTGGTCGAAGGCGTGCCTGGCCTTGCCAAGACATTGACGGTTGCCACCCTTTCGCGCGCCATGCGGGGCAGCTTCAAGCGCATCCAGTTCACGCCCGACCTGGTGCCGGCCGATCTTATCGGCACCCGCGTTTACAACCAGAAAAGCGGTGAATTCGCCACCGTGCTGGGCCCGGTCTTCGCCAATCTGGTGCTGGCGGACGAAATCAACCGCGCTCCGGCAAAGGTGCAGAGCGCGTTGCTGGAGGTTATGCAGGAGCGCCAGGTCACCATCGCCGGCGAAAGCCACAAGGTGCCGTCGCCTTTTGTGGTGATGGCGACTCAGAACCCCATCGAGACCGAAGGCACCTATGCCCTGCCGGAAGCGCAGGTGGACCGTTTCATGATGAAGGTCCTGGTCGGCTATCCCGGAGAGGACGAGGAATTCGTCATTGTCCAGCGCGTCACCGGCGATCCTATCAATATCGGCGCGGTGACCTCAACCGAGGAACTGCTGGCGATGCAGCGGGAATCCCGCAAGGTCTATGTCGATCCTTCGCTGGTGACCTATGCGGTCAAGCTGGTGGCGGCAACCCGCGATCCGCGCAAGGCCGGCCTCAGCAACCATAGCCGCTTTATTCTCTATGGCGCCAGCCCGCGCGCCACCATCGGCATGATCGAGGCGGGCCGCGCGCTCGCCTATCTCAGGGGACGCGATTATGTCCTGCCCGCCGACGTGGTGGACATCGCCCCCGACGTGCTTCGCCATCGCGTGACGCCGTCCTATGAGGCGCTGGCCGAAGGCATCACTGCCGACAAGCTGGTCGCCGACATCATGCGGGGCGTGCCCGCACCCGAGAAAGTGCTGGACAGCCGTGTCGCCGCAACCGCCTGAGACCATCCTTCGACGCCTGGATTTGAAAGTCGCGCGCCGGCTGGAAGGCCTGTTGCAGGGCGACCACCGGAGCGCGTTCCGCGGCCAGGGGCTGGATCTCGCCGATTTGCGCGAATATCAGTACCACGACGATGTGCGGCACATGGACTGGAATGTCACGGCGCGGCTGCAGATTCCGCATGTGCGCGAATATCTTGAGGACCGGGAAATCAACTGCTGGTTCCTGCTCGACATGAGTCCTTCCATCGAATTTGAATCGGTCAGCGTGTCCAAGCGCGCCGTGCTGCTGGAGTTCACCGCCTTGGTCTGCCGCCTCTTATCGGCCAAGGGCAACCGCACCGGCGCGATCCTGTTTTCCGGCAAGGTGGAGAACATGATTCCGGCTCGGGGCGGCCGGCGGCAGCTTCTGGTGCTGCTCGATGCCCTGACCCGGTATCGCCATCCAAAGGGACCCCAAAGCACGGATCTCAAGCGCGTTCTATCCGACGCAGCCGGTGTGATCCGCCGCCGTTCGCTGATTTTTGTCGTATCCGATTTTTTCAGCGCGCCGGGCTGGGAAAAGCCCCTGGGCCAGCTCGCCAGCCGCCATGACGTGATTGCGGTGCGCCTGAGCGATCCCCTTGAAGTGCACCTGCCCGATCTGGGCCTTCTGACCTTTCAGGATGCCGAAAGCGGCGAACAGGTCTTTGTGGACACGCATGATCGCGGCTTCCGCAGCCGCTTCACCGCTGTCGCCGAAGCACGGGAAGAGGCGCTGCGGACGGCTTTCCAGACGGCGGGAGTGGACATGCTGGAGCTTTCCACTGAGGATGACGTCGCCGACGCGGTGCTGCGCTTTGCCGACATGCGCAAGCATCGGTTCAACGCTCCCGTGGTGTCCCAATGAACGCATGGATCTCGCATCTGACCTGGGCGCAACTGGTTGGCTATGTGCCGAAGATCGCCTTTCTGTGGCCCAGTTTTCTCTGGGGATTGCTGTTCATTCCGGTCGCGGTGACCGTCTATGTTCTGCTGTTGCGCCGGCGCAAGAAGGGCGCGCTGCGTTATGGAAATCTGGCGCTGGTCAAGCGGGCGATGGGCGCCATCGGCTGGAAGCGGCATGTACCGCCGGCACTGATGCTCACCGCGCTGGCGATCCTGATTGTCGCCATGGCGCGGCCGACCGCCGAAGTCAGCCTGCCTTCCACCCGCGCCACTGTCATGCTGGCGATGGATGTGTCGGGCAGCATGCGCGCCGCCGATGTCAATCCTTCGCGCATCGAGGCGGCGCAGGCCGCCGCCAAGCAATATGTCAAGGATCAGCCCAAGGATGTGCAGATCGGCATTGTCGCTTTTGCCGCCACTGCCTTCCTGGTCCAGAACCCCACTATTGACCGCACCAGCCTCAACGCCGCGATCGACCGTTTTGAGCTTCAACGCGGTACGGCGGTAGGCAGCGGCATCCTGGTCTCGCTTTCGACCCTGTTCCCGGGAGAAAATTTCCCGATCACAAATTTCAACAGCGGCGGTTTTGGAAACGGCAATGGCGGCTTCGGCTTCGGCGGCGCGGGCGGCTTTGACTATAGCCAGCGCTATGGCGGGCGGGCGCTTGGCGACCGGCGTGGGGCCGCGCCCAAGAAGGAACATGTGCCGGTTGAGCCGGGCTCCTACAAGAATGCCGTGATCATTATCCTGACCGACGGCGCCACCAATGCCGGTTACGATCCCATTGAGGCGGCGCGAATCGCGTCCAATTACGGCGTCAAAGTCTATACCGTCGGCTTCGGCACCACGCGCGGCAGCATCGTGGGTTTTGGCGGCTATTCGATGCGCGCCCAGGTGGATGAGGATGCCCTCAAGAAAATCGCCGACATGACGCATGGCCGCTATTTCCATGCCGCCAGCGCGGACGAACTCAAAGCTGTCTACAACGTGCTCTCCAAGCAGCTGATCATGGAGACGCAGCAGATGGAGATCACATCCTTTTTCTCCACGGCGGCGGCGCTGTTGATGCTGCTGTCGGCCGGATTGTCGGTGGCCTGGTTCGGCCGCGTACTCTGATGTCGATCACGGCCTGATGCAGCGGCAATACTGTATCTGGATCGTCACCCCGCCGGGTTATACGCACAGCCGTTGCTTTGAGGAAGTGGGTTTGAGCCTTCACGAGGCTTTCGCGGCGCTGGGCATGAACGCGCCCATCGTCACGGATGCCGCGGACGTGCGTGGCACGGCGATTGCGCTGGGTCCGCATATGCTGGAACAGGTGCCCTATCCGCAGAACCTGATTTTGTACAATCTCGAACAGGTCTATCAAAATCCGCTTCTGATGACGCCGTCCTATGTGGAGCTGCTGAAGCGTTATCCGGTATGGGATTATTCAGTGCGCAACATAGCCGCCATGGCGCAATCAGGTGTCCAGGCGTCGCTGTGCGGCATTGGTTATATGCCGGGCCTGACCCGCATTCCGGCCGAGACGGCCAAGGATATTGATGTATTGTTCATCGGCTCGATGAATCCGCGGCGGGGCCAGGCGCTGGACCGGATCGCCGCGCAGGGCGCCACGATCAGGGTGGCGTTCAATACTTATGGCGAAGAGCGCGACGCGCTGATCGCGCGCGCCAAAATAGTTCTCAATCTGCATTTCTACCAGGCGAAGGTGTTTGAGATCGTGCGGGTTTCCTACCTTCTCGCCAACAGGGTTTGCGTCGTCTCGGAGACCGGGCTGGACGCGGAACTGGAATCGCCATTCCTGGGCGGCGTGGCGTTCGCGGGCTATGACGGTTTACCGCAAGCCTGTTTGCGTCTGCTGGGCGACGGCGCCGCGCGCCAGCGCATCGCCCAAAAAGGTTTCGAACAGATGTGCGCCCTGTCGCAGATCGACATGCTCAGAAGAGCCTTGGCCACGACGCCCTGACTCTCCAGTCCAGCGAAGTTTTTGCAAGCGAAGCGCGTGCCGGTTTCCGGAACGAAGCACCGCCCGTTAGCGCGCTACAGCGAAACTTTCCGGCGCCTGGCCGCGCTCCCGCCTTGCCAGCATGGTTTCATAGGCCGCTTCGATGTGGCGTGCGAAGCGCTGCGTATCGAATAGCGGGGTGGTGCGTCGGTTGCGCCCGAGTTTGTCCCTGATGGATTTGAGCAGCTTGGCATCAGCGGCCAGTTTTATCGCAAGCGATTCATAATCTTCTCGATTTTCCGTCACGAGTTCATCAAGGCCGATTGCGCTCAGCAAACTCGCGGCGACACGGCCGGGGAAAGCCCGGCCCCGGCAGGTGATGAGCGGCACGCCTGCCCACAAGGCGTCGCTGGCCGTGGTGTGCGCATTGTAGGGGATCCCATCAAGGAACAAATCGGCAAGCTGAAGGCGCGCTAGATGAGCCGCCAGGGGCATAACCGGCGCGAAAACAATGCGGGTTCCGGCCACGCCGTCCGCTTCGGCCTGCCGGCGCAGATTCGCGGCGAATTGTGGGTCGCCCTCGAGCAGCCAGAGCAGGCTATCGGGCGATCGACGCATGATTCGCATCCAGCTCGCGAAGGCGGACGGTGTCAGCTTGTAGCCGGCGTTGAAATTGCAGAACACAAAAGCCTTTTCCGGTAAGCCGCACGCGGCGCGGGGCGGAAGCGCTTCGGCAACGGCGCGCCTGGAATCATTGACCTGATAGCTGTCCGGCAGATAGGCCACCTGTTCGGTGTAAAACTGCCGTTCCGCTTCCGGAATGACGATGCGGTCGGCGATGATATAGTCCATGTAGGGCGCGCCCAGGGTCGCCGGAAAGCCGAGATAATTGACCTGGAGGCGAGCCGGGCGATAGGCGAACACGCCCATGCGGTGATCGCCAAAATAACCATTGAGATTGACGAGTATGTCTATTTCCTCGCCCACGATCTTGCCGGCCGCGTCGCGGTCGGACAGACGGGAGATGTCGATGAATTGGTCAAAGGCCGCTTCCAGCCTCGCGCGCGTGGCGCCCTTGTCGTTCCAGCCATTGTCGAAAGCCGTGATCTCGAATTTGCTCTTGTCGTGGCACTCGTAAAGTCCCGCCATCAGAAAGGCCGTGGCCTGTTCGCGGAATTCGCCTGAGACATAGCCAATGCGAATTTTTCCAGGCCGGCGCGGTCCTGCCGGCACAAGGGGAATTTGGGCTGGATATCGATCCTGGGCATGAATGACGGAGCAGGCCTGCAAGTCGGCCGGAGATTGGGAGACGGCTTGATAGAGAAATGGTTCGGCGACGGCTTTTCCGGCCCTTACGCCGGCGTCGATCCATGCCACATCGGAATC
>Ga0210402_10000702_pt1 | contig 36872 bp, 31 predicted proteins | sample IncBWC7MmetaG_FD_161055 | JGI IMG/M metagenome (GOLD analysis project Ga0210402, IMG submission 161055) | Forest soil microbial communities from Barre Woods Harvard Forest LTER site, Petersham, Massachusetts, United States - Inc-BW-C-7-M | ecosystem: Environmental > Terrestrial > Soil >...
CGACAGGCTTCGCGCCTTCCTCGCCTTCCTCGCCCTCGACTTCCTTCTTGCCCTTCTTGATGACTTCGGGCTCGGCCGGAACGGTGGCAACCGCGGCTTCGACCGGCTTCTCTTCCTCGGCACGCAAGGTGACGACGTGAGAGAGAACGGTTTGCGGGTCGGTTAGCAGCTTGAGCTTCTTGGTGTCGAGCGGAAGTTCGCCGGCACGCAGGCTCTGGTTCAACGCGAGGCCGCTGACGTCCACCTTGAATTCGGTGGGGATGTCCGCGGGCAAGCACTCGACCTCCACTTCACGCGTGACGACTTCGTAGACGCCGCCCTGTACCTTCACGCCGGAAGGCTCGCCAAAGGTGTGCACGGGAACTTTCACCTTCATGCGAACGTCCATGGCGATGCGGAGCAGGTCCACGTGCAGCAGGTTGCCGGAGACGGGATCCACCTGCCAGTCTTTCACGATCGCGGGCTCGTGTTTGCCGCCCAGGTCCACCTGGAACAAGGTGTTGTGGCCGGATTCGGAGCGGAGAATCGCGGTGACCTGCTTGGTGTTCACGGCCAGCGCGAGCGCTTCGCCCTTTCCGCCGTACAGCGTGGCGGGAACCTTTCCGGAAACGCGCAACCGCCGCGCTTCATTTTTGCCCCGTGTGTCGCGGGGCGCGCCTTCAACAATGATCTGAGCCATAGCTTCTTTCCCTTCCTGGAATCACTTCCGGCGGAACCGCGCGCCGGAGAATCTCAAATAAACAGCTCGCTGATCGAGGTTTCCTCGTGAATCGAACGAATGCCGCGGGCCAGCAGTTCCGCGACACTTAAAATTTTGATTTTCTTGACGCCCTTCGCGGCTTCACAGAGAGGCACGGAATCGGTGGCCACAACTTCGGTGATGCGCGATTTCACGATGCGTTCGACAGCCGGCCCGGAAAACACCGCGTGGGTGCAGGCGGCGAAGACCTGGGTGGCGCCTTCGCGGATTAGGGCGTCGGCGGTTTTCACTAGGGTGCCGGCAGTATCAATGATGTCGTCCACGATCAAGGTGCTGCGGCCTTTGACGTCGCCGATGAGGTTCATGACTTCGGTGACGTCCATGTCCACGCGGCGCTTGTCCACGATGGCCAGAGGCGCATCGAGTTTCTTGGCGAAGGCGCGGGCCCGCTCCACGCCGCCGGCATCGGGCGAGACGACGGTGAGGTTCGGCAATTTCATGTGGCGGAAGTACTCGACCAGCACGGGTGAACCGTACAAATGATCCACCGGAACGTCGAAGTATCCCTGAATCTGCGGGGCGTGCAAATCGAGCGTAAGAGCTCGGCTTGCGCCAGCGGTTTCGAGCAGGTCCGCAACCAGCTTTGCGGATATCGGAACGCGGGGCTTGTCCTTGCGGTCCTGCCGGGCGTAGCAGTAGTACGGGAGAACGGCGGTGATACGCCAGGCGGAAGCGCGTTTGAAAGCGTCAATCATGAGCAGCAACTCGAGCAGGTGGCTGTCCACCGGAAACGAGCAGGGCTGCACGACGAAGACATCGGCGCCGCGCACGTTTTCGAGAATCTGAAAATAAATTTCACCATCGCTGAATCGATCGAGCTTGGCCTGACCCAGCGGCACGTCCAAATGCCCGCAGATGGCCTTGGCCAGAACGGGATTGGCGGTACCTGTAAAGATTTTGAAACGCTCGTCGTTCACTCGCCTCTCGCTGTGATCGCCGCTCTGCGGCGACACACTTGCCCGGAGAAAAAGGAACCATGCATTGAAATGAAAAAGCCTTCAGAGTACGGAGAGACGCTGAGGATCAACCGACAATCGCGCTTTTCAACAACCGCGCATACCTGCTCCGCGAAATTGTTTCGCAGACGAAGGCCTGATCGTGCGGAAACCCGACAGCGGCTCGGCGCGCCTTAGCTGGGCTCGGGAAAACTCCAAACACCGCCGAACCGCTACCCGCCAGCAAGGCTTCTGAAGCTCCTCCATGGAGCAAATCCCGCTTGATCTTGCCAAGACGGGGATGGCGCCGGAAAACTGCATCCTCGAAATCGTTAGAAAGGGAGGCTTCCTGCGCGCTCCAACACAGAGCACAGAACCTAAATAGTTTATGGTTCGCGGCGGATTTTGTCAACGAAGCCAATTCCGGGGCATGCAGCCAGCGATAGGCGTCGGGAGTGGGGACGTGGATCTCTTTGGGGGATACAATCAGCAGGCTCAGCCGAGGGGCATCCGGCAGAGGATAAATTTCCTCGCCCTTGCTGATGCCGAGCGCGGTTCCGCCAAACAGGAAAAATGGGACGTCAGCGCCCAGGCTGGCGGCAATGTCCAAAAGACGCGGTGTTTCGAACTTTTGACGGGTGAATTGCAGGTAACCGAGGAGAGCTGCTGCCGCGTCGCTGGAGCCGCCGCCCAAGCCGCGTCCCGCGGGAATCCTTTTTTGGAGAATGATTTCTGCGCCGGGTCGAACTCGGCTTTCGCGACGCAAGGCATCCACGGCGCGGTAGACCAGGTTCTTCTCCATTTCTTCTTTGGCTAGCGTTTCGTTGCCCTGAATTTGCAAGGAGACGCCGGAGCGACGCGAGGGGTGGAACTCTAAAGTGTCATGCAGGGATACCGTTTGAAAGACCGTGCGCAGTTCGTGGTAGCCGTCGGCGCGCTTTCCCAGCACTTCCAGACGCAAGTTGACCTTGGCGTACGCCGGAATTCGGATTTTTCGCATTCACTGACTCAGGGTTTGGCGTCGGCAGGAGGAGTTTTCTGCGCGACACGGTGCTTGTACTGGCTAAGCTTCTTCTCCACTTCCGCGACTTTATCTTCTTCGAGGTCGGCTGGCAAGGAGCGGCGCCATTCGTTGAGAGACTTTTCCCACTCGACTACGGCAAGTTCCATTCGGCCCTGCTTGGCCAGCACGTCGCCCAAGTGCTCGCGAATGGTGGGGTCGTGCGATTCGCGCTCGACGGCTTTGCGGAGCGTGAGTTCGGCCTGATCAAGCTTGTTCTGCTTGTAGTAAGCCCAGCCGAGACTGTCGAGAAATGCGCCGTTATAGGGCTCTTGTTCGAGCGCGCGCTGGATCAGGTCGCGGGCTTCGTCGAGGCGAATGCCCCGGTCGGCCAGCATGTATCCGTAATAGTTCAGGACCATGGCGTTCTTTGGATTGACGTCGATGACTTTCTTGAATTCCTCTTCGGCTTTGTCGTACTGCTTCTGGCGCTCAAAAATGGCGCCCAAAATCAGCCACGCAAGCTCGTTTTCGGCGGGCTGGACGGCCAGGGCTTCGGCCTTGCGCGCGGCCGCTTCGGCTTCCGTAAAGCGGTGGCTGCGCTCGTAAATCTGCGCGTAGCTGAGGTACGTTTCGCGATTGACGGCAGTTCCCTTCAAGCCGACCTGCAGGAGCTTGATGGCTTCATCGGGCTGTTGCGCTTCGCCGAGCATCATCGCGAGGCTGCTGCGGATGGAGGAGTCGTCCGGATATTTCGCGAGGGCTTCCTTGCCAGCCTGCATTGCTTTCGACAGATCGCGGGCCTGGCGATAGGTATCCATGATCAGCAGGCGCGAACGGCGGTCTTCTTCGTCGCCGAGACGGCCGAGCTCCTGAAAGGCATAAATCGCAGCCTGGTAATTCTGGGTGTCGCGATAGAGCATCCCGAGCTGCTGGTAGAGAATGGCCAGCGAGCGGCGGCGCGACGGCAGTACTTTGGACTGGGCCTTAACGCCGGTGACCGCATCGGAGAGCACCCGAATGGCGTCTTCGAAGCGTCCCTGCGATTCGTAAATCATGGCCTCGTTGTACATGACTTCGAGGCTTCCGGGGGCGTATTGCCGCGCCTTGACGAGATTCTCTTCGGCTTTATCGAGCTGGTGGAGTTCGCGATAGATTTGCGCAATGCGAAGGTAGGTGTCCGCATCGTCGGGCAGCATGTCGGACAGCTTCTGGTAGACGGTCAGTGCTTCCGTGTACTTCTCTTCGGAGAGCAGAGTTTGCGCGAGCCCGCGCACGTGGCTGAGTTCCGTGGGATCCAAGTCCATGGCCTTGCGATAGGCCGTTTCCGCTTTCGGGAATTCGTGCGTTTGCGTGTAGGCGTCGCCGAGGTGGTCGTAAAGCGTGGCCGAGGGTGAACGGTTAATCATCCCGTTCAGCAAGGAGATGGCTTCTTCGGCCTTGTTCTGGTCGAGAAGCAATTGCGTCAGTTGCTCGACGGCGGCATCGTTTTCGGGATCGTCTTTCAACAGGTCGCGCAGGACGCCTTCGGCTTTTTCGGGTTCGTTGTGCAGGCGGTAGAGGCGCGCGAGCCAGATGGTGACTTCCTGGTCCGAAGGATCGAGACGGTGAACGGCGGTGTATTCCTGGATGGCCTTCACGATGGTTTCGGTCTGGACGTTGGAGCCATTGATGTCGCCGAGGCTGCGGAGATAGACGAGGGCGAGCAGGCGGTGCGTCGGGAGATCGTCGGGATTGCGTTTTAGGACTTCATTGGCTTCAGCGACCGCATCGTGGACGCGCTGGGCCTTCCAATACATTTCCGCGAGGCGCTCGCCGATGATCGGGGAGAGCGGGTCCACGGCATATGCCTTCTTGAACGAGTCGATCGCGCGGGTGGCGTATTCGCCGGCGCCGGTCTGTTCGTACTGCTGTTCATAGATATGGCCCATGGTGAAGTTGTAGTAGGCGTCGGCGCGAACAGAATCCTTGCGCACCGTGGAGGGTTGCGCTGAAGCGGGGTTCTGGGCCAAAGCAGGTAGCGCCACCAGGGAGGCGCAGAAGAGAGGGAGGATCAAGCGATATGGCGTCATAGAGTCCGTTTTTCAGTATCCCATGCGAAGGAAACGCGGTCAAAAGCGAAAAAGGCAGGCGTTTCGAAGGGAGCCGGCGCACAAAAGTAAGATGCGAAGGGGGAGTGGAGGGTTTCTGGAAAAAAGGAGTTGCCAAGATTCCGTATTTCTGCAATTATGGAAATATGAAGAGGGCCGATCCACTCGTAGTCACCCGCTGCGCCGACCGCTTTTCCGCTATCGGAGCGGAGCCACGGCTGCAAATCGTGCGATTGCTGCTCTCCGCGCACCCCACGGGGATGGTGGCGGGAGAGATTCAGGAAGAGTTGGGGATTCCCGCCTCAACGCTGTCACATCATCTGGAGAAATTGCGGCAGGTGGGATTGGTGGATGTGCGGCGCGCCGGGACGTTTCTGTGGTACACGGCGAATACGGAGGCGCTGCGCGAGGTGCTTGGGTTTCTCTACGAAGAGTGTTGTACCCGGAACCGCGCGGTCTCTGCAGAAGATTTTGTGCAAATCGCGAAGTGAGATTGGAGAAGAACGACCGTGAGCGAACCAAACATACAGGAAGTGGTGAAGGAGAAATACGGAGCGGCGGCAAAGCAGGTTGCCGAAGGGAAGACCGCTTGTTGCGGCGGCGGGGCGTCTTTGAGCGGCTGCGACCCGATCACGCGAAATCTTTATGGTGAAGCTGAGAAAGGCAGCTTGCCTGCGGACGCGGTGGCGGCGTCGCTTGGCTGCGGGAATCCGACGGCGCTGGCGAAATTGCAGGCGGGCGAAGTGGTGCTGGACCTCGGCTCCGGCGGAGGCATCGACGTATTGCTTTCAGCCAAACGCGTTGGACCTACCGGCAAGGCGTATGGGCTGGACATGACCGATGAGATGCTGGCGTTGGCGCGGGAAAACAAGCGCAAAGCCGGCGTGCAGAATGTGGAGTTGCTGAAGGGGACGATCGAAAACATTCCTCTGGCCGACAACACCGTGGACGTGATCATTTCGAATTGCGTCATCAATCTTTCGGGTGACAAGGACCGCGTGCTGCGCGAGGCGTTTCGCGTGTTGAAGCCGGGCGGGCGGCTGGCTGTTTCGGATGTGGTTCTGCGCGGCGAAGTGCCTGCGGAAATAAGAAAGAGCATGGAGTTGTGGGTGGGCTGCATTGCCGGCGCACTGCAGGAGACCGAGTACGTCGAAAAATTGGATGCCGCGGGGTTCGACGCGATTGAAGTGGAACCGACGCGGGTTTACCAGGTAGAGGAAGCGCGGGAATTTCTGCAAGCGGCGGGATTCGACGCGGAAAAGGTTGGCCCGCAGATTAAAGACAAGTTCATGAGCGCATTCGTTCGGGCTACCAAGCCCATCGGGATGCCCTGCTGCGGCACGGACTGCTGCAACTGAATTTTGTCGCCATGCAACATCGCTACAATGTGTTGTTTCTGTGCACGGGGAATTCCGCGCGTTCGATTCTTGGGGAAGCGATCCTGAATCGCCGCGGGCAGCCCAACTTTCATGGCTTCAGCGCGGGCAGCCATCCCACCGGGCAAGTGAATCCGTACGCATTGCAGCAACTCGAATCGGCGGGCTTGCCGGTTGAGGGTTTGCGGAGCAAAAGCTGGGACGAGTTCGCAAAGGCCGGCGCGCCGCAAATGCATTTTGTGTTTACGGTTTGCGATTCAGCGGCGGCGGAGATTTGTCCGGTGTGGCCGGGCCAGCCGGTTACCGCGCATTGGGGGATTCCTGATCCTGCGAGCGTTGTGGGTTCACCTGAGGAGATTGCGCGGGCGTTTCGCGACGCGTTTGTAACTATGGGACGCCGAATCGATCTGTTTGTTAGCTTGCCGCTTGAGAAACTCGACGCCCTGGCGGTCAAAAAAGAAGTGGACCGGATCGGCCAACAGTAGATTTTCCGAGCAGCGAGAGCGACCAGCTAAAGTCTCTGAGTTTAGTGCAGGAAATGCCGCATGTTGGTGAACACCATTGCAAGACCCAGGCGGTCGGCGGTGGCGATTACTTCGGAGTCTTTCACCGAGCCTCCTGGCTGAATCACGGCGGTGGCGCCGGCCTTTGCGGCTTCTTCGACGCCGTCGGGGAACGGGAAGAAGGCGTCGGAAGCGACGGCGGTTCCCTTCAGCGAGTTTTGCGCTTTCATAACGGCGATCTTCACGGAATCAACGCGGCTCATTTGTCCGGCGCCCACGCCGAGTGTCGCTCGATCCTTGGCGAAGACGATAGCGTTGGACTTTACGTGCTTGCAGACTTTCCAGGCGAATTTCAGGTCCACTAGTTCGGCGGCGGTCGGCTCGCGCTTCGTGACGACTTTGAGTTCCTTGTCGTTCAGATTGCCGAGGTCGGGCTGTTGAATCAGCATGCCCCCGAGAATCCGCTTCATCTGTAATTCCTTGTCGTGGTCCAGGCCGCCCTGCGGCAGGTGCAGCAGGCGCAGGTTTTTCTTGGCGGCAAAGATTTCCTGCGCGCGATCGGCGAAGCCCGGAGCGACGATGCATTCGACGAAGAGCTTGGCGACTTCTTCCGCGGTCAGGGCGTCGACGATGTGATTGAACGCTAGCACACCGCCGAATGCGGAGACCGGATCGCTGGCGAGCGCTTTCGTGTAGGCATCGAGCAGGGTGGACTGCTCGGCGGCGCCGCAGGGGTTGTTGTGCTTCATGATGACAGCGGCGGGCCCTTCGAATTCGGCAACCAGGCTGCGGGCGGCTTCGAGGTCGACGTAGTTGTTGTAGGAGAGTTCCTTACCTTGAAGCTGTCTTGCGGCTGCAAGTCCTGTTGGCGGATGGCCGGCGGGAATGTAGAGAGCCGCGGCTTGGTGCGGATTTTCGCCGTAGCGCAATTCCTGTTTGCGGCGGAGGGCAACGTAGACGCGTTCGGTGAGGCCACCCTTTTGCTGAACCTCCAGCTTTTCTCCGTGCAGGGCGAGGCGCTCGAGATTCATGGTGATTACACCGTCGTAGCGCGAGGTGAGGCCGAATACCTTGCGGGCTAGGTCGAGCCGCGTTGCTAGCGTTGTGTCGCCGTTGGTTTCGAGTTCAGCGGCGATGCGCTGGTAGTCCGCGGGGTCCGTGACGACCGTAACGCTTTCGAAATTCTTGGCCGCGGAACGCAGCATCGTGGGACCGCCGATATCGATATTTTCGATCAGCTCTTCGGGCGGAAGGTATTCCTTCGCGGCCGTGGCTTCGAAGGGATAGAGATTCACGACCACCAGATCGATCGGCGTGATGCCGTGTTCCTTCGCTTGCTTCAGGTCGTCAGGATTGTGTCGCCGGTAGAGCAGGCCGCCATGCACCTTGGGATGCAGGCTCTTCACGCGGCCGCCTAGCATTTCCGGCCAGTTGGTGAAGTCGGAGACGTCTTTTACCGGCACGCCGGCTTCGCGCAGGAGTTTCGAGGTGCCGCCGGTGGAAAGAATTTCGATTTTCAGCGCCGCCAGCTTGCGGGCAAACTCCACGATACCGGTTTTGTCGAATACGCTCAGCAGCGCGCGCTCCACGGCCATGTCGCCTCCAATGCGGTAAAGAACGTACCAGTTTACGCGGAGGCGCAAAAATTCGGAAACACGGATCTGTGGGAAAACCTTGGAGGGGAATGTCAGGATTTAACGAGCGCTTTGAGCTTTACCTGCCCGTCGATGGTTTCGACCACGTACTCGACTTCGTTGCAGTTTTTCTGCTTCTGGAGATCCTTGGTCTTTTTGCGCACGAATTCGTTGAAGCCGGCGCGCGTCATTTTGCCCATCTCTTCGCCGGCCTCCTGTTTGGCGCGAACGAAAGCTTCAAACAACTGTTCCACCTTGTCCGGTTCTTTTTCGGGCGCGGTGCAGACCACGCGAAAAACCTTCGCCGCTGCTGTGGAAGCCGCGGCCGCCTCCGTGGCGGCTTGCGCCCTGGCTCGCTCGGCTTCGATCGCTTTGGCCGCGGCGCCAAAGTGGCGTTGCACTTTGCCTTCTTCGCGCTGCGCGAGGCGCTTGCGGAAGACGTCTTTATACTTTGCGTAAGTTTGGGAGAGATTGCCGAAGCGAAATCGCTGACCGAACTTCATGTCGCCGCCGCGCTCGCCATAGCGCTTGACGATCATTTCAATGCGCCATTCGATTTCGGTGGGAGGGCGTTTGCGGCCGCCACCGAAATACATGTCGTACTCAATTTTGAGCTGACGAATGTCGCGCTCGAGTTGCGAGAGATCCTCGTCAATGGTGGCCATGAGATGGAAATCCCCGAGAGTTCATCCTAGAAGCGGTTTCGGCGGACGTCAACGCCGGAGGGGCGTGGCGCTGCGCATGAAACAACGGCCGGGATGCTCGGGGCTGGCTGTTCGAACAGTTGGCAATTGCGGGGCGATTCCCTGCTGTGCTCCAATGGCGGCATGGCGGAACGGGCAAAACCTGCGTCGAACGCGGACCAGACGGCGCTGCTGCGGCAGTTGCCATCGGTGGATGAACTGCTGCTGCGCCCACAGGTGGCCGCGTTGGGATGCACGCTTGAACGCAGCTTCCTGGTCGAGATGGTTCGCGGGGTTCTTGCGCAACTGCGGCGGGAAATTGTTTCGGGCGAATCGCAGGAAGAGACTCAGCTTGCCGCGGTGGGGATTGAGTTGCGCGTTATGCGGAGTGTCGAGCAGGCGCTTGCGCCTTCGCTACGCGGGGTAATCAATGCTTCCGGCGTAATCCTGCACACGAACCTGGGGCGGGCACCGCTGCCGGCCGCGATCCTGGAAGAGTTCCGGCAAACCGCGACGCAATACTCCAATCTTGAATACGACATTGCCGCCGGGGCGAGGGGGAAGCGCGACGTGCACACTTCGTGGCTGATCGAGCGGCTGACCGGCGCGGAAGCGGCGATTGTTGTGAACAACTGCGCGGCGGCGGTGCTGGTGACGCTGGCGGCGCTGGCTCGTGGCGGCGAGGTGATTGTCTCGCGCGGCGAGTTGATCGAAATCGGCGATGGCTTCCGCATTCCGGAAATTATGGAGCAGAGCGGGGCTGTGCTTCGCGAGGTGGGGACGACGAATCGGACGCGGATCGGCGACTACGAGAACGCTATCAATGAAAAGACATGCATGATTTTGCGCGTGCATCCTTCGAATTTCACGGTGTCGGGATTTACGGAGAAGCCTGAAGTGGCGGAACTGATTGCGCTCGGACAGCGCAGCCGGCTTCCTGTGGTGGAGGATCTGGGCTCCGGCTGCCTGGTAGATCTATCATCCGTGGGGATCAACGAGCCCACGGCGCGGGAAAGCGTGGAGGCGGGGTTTTCGCTGGTGCTCTTCAGCGGCGACAAAATGCTAGGCGGACCGCAGGCGGGCATCATTGCCGGGGAAAAAGTCCTGGTGCAAAAAGTTCGGCGCCACCCGTTGTTCCGGGCGCTGCGCGTGGATAAATTGACGATCGGCGCGATGGAAGCCACGCTGCGTGCGTATCTTCGCGGGGCGTGGCAGGAAATTCCAGCGCTGCGGATGATGCAGATGAGCATCGAGGAGATTTCCGCGCGCACGGATGCGTTCTTAAAGAAGTTGTCAGCGAAAACCGCCAATGCCGATGCGGAACTGGAAATCGCCGATGGGCGATCGCTGGTGGGTGGAGGCTCGACACCGGCGCAGTCGCTGTCGACGAAGGTCCTCCGAATTGCCAGCGCGCGGCATTCAGCGAGCGAGTTGGAGACTCGGCTGCGAACAGGAACAGGTGCGACACCGGTGATCGCGCGGATTGAAGAAGATCGATTGTTGATTGACCTGCGGACGGTTTTTCCGGAGCAGGAGCCGGCGCTGGCGGAAGCGTTATCCCAAGCACTGCGCTGAAAATCATTTCGAAAATGCCATGCTTGGCGGAGCCATTTCATCCTAACTTCCCGAAACAATCCGGAACGTAAACTGAAGATGTTCAGCTTTGTCGTGCGTGGGAAAAAGCTGGCGGAATTGCGGAAGCCGATTCCCAATTTACGGCGGGGGTGGGCGCTCGTTCGCGTGCGATTGGCCGGGATTTGCAATACGGACGTGGAGATTTTGCGTGGTTACCGCAACTTTCGAGGCACGCCCGGGCATGAATTTGTGGGTGAGGTGGTGGAAGTCGCCGGTGTTTCAGCGAAGACAAAGAAGCGGTGGGTGGGCAAGCGCGTGGCGGGCGAGATTAATGTGGCCTGCTCGGCGTACGGCATTCGGCATGTGTGTGACTTCTGCAAACGCGGTTTGAAGACGCACTGCGCGCGGCGTACGGTGCTGGGGATCGTGGCGCATGACGGGGCGTTTGCGGAATATTTGACGCTGCCGCTGGAGAATCTGCATCTTGTGCCTTCGAACGTGAGCGACGAGAAGGCCGTGTTTGTGGAACCGCTTGCTGCGGCATGCCAGATTCTGGATCAGATCGATATTCGAAAGTTTCGCAGCGCGGCAGTGTTGGGCGATGGCAAGCTTGCGCAATTGATTGCGCTGGTCCTGCGGGCTGCGGGTTCGCGCGTTGTTCTCCACGGGAAACATGCGAGCAAGCTGGCTCTCGCGCGGCGGGCGGGCGTCGGCACTAAGAAAGTGCGCGGCGATGCGAGGGATTTAAAACGGGTGAAGGAAAATTACCGGTTGGTGGTGGAAGCGACTGGGTCGCCGACGGGCTTGGCGTTGGCTCAGCGGATGACCGAGCCGCGAGGCACGCTGTTACTAAAGTCCACATTTCATGGGGCGGCGCTGGTGGAGACCTGGCCGATCGTGGTGAAGGAAATCACCATTATCGGTTCACGGTGCGGGCCGTTTGCCAAAGCCATCGCGCTGCTTCACACCGGCAAGGTAGATCCCACGCCTCTCATTTCACGCACATTCGCGCTGAAGGATGCGTCAAGAGCCATCGCGCATGCCCAAAAACGCGGCGTGATGAAAGTCCTGTTGCGGAATAGCTGATTACAGACGGTTGATGCAGGAAGCGACGCAGGCGGCGCCGAAGCCGTTGTCGATGTTCACGACGGTGACGTTGGAGACGCAGGAATTCAGCATGCCGAGGAGCGCGGCTACGCCACCGAAGCTGGCGCCGTAGCCGGTGCTGGTGGGCACCGCGATCACTGGAATGCCGACGAGGCCGCCCACGACGCTTGGCAGCGCGCCTTCCATTCCGGCGACGCAAACGATGACCCGGGCTTCGGTTAGCTCGCTGCGATGCTCGAGCAAGCGGTGAATCCCGGCGACGCCTACGTCATAAAGTTGCTCCACGCGATTCCCCATCATGCGAGCGGTGAGGACGGCTTCTTCGGCGACAGGGATGTCGCTGGTGCCCGCGGATACGACCAGAATCGTTCCCTTCCCCGAGATTTCCTTACTGCGTTCGATGGTAATCACGCTAGAGAGCGGGTGAAATTTCGCGGGGCGGCTGACGCGCTTCACGGCGGCGAAGATTTTGGCGTCCGCGCGGGTGACGAGCACGTTGTGGGTGGAGGCTTTTTTCGAGACCATTGCGCGGACAATTCCCGCGACCTGCGCGGGCGTCTTGCCCTTGCCCAAAATCACTTCGGCGTAGCCCTGCCGCAGCGCGCGGTGATGATCCACTTTGGCGAAGCCGATGTCCTCAAAGGGCAGATGCTTGAGCTTGGCAAGCGCGGCTTCCGTCAGGAGTTTCCCAGACTCCACCGCTTGCAAAAGTTTCAATAGTTCGTCGGATTTCATCGTGTTTGGCCGTTACGCATCTTAACATCGAGGCGATGCCACCGCTAAGCTTGACTTGCCTGCGAGCCGCTGCGAGACTGAAAGAACCGCATACAATTCCATGCCTTCGATCAAGGGACAAACGATTACCGTAGGTGTGACCGGAGCCAGCGGCGCCGTTTTCGCGCAGAAGACGCTTGCCATGCTGGAGGACGATCCGCGCGTTGGGCGCGTTCACCTGGTGGTGACGGAAACGGGGCAGCGGCTGTTTGCCGAGGAACTTCGCATTACGTCGGGCGATTTGAAGAAGCTGCCGGGGCGCGTGCTTGGCCGTGCGCCCAAAAAGATTGAGGTCATTTCCAATAGAGACGTGGGTGCATCCATCGCTTCCGGCAGCTATAGCGTGGACGCGATGATCGTGATTCCCTGCACCGTGGGCGCGCTGGCTTCGATCGCGTGCGGGACTTGCGACGACCTGATGTCTCGCTCCGCCGACGTGATGCTGAAAGAAAGCCGCAAGCTGATTCTTTGTGTTCGGGACACACCGTTTAATCGCATCCATCTGGAGAACATGCTGCGGGCGCAAGCGGCCGGCGCGGTGATCATGCCGGTGATGCCTTCGTTCTATCACCTGCCCAAAACGATCGATGATCTGGTGACGCAATACGTCTGCCGGGTGTTGGCGCAAGCCGGGTTGCCGCAGGAAAAAATGTTTCGCTGGACAGGCAGCGCCGCATCAAAGAAAGAGGAGAGTTGAGCTGATGGCCGGGCGCATCCGAACTGTACTGGAAATGATCAAGTTTGAGCACTCGGTGTTTGCGCTGCCGTTTGCGCTGACGGGAGCGTTGCTGGCGGCGCGTGCGAGGCTGCACGGCTGGCCCACGCTGCGGCAGGTCTTGTGGATTGTGGTGGCGATGGTGGCGGCGCGCTCGGCGGCCATGACGCTGAACCGCATCGTGGATGTGCGCTACGACAAGGAGAATCCACGCACGAAAACGCGGGCGCTGGCCACCGGGGCGCTTTCCGTATCGTTTGCGTGGACGTTTACGCTCCTTGCGGTGGCGGTCTTTTTCATCGCCGCGTGGCAGCTGAATCCACTGGCATTGAAGCTGGCGCCCGTGGCCATTGCGATTCTCTTTTTCTATTCCTATACGAAGCGGTTCACCAACTGGTCGCATTTGTTCTTGGGTTTTGCGCTGGGCATCTCGCCCGCGGCGGCATGGGTCGCGATTACCGGCGGGCTCGATTGGCGGATGCTTATACTCTGCGGGGCGGTAACCCTGTGGGTTGGCGGCTTTGACGTGCTCTACGCATGCCAGGACGTGGAATTCGACAAGGATGCAGGGCTGTATTCCGTCCCCAAGCGATTCGGGATTGCCAGGGCGTTGCAGATCGCGCGGGTGATGCATGTTGGTGTGGTGGTGCTGCTCAGTTGGCTAGCGTACGGATTTGGGCTGCCCTGGCCGGCTTGGGCAGGAATCGCGGTTGTGGCTGCCCTGCTGGGGTATGAGCACTCACTTGTTAAGGCTAACGATCTTAGCAAGCTGAACGCTGCGTTTTTCACCGTGAACGGCTATATTAGTATGTTGTTCCTGTTGTTCTGGGGCGCCGCGGCGGCTTTATGGCGCGTTTGAACGGTTTGATTATTTCGAAAAGCGAATTCAAGTAGCGGCGAAACACAAATCGCCCTCTAATAGATTGGGATGACCGTGGCTGAACTGACGATTAACGACGCAACACTGAAACCGCTCGCCGACAAGGTGCTGGCCGGCGAGCGCCTCTCTTTTGAGGACGGCGTCGCACTGTTCCGCTCGCCGGATCTGCTTGCCGTGGGCTGGCTGGCGAACCATGTCCGGGAAAAGCGCCACGGGAATGTCACCTATTACAACGTGAACCGGCATATCAATCCCACGAACGTGTGCGTGGCGCATTGCAAGCTTTGCGCGTTTGGGCGCGATCCCAACGCTCCTGGTGCTTACACCTACGCGTTGGAAGAGGTTTACCAGCGCGCGGCGCAAGGCGTGCGCGAAGGCGCGACGGAATTTCATATCGTGGGCGGCCTGCACCCCGATCTTTCGTTCGACCATTTTCTGGAGATGATCAGCGGGCTGAAGCAGCGGCATCCCCATGTGCACCTGAAGGCTTTTACGATGGTGGAGGTGCACTATTTCGCGCGCATCGCGAAGCTGACCATCGAGGAAACGCTGAAGAAGATGAAAGAAGCAGGTGTGGATTCATGCCCCGGCGGCGGCGCGGAGATTTTTCACCCTCGCGTGCGCAAAATCATTTGCGACCATAAGGTGAGCGGACGGATGTGGTTGAACATCGCGAAGAAGGCGCACCGTATCGGCCTACGTTCAAACGCCACGATGTTATATGGCCATGTGGAAACGATCGAGGAGCGCGTGGATCACCTGGTGCTTTTGCGCGAGGCCCAGGACGAGACTCACGGATTTGTCGCGTTCATTCCGCTGGCGTTTCATCCGGACAACACCGCGCTGGCACTTATACCAAAGCCGACGGGCTATGACGACTTGCGTTGCATCGCGGTTTCACGCCTGATGCTGGATAATTTTGATCACATCAAGGCTTACTGGATCATGCTGACGCCTAGCATCGCGCAAATCGCGCTGCGGTTCGGCGCCAACGATCTGGACGGCACGGTAGTCGAGGAAAAGATTTATCACGACGCGGGCGCCAAGACGTCGGAGTTCACGCCGCTTGGGGAACTCGAGCGGCTGATACGCGCCGCGGGCCGCGTGCCTGTCGAGCGCGACACGCTCTACAATCCGGTTGACCGCTCCAAACTTCCACCAATCGTGCCCGCCACGCCGCCGGGACTCGTCTCTCTCAGCCTCAACGTTTAAAGAATCATTTGTAATTTTCGTTGTTGCGCAACTTAGCTGAGATAGCGCACGTCCAATCTCCAGCTTTCGATGAACAAGGAGTCACCCGGGCGCATGCGCACAATCCTACTTCTCACCATTTCGAATATTTTCATGACGTTTGCGTGGTATGGGCACCTGAAGTTCCGCAACGTGGCGCTTTGGAAAGTTGTCGTCATTAGCTGGGGGATTGCCTTCTTTGAGTACTGCTTCCAGGTGCCGGCGAACCGGATCGGCTCCTATGAATTCAACGCCGCACAGCTGAAGACCATTCAAGAGGTGATCACGCTCTCGGTGTTCTCAGTGTTCTCGATTACCTATCTTGGCGAGCCGATGAAGTGGAATTACCTGGTGGGATTCGTGTTCATTTCGCTGGCGGCGTTTTTCATCTTCCACAAGTGGTAGAATTCTGGCTTGGCTGCATAACCACCTCCCGCCCTGGTGAATCAAAGTCATCTGACCCGCAGCCATAGTCAGCAACAAGGAGATACCACCAATGCAACGCAAAGCTTCCGCAGTCTGGCAAGGCGATTTGAAATCCGGGAAAGGATCCATCTCAACCGATAGCGGCACATTGAAGGAGACGCAGTATTCGTTCTCGACCAGGTTCGAGAATGGCGTCGGGACCAATCCCGAAGAGCTTCTGGCTGCGGCGCATGCCGGATGCTTCACAATGGCACTTTCCAAGCAACTCGAGGGCGCGGGCATGGTTGCCTCGAAGCTAGAGACCACTTGCACAATTTCACTCGAAAAGGTCGGCGAAGGCTTTTCGATCACCAAGAGCCATCTTGACCTGGTGGCCACGATTCCGAACGCGGACAAGGCCAAGTTCGACGCCGCCGTCAAGGGCGCGGAGACTGGCTGCCCCGTTTCCAGGTTGTTCAAGACGGAAATCTCGGTGAACGCGCGCCTGGTCACATCCATCTCCGCTTGAGCACCTTGTCCGCCGCGATGAAGGAGGCAGGTTCCGCATGATTCTCGCTCCGGGTGTGTTCATCGCCGGCGTCATCATTTTCCTGATTGTGAGCTGGGACGCCTTCGAGGCAATCATCCTGCCTCGACGCGTTACCCGCAAATTCCGACTCGCGCGCTTTTACTACCAGTTTACTTGGATAACATGGAAGTTTTATGCGCGCCTCATCCCGTCAAAAAAGCGTAGCGAGTCTTTCCTTGGATTTTACGGGCCGATCTCGCTGCTGTTCCTGATCGGGGTGTGGGCCGCCGGGCTGATCCTCAGCTTCGCCATGATGCAGTACGGTGCCGGTTCGGCGGTGAATCTATCCGGTGGGACCCCCAGCTTTTATGCCGACCTGTACCTCAGCGGCACCACATTTTTCACACTTGGCTTGGGTGACGTCGTTCCGCGCTCCGGTGTTTCGCGATTCCTGGTGGTCGTGGAATCGGGCTTCGGCTTCGGCTTTCTCGCCGTGATCATTGGCTATCTGCCTTTTATTTACGGTTCATTCTCCGAACGCGAGACGGAGATTGTGCTTCTCGATTCCCGGGCCGGCACGCCTCCCACCGCAGGTGAATTGCTGCTGCGTCACACGTTTCCGGGAGGCCATGAAGAGTTGCGCAAACTGTTCAAGGATTGGGAACGCTGGTCGGCCGAACTCCTCGAAAGCCATCTTTCTTATCCGGTGCTCGCGTACTTCCGTTCACAACACGATAATCAGTCGTGGATCGGCTCGCTCACCGCCATTCTGGACGCCTGCGCGCTCACGATTTCCGGAATGGAAGATGTTTGCGCGCGGCAGGCACAGCTTACCTTCGCAATCGCGCGGCACGCAGTCGCCGACTTGTGCCAGGTTTTTTCTGCCGCGCCGCGCGCACCGGACCAGGATCGCCTCCCCGCAGAGGTTTTGCAGCTCATCCGCGAAACTCTGGGGAAGCACGGGACAATGCTCTCGGCAACTCCAGAAGCTGATCAGAAGCTCGCCGAGCTTCGCGGGCTTTATGAGCCTTACGTGTTCGCCCTTGCCGAGCGCTTCAATCAGCCATTGCCAACCTGGGTCCCCGCGAAAAAATCGAAGGACAACTGGCAGACCACCGCGTGGACGAAGACTACGAACGGCACAGCGGCAGCCTCACTGGTTCACGACGACCATTTCTAAGTCTGCGACTTTTCCTTTTCCGTTTTGGGACCGGCCCAATTCCGGGTATCGTGTTGTTGCCCAATCGATGATGAATTCATCCAACGGGTTGCGCATTTACGAGCCTTGGGGAGATTTTCCATGAAAGCGATACAAGTGCATCAGTTCGGCGGGCCGGAAGTTTTGCAATTGCAGGAAATTCCGACGCCCAAGCCGGGATCCGGGCAAGTCCTCGTGCGTGTGCACGCCGCGGGCGTGAATCCCTACGACACGTACATGCGCAACGGCACTTACGCGATCAAGCCATCGTTGCCGTACACACCCGGCTCGGATGCCGCGGGAGTCATCGAAGCTGTGGGCGAAGGCGTTACCAAATTCAAGCCAGGCGCTCGCATTTACACTGCAAGAACGGTGAGCGGCGCCTACGCCGAATATACGCTGGCGCTCGAGTCTCAGGTACATGCCTTGCCCGAAAAAATCTCGTATGCGCAAGGCGCGGGAGTTTGGGTTCCCTATGGGACTGCCATCACCGCGCTTGTTCATCATGCGAATGCGCGGCCTGGTGAAACTGTGCTGATTCACGGGGCTAGCGGCGGCGTCGGCACGGCCGCGGCGCAATTCGCGCGGGCGAGGGGCATGACCGTCTTCGGCACCGCGGGCACGCAAAAGGGCCTGGACCTGGTGAAGAAGGAATGCGCGCACCAGGGGTTTGACCACAGCAAGCCGGATTGTGCTGACGAGATCATGAAAGCGACCGGCGGGCGCGGCGCGGATGTGATTCTGGAGATGCTCGCGAATGTGAATCTTTCCACGGATCTGAAGCTATTGGCAATGAACGGCCGCGTGATCATCATCGGCAACCGCGGTGAAATTAATATCAACCCGCGCGACCTGATGGGGCGGCGCGGCACGGCCAGGGGCTTTACCCTCTGGGCGGCGACGGAAACCGAGCTGGTGGAAATTCACGCTGCCATCGGAGCGGGGCTCGAAAATGGCACTTTGCGGCCGATCGTGGGGAAGGAACTACCGTTGAAAGATGCGACGAAGGCGCACGTGGACGTCCTGGCTCCCGGCGCCCACGGCAAGATTGTTCTGGTTCCGTGATTCATTGGGAAGGCCACGCATGGCGCCGCCTCCCTGTTGATTGCCGTCTAATGTGCTCGAGCGGTTCCGGCGTTGCAGCCAGTCGCCGACAAGCAAAGTGTAGAACGGGACGTAGACGAGCCACTGCATTAGCGGATCAAATTTGAATTGGCCGAGGATTCCGTAGCCGATGAGCACGTTGTAGGACAAGAATTGCAGCACGGTGAGCAGCAGCCAGGCGGGATTGGGGAAAAAGCAGAGTAGCGGCACGATCCAAGTGAAATACCACGGGTAGCCGTTGGGCCAGAACGCCAGGCTGGTTCCGATGAGCAAGTAGGCCGCGCGCGCCGGTTCCGCGCGCTTCCACGCGAGGCACAAGGCTAGCCCCCAGATCACCGCGGCTGCAAGCAGCTCGGGGATTCGCGTACCGCCGCCGGTCAACCAATCGATAATCGTATACAAGCTTGCATGATAGTTTTTCCATCGCGCCTCGTAGTACGCCAGGTCTGCGCGAAACGCTCCTAGCGCCCGCCAGTAGGGCAGAACTACCAGCACGCACGACGCGCCCGCAAGCCCGGCCCCCCACCAGCCCGAGCGTTTTTCTGGCCAACCGGCGCGGCGAATCCAGACTGGCAGCAGCACGGCAGGGAAAACCTTGGCCATTGTAGCCAACGCAATCGGCACACTGGCGAGCGCGGGTCTTTTTTTCAACAGCGCAAGGCCACCGACGATGCCCAGGAGCGCCAGAACATCGTTGTGTCCGCTACCGGCAAATTCCACGATGACCAGCGGATTCCAGGCGTAGACTGCGACGCGAAACGAGCGATGCTTTTCTTCGCGGAACATCCACGCCAGGAGCAGCAGCACCAGCACATCGGCGGCTGCAAAAGGCACTTTGAAGGCGGTCGGCCCGGGAAACACTTTCCATGCCGCGCGATAGACCAGTTCTGTCGCTGGCGGGTAGATTGTCGGCGTTTCGCGGCCGGGCATGATTTCGTAATAGTGGTCGCGCAGGTAGGCAAGCCGAGGGTCTTGCGGCGCCAGTACGTAGGGGTTCCAACCGTTCGCCTGAACTTTGGCGTCCCAGCGGTAGCGCTGCAAGTCGTCCGAAAGCGTTGGCTGCATGGGCCAAAGGGTGGCGCGGAATACAAGCGCTGCAAAAATGAGTAAAATGAATGACGCACGAGACGCCCGTGTCTGGTCGAAACCATATAAGGCAATCAGGTAAACTATGCCGGCTGCGAGTGCCAGCACCATAAACGCAATCGCGTGGTTTTTCAGGTAATACAGGCTGTGCATCCGCAGGTAGAGCGCTTCCAGCAACGCGCCTGCTCCCAGCAGCCCGGCGAGCTTCAGATTTTCAGATTGAGTTTCGGAAGTCATTCGGAGAGACGCGCATCTTGTTGAACTTCGCTCCACTTCTATTTGCGGCGCTCGGCCAAGGCGGCCTGAGCCACTACTGGCACAAAATCACGGATAGAACGTTCACCGGGGTTTACAACACCAACACCTTTGACCTGGCGATGATGATTCCGTACTTTATCGTGCTGTTCATGCTGGCGCTTTACGGGCTGCACCGGTACGTCCTGCTCTACGACTACTTTGTTTATCGCAAAAATATTCCTCCGCCGCCTCCGCCTGTCGAAAACTGGCCCAAGGTTACCATACAGCTTCCGATCTTCAACGAACGGTACGTGATCGAGCGGCTGGTGGACGCGGTCGCGCAGTTTGACTACCCGCGCGAGTTGCTGGACATCCAGGTGCTTGACGATTCGACCGACGAAACGCGAGAAGTCGCTCGTGCCTGCGTCGAGCGCCACGCCATCCAGGGACTGCCAATCAGCTACATCCACCGGATGAATCGCGAAGGATTCAAGGCCGGAGCGCTGGAAAACGGATTGAAGACCGCGCAGGGCGAATTCGTGGCTATTTTCGACGCGGATTTCATCCCACAGGCCGATTTCCTTCGCCGCACGGTTCCCTATTTTCTCGATCCCGCGACGGAAGGCAAGATTGGGATGGTGCAGACGCGCTGGACGTATCTCAACAGCGACTATTCGCTGCTTACGCGCGTGGAGACGATTCTGCTCGATGGGCACTTCGTGATCGAACATGGCGGCCGCTCGCGCCGGGGGACATTCTTCAACTTCAACGGCACCGCGGGCGTGTGGCGCCGCGCCGCGATTGACGCGGCCGGTGGGTGGGAGCACGACACGCTGACTGAGGATACCGATCTTTCGTATCGTGCGCAGCTTAAAGGCTGGAAATTTCTTTATTTGCCAGACATCGAGTGCGCTTCCGAATTGCCGGTGGATATGAACGGTTTCAAGGCGCAGCAGGCGCGCTGGGCCAAGGGCCTGATGCAGACGGCCAAGAAAATTCTTCCGAAGGTTTTCAGGTCAGACGTTCCTTTTTTTGTGAAGTCCGAGGCTTTTTTCCATCTCACGGCGAACATCTCTTATCCGTTGATGGTGCTGCTCTCCACGATGCTGCTGCCCGCGATGATCGTGCGCTTCTATCAGGGCTGGTTTCAAATGCTGGTGATTGATTTGCCGCTTTTCCTTGCGTCCACGTGTTCCATTTCCAGCTTCTATCTTGCCGCGCAGAGAGAGTTGCGCCCTAAAACCTGGCTGACCACTTTCCTCTATATGCCCTTCGTCATGGCCACAGGCATCGGCATCAGTGTGCGCAATGCGCAAGCCGTTATCGAAGCCATCGTCGGCAAGAAGTCCGACTTTGCCCGCACACCGAAATTCAAGATTGAAGGCAAGACGGGCACGTTTGCCGCCAAGAAGTATAAAAACAAGGCCGGGTGGATGCCGTACTTCGAAGTAGCGCTGGGACTTTATTTCGGGCTTACGGTCGTCTACGCAATCATGAATGAAAACTACGCCACCGTACCGTTCCTGTTGCTGTTTGTGTGGGGCTACCTCTATACCGGATTCATGTCACTGAGCCAGTCGTGGTTTGCGCATCTTCGCTTCGGCGTCAACGCGCCGGAGATGCGCCCGGCATCCACCGGCGCCCCCGGTTTCTAAGCTATGCAGATGTCGCGGTTGTTGAAATTTCGAAGGTCTTCCGACTAAGTCCAGATTCCGGCTTTTCGCCAAACGGTTGTTTGATAAAATGCCGGAATGGCCATCCAACGCGAACAACTGGAAGCAGACGTTCTGATCGTCGGCGCCGGACCGGCGGGTCTCGCCTGCGCGTTGCATCTTGCAAATATCATCAAGCAGCACAACGCCAGCGGCGCCAAGCCCGAGCTTTCCGCCGAAAACATTTACGTCCTTGAGAAGGGCCGTGAAATTGGCGCGCACCAGCTTTCCGGCGCGATCATGAATCCCAAGGCGCTCGCGGAACTCGTTCCCGACTTTCAGAAAACGGCGCCGCTCGACACTCCCGTTACCGATTCCGCCGCGCTGTTCTTCACGGAAAAATCTTCCTATCGCATGCCCATCACGCCGCCGCCGTTCAATAACGCGGGCAATTACGTCATCTCGCTCAACAAGCTGGTTAAATGGATGGGCGGGCTGGTGGAATCCGCGGGCGTTAACGTATTCAAGGAGTTCGGCGGGGCGGAGCTGATTTACGCGGGTGATGGAATCGCCGGCGTGATTACCGAAGACAAGGGCCTCGATAAGAACGGCAAGCCGAAGGACAACTTTACTCCCGGCTACGAACTGCGCGCCAAGGTGACTGTGCTCGCCGAAGGACCCCGCGGCTCGCTCACCAAGCAACTCGTCACTAAAAAGAAGCTCGACAACATCAATCCGCAGAGTTACGGCATCGGCATCAAGGAACTCTGGGACATCCCGCCAGGGAAACTTCAGCCTGGGTACGTTGCGCACACGCTCGGCTGGCCGATTTCGACCAAGATGTACGGCGGGGGTTGGATCTATGGCCTCAGCAACAACCGCGTTTCGATCGGGCTGGTGATCGCACTCGAATACGAGGACCCGCGCTTTGATCCCCACGCGGCGTTTCATACGTGGAAGACGCATCCCTTTGTGCGGAATATTCTGGAAGGCGGAAAGCTGGTTCGGTACGGGGCGAAATCCCTTCCGTACGGCGGATGGTACGCAATGCCGCGCAATTATCTCGATGGCGGGCTCATTGTCGGCGACTCGGGCAGTTTTCTCGATTCGCAACGGCTGAAAGGCGTGCATCTGGCGATGAAGAGCGGGATGCTGGCCGCGGAGACGATTTTCGAAGCGCTCAAGAAGGGCGACTACTCCGCCAACACCTTGAAGCTTTACAAGGAAAAGATCGATCAGAGCTACATCAAGGAAGAACTTTGGAAGGTTCGCAATTTCCACCAGTCCTTCCGCAACGGCTTGCTCGATGGCTTGTTCTACTCTGGCCTGCAGCAGATTACCGGCGGCGCGGGCATCATCGATCCTATGGCCGCGCATGAAGGCTACGCAGCCTATCGTCCGATTTTCGGCCGGCCCGCGCCGGAGCGGTTCAAGGGCGACGGGAAGCTTACGTTCGATCGCCTGACGGACGTCTATCATTCCGGGACGCGCCACGACGAAGATCAGCCGTGCCACCTGAAGGTGGAGGATCTGAACATCTGCGCAACGCGCTGCGTGGAGGAATTCGGAAATCCCTGCCAGTATTTTTGCCCGGCCGCGGTGTATGAGATGGTGAAAGAGGGGAATGGACTGAAGCTGAAAATCAACGCCGCCAACTGCGTGCACTGCAAAACCTGCGACATCGCCGACCCCTACCAAATCATCGATTGGGTCGTGCCCGAAGGCGGTGGCGGCCCGAATTACGAAGGCATGTGATTCGCAATCAGCGCGCTTGTTTTAGTTTGGTAGCAAGCCGTACACGCTCAACTCGCCCCGAGTTCCCACGTAGATCTTACCGTTGGCAATGGTGGGAACAGTAAACTTCACGGCGTCTCCTGCCGCGTTGCCTGTTCCCTGAGTGCTGCGCCACAACTCCGTTCCAACATTTGTAGCGTCGTATGCATGCAGCACGGCTGGGCCATTGGCACAGCAGTCAAATCCATAAGAGCCGTTGTCCAAGGCCCAGACGATTCCATTGGAAGTGGCGCTTGAGGCAGAGACAGACGGTGTTGCCCCTTTGCCATTGAATGAGTTTAAGGAAGCCTTCGGAGCAATATCGAAGAGCCCGGTCAGCGTGTTAAAGGGGAACTGCATGAGCGGCGAGCTCGACGCAGCGATGTAGAGGGAATTGTTCCAGAGAGCGGCGGTCGCCAGAATCTCGCTGGTGCCAACGACTAGCGATTGAACGACGTTGTTTGTTGTCTGGCTGTATCCCCCCATCATCCCGTTGTCCCGGTTGAGCAAATACAAGATACCAGCTTTGCCTCCGCCGATTAGCAAATGAGCCACGGGACCCGAGGATGGGTCTAACAGAATCGCTGCTCCCCCAGCGCCATGATCCCTGTCATTTGCGCTCAGGTTTGCCTGATCCATCGGGGTAAAATAATCGACGACCGATAGGCCGCCGGAAGTGCTTAGTTTCAGTGTGCTGTCGCCGTAGTCCGAGCCGCCGGTATCTGCATCGAATGTTCCGTTCCCCGTAAGGAAATACAGATTCCCCGCAGAGTCTGCCGCGGGTGCGCCGCCCGACATCCATATCCCCGCGTCGCTCCCGTTCGGATTTGCGTTAAAGGTTGCCACACGCGTCAGCATCGATTTGTCATACCCGATCACCCAGCCGTGATAGGGGGGTTGGTCGCCATGCGAGGCCCAGGCCACGTAGACCACGCCATTCAAAAGCACCAAACCCGGCCGCTGATTTTGCCGCAGCGTGTTGAAGGTGACGTTTCCTCCGGATGATCCGGCTCCCGTTCCTGGAACGCTGATCGCCGACGTGATATCCACGGGGCTCCTACTTTTTTCGCTTCCGTCGATCAGGCTCAGTGCGTGCAGCCGCTGAAAGCAGGAAGCCGCGGTGTTGCAACCCGTCAAGTTCGTCTCGCTCTTGCTCACGACATACAGCGTGTTTGTGGCCGCATCAATAACCGGTGTTCCCACGATTCCGATATCGGGGTAAATATCCGCATTACCAACGTCTCCATAGTTCAGGAAAGTTTCCCCTGCGTTCATGAGCGAGACGCTCCAATACTTCACACAGGGACTGGCATCCGCATCGAACGCGTAAACAGTGTTGTGTGAAGTCGCGACAAACACGACATTATGCTTTCCTCCGCTGATATTCAGGTTTGCAACCCAGAGAGGCTGTGCATAGGCAGGTGCGTCGATCGTGCACGAGAAAAGTTTCCCAAAGGTAGCCGTGGCTACGTTCGCGGGTGTGAGAGCGTATTCCTGTGCATTCACACCATCGCGCGACAGGTCGTTGTGATAGGTAAGCACGCCCGGAAGATCGGTGACTCCAATTGTTGCCGCGGCGCTTTTCGAACCATCCGTCACGCTCGTCGCGGTGACTGTAATTGTTCCTGCAGCGTTCGGCGCGACATAGGTCGCCGCTCCCGCGCTTCGAGCGCTGAAGCTTCCAGCGGAAGCGGTCCACGTCACGCCTTGCGGGTCATTGGTTGCGGCGGTTAGCGACATGGACTGGGTGATGGCCAAGCCGCCGCGCTTGGGGGAGATCGAAACCGTGATGCCGCCTGACGGGGTAATCGTCAACGACAAATTCGCCGTTTTCGCCTGTGCCGGGGTTCCCGAATCCTTCACCTGAAAAGTCAGCGGCGTGTTTGTGACCGATACAGCCGGCGTGCCTGTGATTGCGCCCGTCGAGGCGTTCAACATCAAGTTCGCCGGCAATGTGCCGGCGGTCAGAGTCCAGCTGTAGGGCGCGGTTCCGCCGGCTGCGACTAATGTCGAGCTGTACGCCACACCAACCTGTCCGCGTGGAAGCGAGGCCGTCGAGATCGCCAGCGTTGCGGACGCGATGGTCAGCGTCAGGCTGACGCTTTTGGTCTGCATCGGGCTGCCGGAATCCTTCACCTGGAACGTCAGGGCGAGATTGCTCGCGGATGCGGTTGGGGTGCCCGTGATTGCGCCGGTCGAGGCATTCAGCATGAGGCCAGCCGGCAATGTGCCGCTGGTCGTCGTCCACGTAAAGGGGGGCGTACCTCCCGTTGCAACAAGTGTTGTGCTGTAAGCCGCGCCAACCTGGCCGCTGGGCAAGGAAGTAGTCGAGATGGCGAGTGGCGTGGGATCTACGGTGCCGGATGACGAGGAGCCACAACCCTGGAGAAGCATGATGTTGATGAACAAGAGTATAGCGAGGGCAGAAAATTGCCGTGTGTGGCGCTGGCTCGAGTTTTTCATCAGGTGGAGGTTCACTCTCGGACTTGGAATTATGAAATTATCCGTGATCTCTTACGGAAAGGCACTATTGGAAGCCCTGGGACTTAACGGTAGATTCCTGGAGCGCACACTTATAGGAGACGATAAACAAAAATGATGCGCTGTTCAATTCGGGACAGTTCTGGCTCGCGATCATTCGGGTCACGTTGAGGGCGACCAGAGCTTGCGGAAATAGGTTTTTACCCGGGTCCAGGTTGAGACTTCCGGGGTAGCTTGCGGCGTCGAATTCGATTTCGTTGCCGGCGCAGGGCTGCTCGCCTGGGCCACAACCGGATCGCCTTCCACGCGCCCTTGAAAAATCAGTGTGGGCCGCACGCGCACGCGGCGCACGAGAATGATAAGGTTCGGATCGAACTCAGCCTGCACCTTGGCCCTGGCGTCGTATTGCAACGGTGGCATGAACACCTGATAGACGGGCTCCTCGGGCTGCGCAGGCGGAGCTGAGTTCTCCTGCGGCGCGGGCGCTTTTGGCTCCGCGGATTTTTTCTTGATGTCGTCCCTGGTCGCCAGCTGGCTTATCTCGGTTCCCGGAGTCATGGGCTTTATTGCGGTCTGCAAAGTACATATGCAGTGTCCCGAGGCGGTCCGCAGACTTTCGATCTGGCCGTTTGTCAGGGAGACGTCGCCACTCTGCGGCACCAGCACGGTTTGCCCCGTCAACTGCTGCTCGACGCGCACAGCACCCTTGTTCGCGCGGATGCACATCGTGCCCGCGCTATCCAGGCCAACCAGCACGTCTTCGGCGCCATTCCCAATCGAAATCAGGCGCGCCTGTATTTGCGGGGTGTAAATGTTCAGCGAGACCTCGCTGCCGATCTGCGCGTGAATCGTGCCGGAATCGAGCGCCAGGGTGATTGCTCCGCCGGCCTTGAGCATCGAAAAATGCGCCGGGCCGCAGATCACGATCTGCCCGCCATCTACGAGATCAATGCGCGCCTGCCCGGCCTTTACGTGGACATCGCTGCCGCTGCGCAACATCGTCTTCACCTGGCCGTGAACCACTTCCACGTTCATCGGCCCGTCTACCGAGATGGCTTCGCCTTCGATGACGCCGATGGCATCGGCAGGCGGATTGTCGGCGCGTATCGCAGGACCGGCAATGGAAGCGGCGAACACCAGTGCGCAAGCCAGAAAGCTGGCGATGCGGCGGGATGTTTCGCTATTGGCCGTGCCGGTCAATTGCTTCGCTCTCCATCGGGGCGGGGGAAATGGGACACTCTATATACTATAGGAAGATGGAAAACCGCGACATACGAGGCCAGGAATCCGAGGCGGCAGTCAGCGCGCACTATGATACGCGGCTGCCAAACTTGCCGTGGAGCCGGCGCATCCAGATTCCTGTCATAGCAGCGCTTGTGTACAGCGTGATTCGGGTGCTGGGACCCACGTTGCGATTTGAAACTGCCGGCCGCGCAAGAGTCGATGAATTCCTGGCGAAGGAGGAGCCCTGCATCTGGGCTTTCTGGCACAGGGTGATCCTGCCGATTTCGTGGTATGCGAGAAACCGGGAAATTGTGGTGATGAACACGACAGCGTTCGACGGTCAGTGGACGCGCAAGGTGATTGAGCGGCTGGGATTCGGCACGGCGCAGGGTAGCTCTTCACGTGGCGGGCTGCGGGGATTGCAGGTGATGTCGCAGCGCATCGCCGAGGGTTACGACTGCGCGTTTACGATAGATGGGCCGCGCGGGCCGCGGTATGTGGCCAAGGTTGGCCCCGTGCTGCTGGCGCGGATGACGGGCGCGCCGATCATGGTCTTCCACATCGGGGTGGACCGCGGGAAGACGATCGAGAAGACCTGGGATCATTTCCTGTTGCCCGGACTGTTTGCGCACGCGGTGTTGATTAGCGGGAATCCAATTTATGTTCCGCAGGATGCCGATGCGGTGGTGATTGAAGAGAAACACAAAGAGATGCAGCAAGAGTTGGAACGTGTGCGAGATATTGCCGAGGGGTGGTATTCGTTTACGGCGGAGGAAAGAGAAAAGTATCGGGCGGAGTTTGGGTGATAGGATTGCCTTCCCTGCGGCAGAAGCTCTTTCTGAAATTGAGTAAGGACTTTGCGCTGAGGTCCTTCAGCCATCTCCGGCAAACACCACCGGAGTCCCGACACCGGACCTTGTCGGATGGCTTCAGGATGACAATTCAGTTTCAATTTTTACCCCTAATAAAATATGCAAGGAGGCACGCTAGTTGCCGTCGCGTTCGCCGAGCTTGACGGGCAAGTCTACTTTCTTTGCGCCGCGGTAGACAGTGATGGTGACGGAATCGCCGGGGCGCTTGCGGTTCAGCAGGACATTCATGTCGAACTGATTGGCGACCTTCTGGCCGTCGATGCCGACAATCACGTCGCCGCCAATGGTCAGGCGGCGCATCCCGGATTGCACCGTGCGGTCTCCGCCGTGAATTCCGGCGGCAGCGGCGGGGCCACCTTTGGTGGCTTGCTCCACCAGCAGGCCTTCCTGCACGGGCAAATCGAGAGCCTCGGCAAGCCAGCCCGTCAGCTCGAGGGTGCTGACGCCCAGATAGGCGCGGCGGACGCGGCCTTCGGTGATGAGGTCGTTGGCGATGAGCTTTGCGGTGTTGATGGGAATAGCAAATCCAATACCGGCTGCGGTGCCGGAGGGCGTGTAGATGGCGGAATTGATGCCGATCACATCGCCGTGCGTGTTGATGAGCGGGCCGCCGGAATTGCCGCGGTTGATCGAGGCGTCGGTTTGAATCGCGTCGTCAATAAAGGTGCTCTGGCTGGTCTGCACGGTGCGGCCGAGAGCGCTGACGACACCAGTGGTGAGCGTGGACTGAAAACCGAAGGGATTGCCGATGGCGAGGACTTTCTGTCCGACCTGTAGTCCGGAAGAATCGCCGAGTGTCAGCGCTGCGAGATGTTTTCCTTTCGGGTCGACCTTGAGGAGCGCGACGTCATTGCGCTGGTCGGCGCCGATGAATTTCGCCGGGTAGCGGCTCTTGTCGCCAAGGATGACTTCGATGGTTTGCGCGCCGGCGACGACGTGGAAATTGGTGAGGATGTAGCCGCGGGGATCGATGAGGAAACCCGAGCCAGCCCCTTCCACCGGAACGGGATCCATGAAAAAGTCGTACTCGGTTGCTTTGGTGAGGACGTTGGCAACGGCAGGCGACGCCTGGCGATAAATGCGGACGTTGATGGATTCGTCTTCGGTGAGAGATTCAGAATGCTCGGGGGCGTTCTTCAAGTTGAGTCCAGGTTCACTGGGGCTGGGGCTGAGGCGGCGGGCTTCCACTTCTTTGGATTGGTGAGGGCCGTAGCGTGCCCCTACCCAATAGGCGCCCACAAGGAGAATCAGGGCTATCAGAATCAGCCTTACGCGGCTGCGCCCGGTTTGGTATTTAGCATTTATCATTGGCTACTCCAAAGGTTGTCTCTGCCAGTATAAGACAACCGCGGGCAGAGAGGTGTGAGCAGTCAACGTTGGGGAGGAATGACAGGGGACGCCAGACGGATGCTAGTGGCGCAAAGGGCAAGCGGGAGAGCATTTGGGGGAAAACCGCGAGAAGATAGAGGTACCGAACGATTGATTGGGCATTACGCAACGAACACCAAAGCTTGGAGGAACGATGGAAAGCGAACGCCGCCGCACGCCACGCTACATGTTTTTCGCCAGCGCGGAGCTGCTGGAGGAAAGTTCCGAGGTGCGGATTGCGACACGCGTCAGCGAGTTGAGCCGCAACGGGTGTTACCTGGACATGATGAATCCGTTTCCTGTGCACACCGTAATTCGGCTGAAGATCTGGACGGAAGAGAACTTGCTGATTGAAACCAAGGCGTGTGTGGTTTATTCACAGGCAAATCGTGGAGCGGGCCTGGCGTTTGTGGACCTGGATCCAAAACATTTGCCGCTGCTGGATAAGTGGCTGGCGAAAGCGGAGAAAGAATCGTAGTTCGCGGCGGGGTGAAGCTGAGAACGGCTCACGTCCCTTCTGGGGGGGCGAGTAGAAGCTGGACCTACAAAACACAAGAGCAGGCCACTACTTCAGTTCAATTTCGACTATCTGACCTTCGCCGGTTCCCGCGTTCGCCAGTGTATGAGTAACCTTCGTCGTAACCCAGTGAAAATCTCCGGGCTTGATTTCGTGTGTAGCCGACTGTCCACCGGGCGCGGTCATTTTCAAGTTGAACCCCGTGACCGCAACAATCAGGTAGGGGCGTTCGTGCGTGTGCATCGGAGTGGCGCCTCCGGGCGCGAGCGTCCATTTATAAACTCGGGCGCTCGGATTTTCGCCGGCTACCGGCCCGGCGACGGCTGCAGAAGGATGCTCCGGGCGCTGAAGAAGTTCCACGTCCAAAACATCGAAGAGTCCTTCCCCTACGTTGTGTACCCGGTGCGTGAAGGGAGTTTCACGCAGGGTGCGCAAGGAAATGTTGCCGGGCTTCTGTTCGACGGGAGCGCCCTCTGGCTCATTGGGGAGTTGCTGGGCGGCGCTGGAGTGGCCGAGCCAGACGGCCACGTCGTCAACCGAGTGGACGTGATATAGGCTGCGTTCTCCGGGTTGCAGGGTCACTCGCATCACGAGCAGGTTGTCATTTTTCAGGAGGAGATGGTGGTGCGGCTCCTGCTCGACGGGAACAGGTGCAGAAGATTCCTGCGCGGCGAAGAGTGTAAGGATCACGAACGCAGGCGCCACGTTGAGCCAAGGTTTCACGATGGGAGCCTTTCACTTCGAATGCCAGCGGGACGATTCTACTGGTTGGACAAGAGTGCGCCAATGGATTTCTGCGCCAGACAGAGGTCTTGGCGGCCCGCAGAAAAACAAGAGGAACGCTCTCCCAGAGGTCAGAACTTGCATTCGAGATTGAGCTGGAAGCGACGGCCTGGGTAGGCAGAGGCGGGAACACCAAGATTGGGGCCGGCGACACCGATGAACGTGACGTAGTTCGGATGATTGAGGATATTGAAAATATTGAGAGCCGCAGTCAGCACTGGGCCGCCTTTTTTCTCTTTCTTGAAATGGAAATCGTGGGCCACGTTGACGTCGAGGTTCAGAAGGCCCGGGCCGTGCAGTGAATTGCGAGCCGCAAGGCCTCCGTTCGGGCGGTCGTTGAAGACGCCATCACCGTTCGAATCGAGTCCAGTGATTACGTTTACGGGCTTGCCGGAGTACGCCTGAAGCGCGACGCCGACGCTGAAAAGGTTTGACGGCTCAAAGGTGCCGAGCAAATCCAGTTTGTGGCGGCGATCATTGTCGGAGCGTGCCCAGTCAAGATTCGGGAAGTTGCTGTTGCCGGGAAAATAGGTGATGCCGCTGGTGTTGTTGTAGGACTTGCCGAGGGTGTATTGGGCCTGTCCGGCAAAATATTTGGTTGGCTTACCGCGAAACGTGAGTTCCAGCGAATTCCCTTTCTGGTAGCCCTCCGATTCCATCTGGCGGATCTGGCCAAAGGCGGAATTGGGACGGGCGAGATAATCGGGTGCAAGCGGCGCGTTAATGTCGCGCGACATGAAGAGGTCAATGCCGCGCGTGCCGACGTAAGTGGCGCTGAATGTGCTCTTCGAAGTGATCTGGCGCTCGATGCCGAAACTGTATTGAACGATTTGCGGGATCCTGAGGTGCGGATCGAGCACGATCAGGCTGGTGGGGACACCCATCAGGTCCGCCGGAGTGACCGGAAAGGGAACGAATTGGCCAGGGGGCGGCGTAACAATCTGGCGGATGAGGTTGACACCATTAAAGTGCAGCAGGTCGGCGATGGCGCGATTGCCTGAGCGGTCATAGAAAACGCCGGCACCGCCGCGCAAAACGATCTTGCCTTGGGCTTTAGGCGCGTAGGCAAACGCGAAGCGGGGCGCAAAGTTGTTTACGTCGTCGTTGAAATAGTTCTGGAAGTAGTAGCGCACGCCGAGGGTGACGGAGAGATTCGGCTTGATGCGCACGCTGTCTTCGATGAATCCCGAGACGATGCGTTCCCAAAAAACAAGGTGCCCGTTCCCCGTCTGGATGCGGAAGCCAGCGGGCTGTTTTGCGTTGAACGCGTTGATGTCAGCGAATGTGTAAGTGCCTTGCTGATTGGTAAAGTCATCGCTGCCGCGGCGGCTGAGGTCGGGAACGTCCACTCCAAAAACCAGCATGTGGCGGCCGCTGGTGTAGGTAACAAAGTCGGTGCCATCGAAGTGAGCCTCCGTGCGGTGGAGATCCGCCTGCGCACCGCCGCCGGTGAAAACGCCTTGGACGACGATCTGCGAGGCGGCAACGTTGCTGGTGGTGGGGTTATCGTTGTGGCCGAAGAGAAAGCGGAGTTGGTTCACCCACTTCGATGAAAAGATGCGGCGGTAGCTAACGTTGAGTTCGTGTTCGGTAAAACCGGTCGTGTAGCCAGCCTCAGGAAGAACGATGCCACCAACGCCTTGATTCTTTGACTGCTGATCTTCGTAGGAATATCCGACCCAGACTTGGTCGCCATTGTCGAAATCGTGGAAGGCGCGGAAGGAGCCAAAGAAATGTCGCTGAGGTGCGGGCACATTTTCGTCAACAGTGGAGTTAGAGGTAGGCGAGCCGAACGCATGGACGACGGCCTGGAGATTGTCGTTGTCCTGCTCGAGGGAGAGAAGGAAGGTGTTTCTTTTGTCGCGACCGAGCGGCCCGGTGAAGGAACCCTCTTCCATGTAGCGGCTTTCGGAAGGCTTGGTGGCGGCAAAAGTGTTGCTGGCGTCGAAAACGGAATTGCGGGTCAGGAAATTCACGGTGCCGTGGTACGCGGGCGTGCCGGCCTTGGTGGTGATTTCAATGCGGGCGCGGCCGGGGCGGGCGAATCGCGCGGAGTATGGATTCTGATTGATTTTGACTTCCTGCACCGCGGAGGCGGAAACGCCGGGGCCGTTGGCCTCGACGCCGTTGACGACGAGAGAGACACCGCTGGTGGCAATAGCGTCATCACTAAGGAAACGGGAGAGGAGGGTGATGTAGTCGAGATCAAAGACGGGGACGCGATCGAGGGCATCGCGGGTGATGTTGTTGGCATTGAGATTTTCGGAGGCGTCGGAGGAGGTCTGGGGAATGGTTTCGTCGGCGGTGACGCTGACAACCTCACTGACCGCGGAGATGGCCAGCGTGATATGCAGAGGAGAAAGCGGCTTCCCGCCTATTGTGACATCGACGAGACCATCCTTGAAACCCGCGGCGTGGATGCGAAGGCGGTACTTGCCGTGGGGCAGATCGTCGAAGAAGAAGTACCCGACGCGATCGGTGGTGGTAGAGGCCTGAACGGAGCCGCTGGAGGTGAGGAGGGTCACTTGGGCATCAGCTACGTCAGCGGAAGAAGGATCCAGAACGGTGCCTGAGAGAGAGTGGGTGAGAGGGGAGGGTTGCGAAGACTGGGAGAGGAGTGCGGGGGGAAGACCGAGTAAGAAGAGGAAAAAAAGAAGCGCGCGATTCGCGCAATGCACTTGAACTGGCGGATTGGAATTCACAGATTTCATTTGGCCCGTGGGCAAGGCGCGGCGCAGAAAAACACGCGAGCCCAACGAAGAAGGAAATAAGAGACACACCCCCTTCTACGTTAGCAAGGTACGGTAGCCAACCTAAACGGAAGATTAAAGCGTGGAGGCGTTAACCCTTGGCCTTTCGCAGTTCTTCGGTGAGCGCGGGCATGATCTCGAAGATGTCGGCGACGATACCGTAGTCGGCGATTTCGAAGATGGGCGCGTTCTGGTCTTTGTTGACGGCGACGATGGTGCGCGCACCTTTCATGCCGACGACGTGCTGGATGGCACCGCTGATACCGAGCGCGAGATACAGCTTTGGCGCAACGGTTTGTCCGGAGCTGCCGATCTGGCGCTCCATCGGGAGCCAGCCTTCGTCGCAGATGGGGCGGGAGGCGGCGAGTTCCGCGCCCATGGCCTTGGCGACGGCTTCGGCTTGCGCGATGTTTTCGGGCGCCTTGATGCCGCGGCCGATAGCGACGATTAGCGGCGCCTGGGTGAGGTCCACTGCGGATTTTGCTTCTTTGAAGAGTTCGAGAGGCTTGGTGCGAATGTCGGCGGCATTCACATTGACGGCTACCGCCTTGACCGGGGCCTTGCCGCTTGGGTGAGCAGCGAGCTGATCGGCGCGGAAGGCGCCCGATTGAAAGGAAACGAACCAGGGAGCGGCGCCGGTGAAGGTGACGTCCGCTGCGGTCTTGCCCTGAAACATCTGGCGAACGAAAACCAGCTTGCCGCCTTCGCTGCGGAAGCCGACGCAATCGCCGACCATTCCCTTCCCCAGCATGGCGGCGAGTTTCGGAGCGAAGTCGCGCACCTGATAGGTGTGCGGGAAAAGTACGAGATCCGGTTTTGCCGATTCGATGACTTGTTTGAGCGCAATGCAATAGCCGTCCGGAGTGTAGGAATCGAGGAGGTCGTGCTCAACGAGGAGAACTTCGGCGACGTTTTTGGTTGCGAGTTCAGTGGCGAGCGTGGCTATGTCTTTGCCAATAACGAGGGCGCTGACGGTGGCCGACGCCTGGGCGGCGATCTGTTGCGCCGCTACGAGAGTTTCGAAGCTCGAGTTGTTCCACTTGCCTTGGCGTTGTTCGGTGATTACGAGAATTTTCATGCTTTCCGCTCCGATTCTGATGGCGAATTTCTTTTATCGTTGACGCTTTGGATGTCCTTGGCGTTGAGGTCCTTCGCCCATCCTTGTCGGATGGGCTCAGGATGACAAGTTGTGTTAATCGTGCAGCCGGATCATTAGATGACCCGCGCTTCGAACTTGAGTTTTTCAACCAGTTTGGCCGCGACTTCCTTTGGTGTGCCGGTGAGGAATTCCGTTTTCTTGGTTTTGGTGGGGACGTAGATTTTTTCGATTTTTTGCGTGGGCTCGATAGTGACGCCGAGTGATTCGCGGGTGAGTGCGGCGATCTCTTTCTTCTTGGCGGCCATGATGCCCTTCAGAGTGGCGTAGCGGACCTTGTTGATGCCCGACTGAATGGTGAGAACCGCGGGAAGCGGGCACTCGATATGTTGAAACCAGCCGGCTTCGAGTTCGCGCTTGAGTTTCATTTTTGCGTCCTGTACGTCAATCTGCATGATGAGCGTGGCGTGAGGAAGATTCAGCAGGGCGGCGAGAAGGACGCCCGTCTGGCCGAAGCCGTGGTCGTCGCTCTGCAGGCCGGTGAGGACGAGATCCATCTTTTCTTTGGCGATGGCCGCAGCGATGACTTTTGCGGTACCGAGGGGATCGAGTTGCGCGAAATTGTCGTCGGCGATGTGGATTCCTCGGTCGGCGCCCTTGGCGAGAGCTTCCTTGATAGTTTGCTTTACGCGTTCGGGGCCGAGCGAAAGCGCGATAACTTCGCCGCCGTGCTTTTCCTTCAGCCGGAGAGCTTCTTCGAGCGCGTAGGAGTCGGGCTCGTTCATTTCGAAGCCAATGTCGGATTCCTTGATCCAGTTGCCGGCGATGGCGAGCGGCGCGTCTTTGGCCGGAACCTGTTTGATGCAGACGAGTATGTTCATGTGGGCACCTTCCAAATTCGGGAGCGGCCCGCCTCAGAAGGCGGGCCCTACGATAAGTGCAAATTGCCCACGGGCCGGAACCGGGCGCGCGGACGTTGAGATCCTTCGCTTCGCTCAGGATGACAAACGCGGAGTGGAGCGCTCTACTTCCCGGCCCAGCGCTTGAAAATCAGGGCGGCGTTGGTGCCGCCAAACCCAAACGAATTCGAGAGCGCGTAGTCCACGGTGGCTTTGCGGGCGACGTTGGGAACGTAGTCGAGATCGCAGTGGGGATCCGGCTTTTCCTGGTTGATGGTGGGAGGAAGGATCTGATCGCGCAGTGCGAGAACGCAGATGCCGCCTTCCAGGCCGCCTGCGCCGCCGAGGAGATGGCCGGTCATGGACTTGGTAGAGCTGACCGGCAATTTCTTGTTGATGGCGCGTTCACCGAAGAGGCGCTTCATCGCCGTGGTCTCGATGGCGTCGCCGAGCGGCGTGGATGTGCCGTGGGCGTTGACGTAACCGATGTCGTCGGGAGAGAGTTTCGCATCCTTCAGCGCGGCTTTCATCACGCGGTAAGCGCCGTCGCCATTTTCCGCGGGTTGCGTGATGTGATACGCATCGCCGCTCATGCCATAGCCGACAATTTCCGCAAGGATGGGAGCGTTGCGCTTCTGCGCGTGTTCCAGCGATTCGAGAATCAGGATGCCGGCGCCTTCGCCAACGACGAATCCGTCGCGGTCCGCGTCAAACGGGCGGCTGGCTTTTTCCGGCGCGTCGTTGCGCGTGGAGAGCGCGCGCATGGAAGCAAATCCACCGATGCCCATGGGAGTGATGGTGGCTTCGGTGCCGCCGCAGATCATCACTTCGGCCGCGCCGCGTTCAATAATTTTGAAAGAATCGCCGATGGCGTGGGCCGAAGCGGAGCAGGCCGTGGCGGTAGCTGAATTCGGACCGCGCGCGCCGTAACGAATGGAAATGTGACCCGAAGCGAGATTTACGATCGCGGAGGGAATGAAGAACGGGGAAATTTTTCCGGGGCCGCCCTGCATCAGCTTGATGTGCTCGCGTTCGATGATGTCGAACCCGCCGATGCCGGAGGCGACGTACACGCCGACTTCATCGAGGTCAGACTGCTCGGGCTTCCAGTTGGCCATCTTGACGGCGTAATCCGCGCCGGCCAGGGCGACCTGAATGAAGCGCCCCATCTTCTTGAGTTCTTTTTTCTCGATCCACTGGAATGGGTCGAAGTTTTTCACTTCGCCCGCGATCTTGCAGTCGAAACCGGTGGTATCAAAATGCGTGATGAGGCCCACGCCGCTCTTGCCGGCAACGAGGTTTTTCCAGCTCTCCTCCGTGCCGATACCCAGCGCGCAGACCAATCCAACTCCCGTAACGACAACCCGGCGGGTCAACTTTCTTGCTCCTTCAATCGGGGTTTAATGTGCGACCTACTTGCCCTTCGAATGCTTATCGATGTACTCGATAGCGTCCTTGACCGTGGTCATCTTCTCGGCGTCCTCGTCGGGCACTTCGATGCCGAAGGCCTCTTCGAAAGCCATGACCAATTCGACCTGGTCGAGCGAGTCCGCGCCGAGATCGTCCACGAAGGACGCGGTGGGCGTGACTTCGGCTTCATCCACACCAAGCTGCTCGACGATAATCTGCTTTACGC
>Ga0210402_10000703_pt1 | contig 36836 bp, 43 predicted proteins | sample IncBWC7MmetaG_FD_161055 | JGI IMG/M metagenome (GOLD analysis project Ga0210402, IMG submission 161055) | Forest soil microbial communities from Barre Woods Harvard Forest LTER site, Petersham, Massachusetts, United States - Inc-BW-C-7-M | ecosystem: Environmental > Terrestrial > Soil >...
ACAATTACCGTGACCGCGACAAGTGGCGCCCTTGTTCAAACCATGCGTCTGATGCTCACTGTGCAGTAGCGGTAAGGAAGTTCTCGCACTTATGGTGGTATTGGTCCAAGTACGAGCGGCTGTTTGCGGGATATAGAAGACTCTATCCCGATGAGGGCCTTCTCCGAAGAATTCGCGTTCTTGCAAACTAGGCGCGCTGCGGCGTTGGACGTAAACTCTCTTCATGACGTTCACTAACGACTTTCAAGAACTCGCCAGCAGACGTTGGCGATGCTGGACACCGCAACCGGCGAGATGATTCGGGACCTCTTGGGAGGATCAGGAGAGTGCGCGTAAATTGTCGCGGAGGCGATCCAAATCGCCATCGCGCAGAAGTGCCTCGACTGCGGTGTGGGTATTCCTCCAGACTGGAACGGCGCGTGCGAGCAGCCTTCGCCCCTTTGCTGTCAGGGTCATCAGACGGCCACGACCGTCCGCAGGGTCTGCGGTGATCTTGAGCAGACCGCGACGCCGCAAGGGCTTGAGAGCAGCCGTCAAGGTGGTCCGATCCATCGCAAGTAGCGAAGCCACTGCCGCCATACCTGGTGGTTGCGAACGGTTTAGAGACATCATTAGCGAGAATTGTCCGTTTGTCAGACCGAGTGGGCGCAGCGCTTCGTCGAAGCGCCGTGCCAGCGCTCTTGCCGCTCGCTGTACGTGAAGACAGAGACAGGAATCGCGGACTTGTTGCGTTGTCTCAAAGGCCGGGCTCATAGCAGTGACCATAGACAAATAATATGGATATCAACGTATCTTGCCAAGAGGCCATAATGCATGGTACGTTGATATCAATGTATCTTGCTGAGCGGGAGCAGGATCATCCCTCATCGATGCTGCGATCTTCAGAATCAGGAGAAGTCATGGAACGAAAAAGCATAAGGACGAGCGCATTAGCGAGCATTGCTGTGGTCGTCATGTTCGGCGTGGCGTGGGAAGCAAAAGCTCAGGACACCAAGATACCGTATCCGAGCATGGCCCCGCTCGAACAATACCTGATACCGGATCGCAACGAGGAAATGAAGCTGGCGCGGAGTGCTGCGCCCGACTCCATCTCAGGCGATGCCGGGGTCTTGGTCCTCGGACGACATGGCTACGAAACGGCGATCAAAGGCAAGAACGGTTTCGTGTGCGTCGTAGAGCGATCATGGATGTCTCCATTTGACTTCGCGCAGTTCTGGAACCCCAAGATGCGAGGTCCGATCTGTTTCAATCCTCCTGCGGTGCGATCCATCCTGCCGCTCACTATCAAGAGGACGGAGTTGGTATTGGCTGGACTGTCCAAAGCTCAGATCATCGATGGTATCAAGGCGTTCGAGAAGAAAGAACTGCCGGCTCTGGAACCGGGCGCAATGTGCTACATGATGTCGAGCCAAGGGTACCTAAACGACTCCGCCGGGCATTGGCTTCCGCATTTGATGTTTTACATCCCGCTAACGGACCCCAAGGTTTGGGGTGCGGATATGCATGGCTCCCCGGTTATGTTGAATCCACAGTTTGGGGGCGCCCCGGAGCCAATAACCGAGTTCATGATTCCCGTCGGCCACTGGTCGGACGGGACGGCTGTTACTCCCAAGAATGAGCACTAACGTTTTACTTTGAACGAGTCGTCGCCATGTGAAGAAAGTTAGTCGGAGCTTGAATGCAGCAGGCCAGCGATGGGAAGGTCACCGGAGTTGCGGTTTTCTTGAAGGCAGGCCGCACGAGCGCCACTATTCAGCAGCTTTAGCAAGGTATGCCCAACACCCCGGGCAAAGCGCAGGAGGTCGTCGGAGTCAAGGTAATCCCGGCGGCCTCCTGCTCCGCCTAAGTCACGCAGGTGCCGCGTCTCTCACGGTCCGAGAGGCATTTGGCCCTTCGTACAATTCGCCTCACCGGCCTGAGAATCCTGATCGCATGGCCATTTCACGACACAAACTCCGCGAATGCTATATCCCGCCCGGCTTCCCGACATTTGCCGGTGGGCCATCGTTTTGCAAACTAGGCGCAGTGCACCGTTGGACGTAAACTCTGCTTATGGTGTTCACGAAACGACTTCGCGAGGGGATACGGCGGGGAGAGATCACTTGTAGTGTGCGCATCTGGATGAGTCCCCGCGTCCGAGTAGGCGGGCGATACCGTATGGAAGAGGGCGAGATTGAAGTCGATTCGATTGAGCCGATAGGGTTTCCAGATATTACTCCTGAACTGGCGCGCGAGTCTGGATTCCTTGGCGTTCTGGACCTGCTCAAGGTTGCGAAACATGGGCGAGGCGAGAAGATTTATTTGATCCGGTTCCATTACGTGCGACGGCGAGGCAAGCGAAGGGGGCGGCGTAAGTCTGGTTAGAGCTTCGAGGCGTACTCACTTATAGACCATTTCCCATCTATTTTCCTGACCGCGTATTCGCCTGTTCTTTGCAACACTGCAATGTCGCCTTGACCTTTGTTTATATCGCGATAGTCCAGAACTTCTGCACGTACCCGCGCGCCCTGCGATGCGTCAAGGCTTACGAATTGCATGCGAACCTCGAAGCCGCAATTAAACTTTTTTGGCCACTCGGCAGCGCTGCAGACATTTAGATTCCGTTGCCGGAGAATCTTGACCAGCTTTGGACTGGGGTCCATCTGTCCTACTGAGAGACAAATCAAGTCTCTTTTGGTCCAGTTGTTGGCAACAGCCTCGGTTTTCAGTACTAGCGACAGCACCTCAATTTCGTCGCCGCTCTTCGGCGAATAGGTCTTTTCATCGGAGTTCAAAACGACCGCAAAGAAAGTCGGGATCAAAAAGGCGAGGACAGCAGTTGCAGCTAGCCCTATCGAGGAACTGCGTTGGCTCATAGCGAGATTCTATTCCAAAATCGCATTCCGCCCCTGATTACTTCTGGTTTTGTCCATTCATCAGGACTTATGCAACGATGTTGGCGTCTATACTCTGCGTCGTGCTAATCAAGAATTAGCGCCCGGTCTGCGGGACACGGCATCTAAGTTTTCGAACCCGTGGTGATTGCGGACGCAAAATAGCCTGGAGGTGTACCCGTGACTGAAGCATCTGATTTGCGGATGACGAGAATTCCCCTCAGCAACGGAGCCGGCCAGATGCCGGCGCTGGGCTTTGGCACGTTGATTCCGGACGCTGCCTTGACGATCACTGCGACCAGAGACGCGCTGGAAGCAGGATTTCGACACTTCGATTGCGCGGAACGATACGGGAATGAGCGCGAGGTTGGCAAGGCTTTGCAGGCAGGACTTGCCGCTGGGGGGATTGCGCGCGGGGACATTTTTGTTACCACAAAGCTGTGGAACTCCAATCACCGGCCTGAGCGGGTCGAACCAGCTTTTGAGGCGAGCCTGGAAAGACTGGGGCTCAGCTATCTGGATCTCTATCTCATTCACACTCCGTTTGCATTTCAGCCCGGAGACAATCAGGATCCTCGAGATCAAGACGGCAATGTCCTTTACGACCACGGCGTGACTTTGCTCGATACCTGGCGGGCGATGGAGAGTCTCGTGGATCATGGCAAATGCCGGGCCATCGGACTCTCTGACATCGGTTTGGACGAAGTTAAGACCATCTATGAATCGGCGAGAATCAAGCCAGCCGTGGTCCAAGTCGAAGCACATCCGTATCTGCCGGAAACGGAGCTATTGGAATTCTGCAAGGAGAAGGGCGTTGTGCTTTTGGCTTTTGCGCCACTCGGTCACGGAATGAAGCCCGGGCTGCTCGAAGATCCAGTGATTTCGGGTATCGCCGCGCGGGTTGGAAAAACGCCGGCGCAGGTGCTGCTGGCTTGGGCGGTGCAACGGGGCACGGCTTTGCTTACCACGCCGAGGAGCGCGGCCCGCGCGAGAGAGAATTTCGACATCTCGCCCCTTCCTGCAGACGCGCTTGACGAAATCAATCGAATTCAGACCAGACAGAGGCTGAATCCAGTGGTGAATACCGGGGTTCCGGGTTTCATCCCAAAAGCTAAGGGAGCATGAAAGCGAAACCGGAGCCAGAGCAAAATTGGTGGCTAACCGTTTTCGACGCGGGTTTTTATGTCCGCGTAGGCCGCGTCGATTAGTTTGTTTAGGGCTGCGGCGTTTGTGGGCGTTGCTGGTTTCAGCTTAACGTGGCGCATGAATTTGCCGGTGCCTTGCAGCAGGCGAGCGGGGTCCGGCAGTGATGCGCCTTGAAAGAAGCCTACGTTTACGTGCGAGGTGAAAACGTTCACATAGCCGAATGGGGCATCTCCCAGGCAGGCAGTCGGGCAGCCGTCATGCACAAGCTCGCGGACTTCGTCGCCGCACTTTCGCATTGCCTCAAACCAGCGGTGGGCGATGGCCCCTAGTTCGCCTGCGTGTTGTTTCATCCAGGCGTCGATGGCGGGATCGCGCTGGACAGCGCCGTCGAATCGCAGCAAGTCCGTTTTCATCGTCGCTCGCCTTTCTGCTTTCCTTGGTTACGTTGCACCCAGCGGCACAGAGAAGAAAAAGCAGATTCCTCGCTTCGCTCGGAATGACAATTTTTTCATCTCCTGCTCTCCGTGGAAATTGGCTTTGTTAAGTGACGGGTCGCGTCATCAACATGAGACGCGTCTGCATCCTCTGGTCTTTCGGGATTAGCTTCAAGTAGCGGCGCACGTGTTCTGCCGCGAGTTCAATGTCGCCAGAATGCCAATAGAGCAAAGCAAGGAGTTGCTCATTTAGAGGTATCGGACCTGGCCGTCTTGTCGGGAGCATCGATAGGAACTCGCGTGCTATTGGGTCCGTCGGTTCAGGAACCGGACCTCTCAAATAAGTCTCTGGCAGTTTGAACTCTGCCTGTGCAGCCTCGACCACTGCAATAAGGCTCCCAATACTTTTGAATTGCTCGAAAAAACGCTCGCCAAAGCGTTCAAACACTGCTGCGTTGCTTGCAAGTTCGTTTTCGTCCCATTGCGCTGATTTAAAGTGCGCCCCGTCACGATGGAGGTACGCGTGGAGGCAGACGCGCTCTTTCATCGCCTCATCAGCCTCGAACGGGTCGAAGACAGCCACGAACAGATTGACAAGAACGTCGCGAGACCATTTGCATCTTTGAAAACAAACCGAGTGCCTGACCGGACCGTAGTTCTTTTCGAAGCACGAATGCTCAACCCGAAAACCGAGCCTACTCATGACTGGCTTCCACGTATTTCTCAACTGCGCCGCTGTGTACCGAGCCATAATCGACGATCCTTGTGGCCAGCCCCTTGGGTAATTAGGAGGATTTGGATTTTTCCAGGGCTTCGGTTAGGGCGGGCATGATTTCGAAGATGTCGGCGACTACGCCGTAGTCGGCAATTTCGAAGATGGGGGCGTTGGAGTCTTTGTTGATGGCGACGATGGTGCGAGCGCCTTTCATGCCGACGACGTGCTGGATGGCGCCGCTGATGCCGAGGGCGAGGTAGAGCTTGGGAGCGACGGTCTGGCCGGAGCTGCCGATTTGGCGCTCCATGGGGAGCCAGCCTTCGTCGCAGATGGGGCGGGAGGCGGCGATTTCTCCGCCGATAGCTTTGGCGAGAGCTTCGGCTTGGGGGATATTTTCGGGAGCTTTGATGCCGCGGCCGATGGAGACAATGATGGGAGCTTGCGTGAGGTCGACCGCGGATTTGGCTTCTTTGAAAAGGTCTAGGGGCTTGGTGCGGATTTGATCGGGGCTTAGCGTTACGGCGATTCCGTTTACCGGAGCTTTGCCGGATGGATGCGCGGCCAGGAGATCGGCGCGGAAGGCGCCGGATTGGAACGAGGCGAACCAGGGGGCGGCACCTTGAAAGGAGACGTCGGCGGCGGTTTTGCCCTGGAACATTTGGCGGACGAAGACGAGTTTGCCGGATTCGCTGCGGTAGCCGATGCAGTCGCCGATCATGCCTTTGCCGAGAGACGCGGCGAGCTTCGGAGCGAAATCGCGGACTTGATAGGTGTGGGGGAAGAGGACGAGATCGGGCTTGGCGGAATTGATGACTTGGGAGAGGGCGACGCAAAAGCCGTCGGGCGTGTAGGCTTCGAGCAAGTCGTGTTCGACCCGGAGGACCTCGGCGACGTTTTTTGAGGCGAGTTCGCCGGCGAAGGCAGAGACGCCTTTGCCGATTACGAGGGCAGAGATGGTGCTTGAAGTGTCCCTCGCGATTTGCTGGGCGGCCGCTAGAGTTTCGAAGCTGGCGTTGTTCCATTTGCCTTGGCGTAGTTCGGTGATGACGAGGATTTTCATGGTCAAATCACCCGCGCTTCGAACTTGAGCTTTTCGACGAGCTTGGTGGCGACTTCCTTGGGAGTGCCGGTGAGGAATTCGGTTTTTTTAGTTTTGGTGGGGACGTAGATTTTTTCGATTTTTTGCGTGGGTTCGTGGGAGATGCCGAGAGATTCGCGGGTGATGGTGGCAATTTCTTTTTTCTTGGCGGCCATGATGCCTTTTAGAGTGGCGTAGCGGACTTTATTGATGCCGGATTGAATGGAAAGCACGGCGGGCAGGGGGCACTCCATGTGCTGAAACCAGCCGGCTTCTAGTTCGCGCTTGAGTTTCATTTTTTCACCTTCGACCTCGATGGCCATTATGATCGTGGCGTGGGGACGATCGAGGAGCGCGGCGAGGAGGACGCCGGTTTGGCCGAAACCGTGGTCGTCGCTCTGGAGGCCGGTGAGGACAAGGTCCACTTTTTCTTTTTTGATGGCTGCGGCGAGCGCCTTGGCAGAGCCTAGGGGATCGAGCTGGGCAAAGTTGTCATCTGCGATGTGAATGGCACGGTCGGCACCCTTTGCGAGAGCTTCCTTGATGGTTTGTTTGACGCGCTCCGGGCCCATGGAGAGGGCGATGACTTCGCCGCCGTGTTTTTCTTTCAAGCGAAGGGCTTCTTCGAGGGCGTAGCTGTCGGGTTCGTTCATTTCGAAGCCGATGTCGGATTCCTTGATCCAGTTGCCGGCGATGGCGAGCGGGGCGTCTTTCGCGGGGACTTGTTTGATGCAGACGATGATGTTCACGGATTTAGTCCTCGTTGCTGAATTGCCAGCGAAGTTCGATGAATTTGAGAGCCGAAGACCCACCCTCAAAGAACGAGGGTGGGGCACCCGCACAGACTGAAGTCTGTGCCACTTATTTGCCGGACCAGCGCTTGAAAATCAGGGCGGCGTTTGTGCCGCCGAAGCCGAAGGAATTCGAGAGCGCGTAGTCGATGGTGGCTTTGCGGGCCGTGTTCGGGACGTAGTCCAGGTCGCACTCGGGATCGGGCGTCTCGAGATTGATGGTGGGCGGCAGAATTTGATCGCGAAGCGCGAGGACGCTGATGCCGGCTTCGAGGCCGCCTGCGCCGCCGAGGAGGTGGCCGGTCATCGATTTCGTCGAGCTTACAGGGACATTCTTGGCGTAGTCGCCAAAAACCCTCTTGAGAGCGCGGGTTTCAATGACGTCGCCAAGCGGGGTGGAAGTTCCGTGGGCGTTGACGTAGCCGATGTCCTGGGGCGCGAGCTTGGCATCCTTGATGGCCGCGCGCATGACGCGGTAGGCGCCATCGCCGTCGGCGGCCGGCTGGGTGATGTGGTAGGCGTCGCCGGACATGCCGTAGCCAACGATTTCGGCGAGGATGGGAGCATTGCGTTTTTGCGCGTGCTCGAGAGATTCCAGGATGAGGATACCCGTGCCTTCGCCGACGACGAAGCCGTCGCGGCCCGCATCGAACGGACGGCTGGCGTGAGCGGGGTCCTCATTGCGGGTGGAAAGCGCTTTCATCGCCGCAAAGCCGCCAATGCCCATCGGCGTGATGGTGGCCTCGGTGCCGCCGCAGATCATCATGTCCGCTGCGCCGCGCTCGATGATTTTGAAGGAATCGCCGATGGCGTGCGCGGAAGCTGAGCAGGCGGTGGCGGTGGCGGAATTCGGGCCCTTGGCTCCATAGCGAATGGAAATGTGTCCGGAAGCAAGATTGACGATGGCGGAAGGAATGAAAAACGGAGAAATCTTGCCAGGTCCGCCCTGGACTAATTTCCAGTGCTCGCGCTCGATGATGTCGAAACCACCGATGCCGGAGGAGACGTAAACGCCGACTTCGTCGAGGTCAGAATCCGCGGGCTTCCAGTTCGCGGATTTAACGGCGAAGTCCGCGCCAGCCAGAGCGACCTGAATGAAGCGGCCCATTTTCTTCAGTTCTTTTTTCTCAATCCACAGGAAAGGATCGAAGTTCTTGATTTCGCCGGCGATTTTGCAGTCAAAGCCGGTGGTGTCAAATTGCGTGACAAGGCCAACGCCGCTCTGGCCGGCGAGGAGGTTCTTCCAGGATTCCTCCGTGCCGATGCCTAGAGCGCAGACCAATCCAACACCCGTAACGACTACGCGGTGAGTCAACTCTGTAATGCTCCCTGTTGAGGTGATAATTTCGTGGCTTACTTTCCCTTGGCGTGCTTGTCGATGTAATCGACAGCGTCTTTCACCGTGGTCATCTTTTCGGCGTCTTCGTCGGGAACTTCGATTCCGAAGGCTTCTTCGAACGCCATCACCAATTCGACCTGGTCGAGAGAATCCGCCCCGAGGTCGTCCACGAAGGATGCTGTCGGCGTCACTTCGGCTTCATCGACGCCGAGCTGCTCGACGATAATCTGCTTTACGCGCTCTTCCACACTGGCCATTCCGGTGTCCTCCGCGATTTTCAATCGCTAGTTGTGCAATGACGTAGACTAACAACTTCTGGGCCCAAACGCCGCCCTACGGACTCGAATTTCCTCTATCAGGCAACCTGCCCATTCTAGTCAGCCCTTGCAGCAAGGTCAACTTGCGAGCGTTCGCGTGGGGTATCAATCCGAGACTTCCTCGTACGCTACCAAAATTTGCCGTCCGTCTCTTGTGGTTTGAGTCTTGCAACGCACCTTGGCACCTGTATTAAATGCCCAGCGAGTGTCTTCGGGATCGTCGTTTACCTGAGTTATTTGGTAGACGTCATTTCTGATATGCACTGCCTCGACCGCACACAAAACAGCTACGAGTTCGTCGGGCAGATCGACATAGATCTTCAAAATGACGCTCCCTTGAATACTCGTCACGCGAGGTACAAGCCGCCGTTGACATCGAGGACGTGTCCGGTGATGTAAGCGGCTTCGTCGCTCGCCAAGAAAACGATTGCGGAAGCTACGTCGCGGGCCGAGCCCATGCGTCCCAGGGGGATGCGATTCTTGAGTTCGTCTTTCACTTTGTCCGGGAGGACGTCGGTCATGGGAGTGGCGATGAAACCGGGGGCGACGGCGTTCACGGTGATATTGCGCGAGGCGATTTCGATGGCGATGGCTTTGGTCAGGCCGACGAGACCGGCTTTGGCGGCGACGTAGTTGGCCTGGCCTGCGTTGCCCATTTGCGCGACGACGCTGGCGATGTTGATGATGCGGCCTGTGCGGGCGCGCATCATTGTGGCGAGGGCTTGCTGGATGCAGAGGTGGGCGCCGGTTAGGTTGGTGCGGATTACGGCGTCCCAGTCTTCCTGCTTCATACGCAGGGCCAGGCCATCGCGAGTGATGGCGGCGTTGTTGACGAGAATGTCGAGGCGTCCGAATTTTTCGAGAAGATGCTTAAAGCCGGATTTGATTTGTTCGGCGTCGGCTACGTCCATTTTGATGGCGAGGGCGTCGCCACCGGCGGCGAGGATGTCCGTTACCAGGGCGGTGAGTTTTTCTTCGTTGCGGGCTGCGACGGCGACTTTGGCGCCCGCGTGGGCCAGTGCGAGGGCGGTTTCGCGGCCGATACCTTGGGAGGCGCCGGTGACCAGGGCTACTTTGTCTTTCAGGCTGAACATCTCAATATTTTCCTGTGATCAATTTTTGCTCGATCAAAGCTTCACCCCAAGACCCACCTTCAAAAACCGAGGGTGGGGCACCCTCCGTACGGTTACGGCTTCGACCGACTGGATACGTCCAGCAAAATCGTTCGACCACGTCCAACTGCGACAGGCTAAAGCCTGTCCCACTTATGCGGCGTCGGAACGGGCGCCGGCGATTTTCTCGACGGTGGCGGCCAAACTTTTTTCGTCTTCGACGTTGAGTGTGGCTACGGAACGCTCAATCTGGCGGAGGAGGCCGGTGAGGACGCGGCCCGGGCCGAGTTCGACGAAAGTGTTAACGCCCTCGTCGATCAGCATGCGAACGGATTCTTCCCAACGGACAGGCATGGTGACCTGGCGGATGAGAGCTTCGCGGGCTTCATCGCCGGTCGAGATGGTGTCGGCATCGACGTTGGTCACCAGGGGCACGGACAGATTCGCAAAGTTTGTTTTCTTCAAATCTTGAGCGAGGCGCTCTTGCGCGGGCATCATGAGCGCGGAGTGGAACGGAGCGGAGACAGGCAAGATTACGGCGCGCTTCGCGCCGAGTTGGGAGGAGATCTCGACAGCGCGCTTGACGGCGGCGGCGTGGCCGGAGATTACCGTTTGGTCGGGGGAATTGAGGTTGGCAGCGGAGCAAATTTCGCCATTCGACGCGCGCTTACAGGCATCCGCTACCACTGCGGGGGACAGGCCCATGATGGCGGCCATTGCGCCGACACCCGGGGGGACGGCTTCTTGCATGTACGTGCCGCGCTTGCGAACGAGCTGCACGGCGTCGGAGAATTTGAGCGAGCCGGCAGCGACCAGGGCGGAGTATTCGCCGAGGCTGTGACCGGCCACAAAATCGGGAGTGAGACCGCGCTCGGCGAGGACACGGAAGACCGCGACGGAGCAGGTGAGAATGGCGGGCTGGGTATTGGCGGTGAGCTTCAGCTCGTCCTCGGTGCCCTCGAAGCAAATTCTGGAGATTGAAAAACCGAGGGCCTTGTCGGCCTCTTCGAAAACGGCGCGCACAGCCGGATACTTTTCGGCCAGCTCTTTGCCCATGCCGGGGTATTGCGAAGCTTGACCCGGAAATACGAATGCGACTTTGCCCATCGTCAATTCACCTTCTGAGCCGTCATGCGACAACGCTCGCGGCCGAGAGCTCCTGTTCGATTTTTTCGTTGATGCGCGCGCGGGCGAGACCCGCGGCGACGCGGATGGCATTCTTGATGGCCTTGGCGTTTGAGCGGCCATGGCCGATGACGCAAACGCCGCGCACGCCCAAAAGAGGAGCGCCGCCGTACTCCGTGTAGTCAATCGTCTTCCGCAAACCCTTCAAGGCTCCGCGCGAAAATAGAAATCCGACCTGCGAAGCGAGCGAGCTCTGGATCGACTTCTTGAGCAAGCCGAAAATCTGGACGGCAAGGCCTTCGCAGATCTTCAGTGCGATATTGCCAACGAATCCATCGCTCACGATTACGTCGACGTTTCCGGAAAAAAGATCTCCACCTTCGACGTTGCCGACAAAATGAACCGGAAGCTTTTTCAGACGCGTGTAGACCTCACGCGTGAGTTCGTTGCCCTTAATCTCTTCCTCGCCGACGGATAACAAGCCGACGCGAGGACGACGGTTGCCGAATGTCGCCCGGTAATAAATTTCGCCCATCACCGCGAATTGCACCAGATGCTCCGGTTTGGAATCCACGTTAGCGCCGACATCCAGGAGCACGGAAACGCCGCCTTTGGCGTTTGGGAAAGGTGCAGCCAAGGCTACGCGATCCACGGATTCCAGAGTACCAAGCAAAAATCTTGCCACGGTCATGACCGCACCGGTATTTCCGGCGCTGACCAGTCCGTCGGCTTTGGCCTCACGCACCAAGCGGGCCGCGACGTGAACCGAGCTGTCTTTCTTCCGGCGAAAAGCTTGAGCGGGGTGATCTTCCATGGTGATCACTTCGCTTGCCGGGACAATTTCGATGGGCAAGCTGGGCGCCGCGTGTTTGGCCAATTCCGCGCGGACCACGCCGGGCTGTCCGACCAGCATAACGCGAACGCCCAATTCGCGGGCAGCCAGAACACTGCCTTCAACCTCGGGGCGGGGCGCGTTGTCTCCGCCCATGGCGTCAACAGCGATTGTGATCATCGGATTTGTCTTACTGCTTTATCTGGCCGCCAGTTCTTGGACGGGACCGGGCGGCAAAAGGCAGCGTCAGGCCGACTTGTCTTGCACTGCGCGGCCCTTGTAGTAGCCGCAGTGAGGACAAGCCTGGTGCGGCTGCTTAGTTTCGTGGCAGTTCGGGCATTCGCCGAGCGCCGGCTTCTCCAGGAAGTCGTGGGCTCGCCTGGTGCTCGTCCGTCTTTTCGAATGCCGTCTCTTTGGGTTAGGCATAGCAATACTCCTCGTTCCCGCCGCAGTGGGCGGATTGTATGGGCTTTCGGCCCTGGAAACTATTGTTTTTTCAGCCAGTCCTGCTTTAGGCGCGCGAGGGGAGCCAGCCGCGGGTCCGTCGCGTGAGTCTCGCAGCGGCACTCCTCGTGGTTCAGGTTAGCACCGCAGTTCGGGCACAATCCCCTGCAGTCACTCTGGCAAATGACCTTCAAAGGCAGAGCCAACAGCACCTGTTCTCTCAACACATCCGCCAGAAACAGGCCGTCTCCTTCAAAAAAACCAATCTCCGTATCGTCGTCTTTGAGCCGGTCTTCTTTCGGCTTTGCGCCCTTTGGCAAGGGAGCATAAAGCAGATCAAAAGAGCGATTCACGTCTTCGACGACCGGTTCCAGACAACGAGCACAGACCATCTCAATCTTTGTTTCTAGCTGTCCTTCGATACGAATCTGGCCTTCGAGCAGTTCGGCCGTGGCGGTGACTTCCACCGGCGCAACCTGCTTGATTTCCGAGGTATGGTAATCGACGCTGCCCGGAGCGTAGCTCTTCCGGATGCGCAACTTGCGAACCGCGAGATCCTTAACATCGAGAAACACGTCCTGAACGCCTCCGGCGCTAACGCTCATGCTTTATCATTATTCCGTCGCGCGAGCAGCAAGTCAAGGAAGCTGCCCGCTTTCTGATCGTTTTGCTCCCAGAATGGCAAGTGGTCGCTCTAGTACCGTAAGCTCGACGGGACTACCGCAGTTCGGATGCGCAATGTCTTCGTACTTCTCGCCGGGTTCGATGTTGGACTCTCGATTGACGCAGACGTTTCTCAGGGATTCTCGCGCTTTGTGCCGGAAGGAGCCGGGGAAGTAAAGATCCCCGCGTGGAAAATGAGCAGTCAGGGAAAGTATGGCCATCGCTTCCCCGGCAAAGTTGTCCTCCAAGCCAAAAACTGCGCGGGCTACGAAGGAGGAAGGAGAGAGTCAGCCAGCGAGCAGGAATTGCACGGGGCAGGTACTAGAACCAACCAGTTTGCGACCGTCGAGCACAGTATATATCTTGCTGACAAAAAACAACTTACTCATCAATTCGAACATTTATGCGACATTGGCTCATTTCGTGCAGTTTTACAGGTCCCGGTCGAAACCAAATGGGAGAGAACTTCATGAGATTCCGAACCATTCTTTCACTGACAACCCTTTTTCTAGCTTGCTTCACAATCGCAGTATTCGCTCAGGCCCTGCCTGCGGACGATGGTGCTTACAGCGCGAACCGCGCGCCGGAAAATCAATCCTTGTCCGGACAGATCTCTTCTGTGGGGGACGCTGCTTTTACACTGAATATAGCGAAAGGCAACAAGGGACCAGAGAGTGTGGAGTTCCTGGTCGATGACAAGACGAAAGTGGAGGGCAAACTGACGATCGGAGCAAAAGCCATGGTAGAATATCATTCGGACAGCGGAAAAAACATCGCCGTCCACGTGGTGGTTACTCCAGTCTCTGGCGTGAATTTTTTCTAGCGATCCGCGGAATTTCTTATTGCGAGGCAGCAAACCCGTATTCCGCCCGACCCAGCCCGGTGCGGTCTGACTCACTCTAGGCATTTGAGGAGTCTTGATGCGCACGACTCTGAAGATTGTCCTGCCCTTAATCGTCAGCGTGGCGGTGGTGTCCTCGTTATTCGCGGGATACCAGGTGCGCACGGACAGGCGCAATCTGCGCAACGAGCTTTCGCGGCGCGCGGAAATTCTCGCCGAGAGCCTTCAAGAAACGGTCGAGCCCCTGTTCGATCGCGGGCCCAATAAGAACCTGCAACGGCTCGTGGGACGATTCGGACAGAGAGAACACTTGAAGGGTGTCGCGGTGTACGACGCCGCGGGGGCAGTCATTGCGATTACTACAGCCCTTCCGCCCCAGTTCCAAACCCGCCCGGCCACTGCGACGCGCGCCGCCCAACGGGACGCACCTATCGGCGAGTTTCTGACGATGGACAGTTCCGCGGCCGGTGACGAAAAATATCTCGGGCCGATGCACATTTTTTCTTTGCCACTGCATCGCGACGGCCAAGTCGCCGGAACTCTCGTCCTGGTTCATGACACCAATTACATCGACGTGCAGGTGCAGCACACGCTGAGGGATGCGTTCCTCAACGCGGCAATCCAAACGCTCTTGATCAGCTTGCTGGCATTTGTACTGGTGAGATGGACGTTCACCGCGCCGCTGGCGCTGACGGCCAAATGGCTGCGAACACTGCGTACCGGCCAAACGCATGCGCCGCCGATGGCGCGGCAGGGCGAAATCTTTGATCAACTGCATCAAGAGGTGACACATCTTGCGCATGACCTGAACGCGGCGCGCGCCACAGCTGAAGAGGAAGCGCGATTGCGCGATTCCAACGTGTCGATCTGGACAGCGGAACGCTTGCGGGTAAGCCTGCGGAACAAGCTGCAGGAAAAGCCGCTGTTTGTGGTCTCCAACCGTGAACCGTATTTGAACGTATACAGCGATAAAAACAATTCGATCGAGATCATCGTTCCGGCAAGCGGCGTTGTGACGGCGCTCGAGCCGGTGTTGCTGGCTTGCGATGGCACGTGGATCGCACACGGATCCGGGAGCGCCGACCGCGAGGTCTCCGATGCGCATGACCACCAACGAGTTCCACCCGAACGGCCGAGCTACACGCTGCGGCGCGTGTGGCTGAGCAACGAGGAAGAGAAAGGTTATTACCAGGGGTTTTCCAACGAGGGGCTATGGCCACTTTGTCATACCGCGCACACGCGCCCGGTCTTCCGTCCGGAAGATTGGGTGCACTACCAGCGCGTGAATCGGCGCTTCGCGGATGCGATGCTGCAAGAGATGGAAGGCACGGAGTCGCCGATAGTGCTCGCGCAGGACTACCACTTTGCGCTGCTGCCACGAATGATCAAAGAGGCGCGTCCGGATGCGCGTGTGGCGATCTTCTGGCACATACCCTGGCCAAATCCGGAAGTGTTTGGGATTTGCCCCTGGCAGCGGGAGCTGGTTGACGGTCTGCTGGGCGCGGATCTTATTGGCTTCCAGATTCAATCGCACTGCAACAACTTTCTGGAAACGGTGGATCGCGCCGTGGAAGCGCTGACCGAGTGGGACCGTTTCGCGGTCAACCGGCAAGGACACGTGACGCGCGTGCGACCGTATCCCATCAGCGTGGCGTTTCCGGAAAATGGGAAGGCAGGGAACGAAGCCCGCAATGCCGGTGAAGAGCGCGCGGCCCTCTGCAACGAACTGGGAGTCGACGGCAGCCTTCTTGGCGTGGGAGTCGACCGCGTCGATTATACGAAGGGAATTATCGAGCGGTTCCGGGGCATCGAGCACTTCCTGGATGTTCATCCTACTTATCAGCATCGCTTCACCTTTGTGCAGATTGGAGCGCCGAGCCGCACCGAGATAGACCGTTACAAACACTTTCTTGGTGAAGTAATCGCGGAAGCGGACCGAATTAACGCGCGGTTCCAGGCAGGACGGTGGAAACCAATCGTGCTGCTGAAGAAACACCACACGCATGAGGAGATCGCGCGGTACTACCGAGCCGCTTCGGTATGCCTGGTTACGTCCCTGCACGATGGCATGAATTTGGTGGCCAAAGAATTCGCCGCCGCGCGCGAGGACGAGCGGGGTGTACTTATACTCAGCACGTTCGCGGGGGCCGCGCACGAATTGGCGGACGCGCTTCTCGTCAATCCTTACGATGTGGAGCAAGTCGCCGAAGCCATTTATCGCGCGCTGGAGATGCCAGAGGAGGAGCAGGCCAGACGCATGCAGAGGATGCGAGAGAACGTCCGAGAGCGGAATGTATTCCGATGGGCGGCTCATTTGCTTTCCGACCTCACTGAGATACGGATCGACGTCCCGGAGCGCATCATCGAGGTACCGCAGATATCGTAACCCGAGCGGTTTGCACAGAGGCTTCTGAATATTCAGAGGAAGGATGCCCTCTTCCAAGAAACTTGCTAGCCCAGACGCGTGGATACTGTGGGGATACCTTTCTAGTGCTTCACGGTCTCGTTCTAGAGGCCTATTGGCAATGTTCGCGGCGGGGTACGCCAAGCACAAACGGTGATTCCCGACAGGTAACCAGAAGAAAAGTCAGGGCGTTCAGTAAGTCAGCGACCAACACACAACTGTCATCGTCAGGACGAGCAAGAGCATCCCGGTGCTAACAACGCTGAGTGTTCTTCCATGTCCCAGAAGGTAGTCACGCGACTCTGCGTCAATGCAGAGAAGGACGGAAACAACGAGGACGACTCCCCAAGCAAGAATTGCAGGCAAGCCCGGATACCTGCTAATCATGGAGAGAAATTGCCCGGGTGGCTGGCCTGCAGGAATCCACCAGGGAATCATGGGAGCAACGCCGGCAGCGAGCGAAAGGGTGAGAAGTTTGCGTGTAAACCAGCCCTTTAGCTTAGGCCGGGCCTCTTTCCAAACGAAATAGTCCCAGGCCAGCAGGGCCACGGCAAAAATAACCCAGCCGTAAAGCGCTGCTTTTTGGTCAAACCACCACCAGGCGCGAAAGACGAAGCGGGCTTTGTGCGCCATGGCAAAGCGCGGGAGCAAGAAAATGCCTACGAGGCCGTTGCCCGCCACGGCCACCAGAAGTGTAACAAGGCTCATCAGTTGAAACCAATAGCGGGTGGGAACGCGCCGACACCGGGTGCAAACAGATTGTTTCGGCAGGAAATTTAGTCCGCAACGGTCGCAGAACACGGCTGGTCTCCCAATTCGAGGGAATCGAATCCTGTGATCGCTGCCAGAGTATCTTATTGGAATCGAAAAAAACTACTGGTCTGAGGACCAGTTGAAAGGGCAGGCAGTATTGGTAGTATGGATACATCCAGCCAGATACCTTTCCGGGGCGAAGTGCCCAGAAGCGAACAAATTCCGCGGTCAGGCGGGGGTGCAATATGACCGAGGCCTCAAAACTATGGGAAGGCCAGATCGTCGAAGGGGTTTTCCCCTTGCGGCAATATCTTGGCGGATCCGATCACAGTGCGGTGTTCCTGACGGAGCACAGCGAGGGTGAGCCGCAAAAAGCTGCCATCAAGCTTGTTCCAGCGGATCCCGCAACAGCCGATCTGCAACTCTCGCAGTGGCGATTTGCCGCGCAACTTTCTCATCCCAATCTGCTACGGGTCTTCCGCACGGGGCGATGCAGCCTGGGCGGAAGCGATCTGCTGTATCTGGTGATGGAATATGCGGAAGAGAATCTCTCGGAGATTCTTCCCCAACGCGCGCTTACACCAGAAGAAGCGCGCGACATGCTCTGCCCGGTTCTGGACGCGCTCGAATATCTTCACGGCAAAGGACTTGTCCATGGCGACCTGAAGCCCGCAAATATCCTGGCCACTGGGGATCATCTGAAACTCTCAAGCGACGCGATTACGCGGGCCGGGGAACCATTAAGTCCTTCCAGGAAGCCTGGGGTCTACGATCCACCCGAAGCAATCAGCGGAAAGCTGACGCCAGCCGCCGACGTCTGGTCGCTAGGCGCGACCCTTGTTGAAGTGATGACGCAGCGGCTGCCGGATTGGGTGCGCGATTCCCAGCACGAGCCGCTGGTTCCTGCAACTCTTCCAGCGCCGTTCCTGGAAATCGCGCGGCAGTGTTTGCGTTTGGAGCCTCAGCGCCGGGCTAGTATTGTTGACATCGCGGCACGGCTGAGTGCACGCGCGGCTGTGGCTTCTGCTTCGGCGACGGGGCTTCGAGCGAATTTTGTGGCAGGAGGCGGACAAGCTTCTTCTGCAACACCCCAAGCCATTGCTCCGCAGCCGGTGCCTCCAGAGTCAGCAAGAATGCAGACTAACCCTCATCGGCCACCACCGTACAAAGAATCGGGCACGAGGTCGCGGTTTATTATTCCGCTGACTATTGGCGCGCTGGCGTTTGCTGCCATTGTGACGGTGCCACGACTCCTGACGCACCGGCCGGAAACGCAGTCCGCTCCGCCCGTAGCTGCAGAAAAGCAAGCTGGCCATCCTGCAGCACAAAAGCGAGCCGATTCTAAGGTTTCGCCAGAGGCCCAGGCTAGACCGGAGCTTGAACCAGAAATTCCCGAGACGGCAAAATCCGCTACACCGGCCACGCAACAAGCAGCTCAGCGGAGTACACAGGCACCTGCGCCTAACTCGTTGAAGTCGACCAGCGAAAAGGAGCCGCCCTCTCCTGCGGGTGCATCGGCTGGAACTCCCGCGCCTGCGGAAGCTGTAATACCGGCCGGGACCGGAATGCCTTCGGCAAAGGGCGAAGTCCTGGATCAGATCCTGCCGGACGTTCCACAGAAAGCGCGCGACACGATTCGAGGAAGGGTCCGCGTTAGCATCAAGGTGCATGTGGACCAGGCAGGAACTGTGTCTGATGCAGAGTTGGATTCTCCGGGCCCGAGCCAGTATTTCTCAGATCTAGCTCTACAGGCTGCGCGACGATGGGCCTTCACTCCACCAGAGGTGAACGGGAAGAGCGTTGCGAGTGAATGGAACCTGCGGTTCGTGTTCACACAAGAAAATACCAAAGTGACCCCCACGCAGACAGCCCCTTAGGACCCGCTGAAGAGTGCGGAAGTAGTTGTGTATCTATCGACTTTCGGCAACGCCGTGGCCTGTTGGAAGCCGGCGGCTGGATAACACCTGTCCATTGGTACGGAGCGTCGCCTAGCGGCGCCTATCAGTAACTCCCCTAACTATCTGAAAGTAAATAAGTTGGAAAGAAAAAACGGGCATTCTGAACTGCCGTACCATAGCCCCACCCAACCGCAACTCGTACTTTGGCTTGGAACAGGCGGCGCTTGTCATGCGCCAAAGCCTGACGGAGCCACTGCGAATGAGCGAGCAGCCGAAGCAAAATCTTACCGGACGCGACTCTAGCCCAGAACCAAAGCGGGTTAGGTTTGGCCGCGCCATAGGTTATGCGATATCGCTCGTGGCCCTTGGCGCCTTTTCGCTCGTGGCGGGCTTTGAAACGGCGCGCACGAGCCTGCCGAACTCCAATTCGGACAGCAGTTCTTCCTTGCAGAATGCTTCTCGATCCATTTCGCCAGTGGGGATGCCGGCGCCTGAAACAAACATCGATGCGGAATTACACCGGCTCCCGCCGCAGCAGCAAGCGGAGCGTTTACTGGAACGCGCGATGCAGCACGACCCGGCTTCCTTGAATCTGTTGCGAGAAAAAGTGGATGGTTGGCGGGGCCACCTAAAGAATACCGATCGGCTTTTTGACTTGGTACTCGCGGCACTCAATTCGGGTGACCTTGGCGTACGGACAGCAGCAGTTGACGTGGATCTTGCGGCAAACAATCTGAGTAAATCACCAGAAAGCGTAACGCTGCTGTTGCGGCAGTTGGAGCACGATCCGGCAGGCCGAGGGATGGCCTTGTGGCGGCTCGGTTCACTGGGAAATCGCGGCGTGGAACCGGAGAGAGTGCTGAGCAGCCTGCTGAACTTTGCGCACAACCCGAGCGAGCATACGCGCTATTGGGCTGTGGAAGGGCTGGCAATGCTGGGCAATGACGCCACGATTGACCCGCTACTGAACATTCTGGCTCATGATGCTTCGCCGCGAGTCCGCGAACGCGCCGCAAGCAGCCTGGGGCAATCCGGCTTACTTACGCGGGAAGAACGCATGGCAGCCATTCCGAATCTGCTCAACTTTGCCGACGACGACTCGCTTAGCATGAGGACGCGAGAGTTGGTGTATGGAACACTCCGCGTAATCACAGGCGCCGCCCTCGGTAACGACGCTAAAGCGTGGCGCGAGTGGTGGGCGCATCATGACCCGGCTCAGGAGCGTCCTCGCCACCGTACGGGAGTTCTGCGCGCCTAGGAACAGGCACTTGTCCGTTTGCAGACAACGTTCTCGGCCTTTCGCTGAAATTCCACACTCAAGCTGTTAGAAAGAGAAAAATAGGTATAGCAAAAATTGCAGGTGGGGCACTCGACTATTTCTTGGGAGGATACGTTGAGACATTCGAAGCGCAAGGGAGCCGGGCCAATCTTCGCGATTTTCGTTGCCTCGTTCTTGGGAACGGCAGGATTTTCTTCGGCTGCGGCCCAGGAAAAGAAAAGCCCTCAAACTGCAGGTGTGGATAACACGAAGATGGGGGCTTATCGTGCCATGGCCCAGCACGCCTATTTGGAGTTTCAGAAAGGCGACACTCCGGCCGCTGCCCAGCTCGCACGCAGCCTGGAGCGAGTTTGGGATAAGGGCGAAGACTACGGCGGTGACACGGCGCTGAAGAAAACACATCCCGATCTGTTCGAGCAGATTGATAAAGCGATGGATGAGTTCGTAATGCCTTTGATGGAATACAAGACGAAACCTCCTGACCCCGCCAGAGTCAAAACGGCTTTCAACGCCTACCTTGAGAAATTGAGACTTGCGGATTGAAGCCAACCCAATAACGATTGACTGTTAATTTTTGCTGAGTTTCCTTTCAGTTTATGCGCTGGGTGCGCGAAAGAGCCAACGCAACAGCAAGTGTGTGGGCCAATAAATCAAGACTACGAGCGGCATGAAGATCATCGCAAGATGGACGGGAGCAGGACCCCAGGCGCGATGGAAGAGTGGATCGCGGTACGCGTAGTTCAGGTTGAGTTCCGTCGACAAGAAACGAGAGACAATTAGAAGGAATGCCGCAATTGCGGCTTGCAAAGCGAGCGCACGCCTATCGTAGCCGACTCGACGCAGAGTCCAAAGAAGAACCAGGGGCAGGCCGATGTGGAAGGTTGAAAGAAGGCGGACCCACAGGGGGTATCGCGAATCCCACATGTAATCGGTGCCGCCGATGAGAAAACGCCCCGTTACCAGGCGCCAGCCAACATCCAAGATCCAAAATAGACCTGCGGCAAGAGAGCTGACCGCTTGACTTGAAAGCAAGAGGGGGTTTGCCAACCAAATCCCGAGAAAAGCCAAAACCACGGCGACGTCGCACAAGTGCAGCAGATTGGCCCAGCCCCACACGCGAAAATAAGCGGGAAACCAGACAGCCATCCAAAGCAAGCTAAACCATCGGAGCACAGGAAAAGTGGGTGGGCCCAGCGACATGCGTCATTTCACCATTTCGCTGCTCGAGGACGGCTAAGGCTATCACAAACGCTCGCGCTGATTGTAGACATGGAGCCGCTTCGATGTGCGGCGGGGCAGATCGCTCAGCGGTAACCCAATTCGGGGCCGAGTTGGATGGAGCTTGGCATGAAGGTTCCCGTCCCGCGAGCGACTTCCTTGCCGCGGCTGTCAAGCAGAACGCCTTCGGCAATATACAGGCGTTTCGAACGGCTGACGACATGGCCGCGCGCGAGGAGCTGGCCATCTGAGACGGGGCGAAGAAAATAAAGCTGAAAAGCGGAAGTCAGAACAAAGCAATCCTTGACAAGGGACTGCACGGCGAAAAAGGTCGCGTCGTCCAGAGCTTTGAAATAGACGGCTCCGTGAATCGCGTTGGCGGCATGATAGAAGTCTTCACGCACCGGCAGTTCGATTTCCGCGCGGCCTTCTTCAGGGATGCGGAGCCGCGGCCGAAACCATTTGTTTATTGGTGCGCCGTCATACATCGCGATGAGCGTTTCGAAATGTGTGCGTTCCATTTTGTAGGTTTTGGATTCACTCCGGGATTTACTGGGATTCGGAAGTTTGCTCCGCCTCGGAAACAGCAGAGCCGAAATGCTCCTGATGCTTGCGAAGGAGGAATTGGTCGGTCATTCCGGCGATGTAGTCGCAAACGACGACGTGCCGGGCTTCTGTGCGAGCGGTTTCCTCGTGAGAAGGAGGCATCGAGTCCGGCGAATTGACGTAGTACACAAAAAGCTCTTCGAGACAGCGGACCGAGCGGTCGCGGTCATCGGCGATAGCGGGATGGTTGTAGATATGCTTGAAGAGAAAGCGTTTCAGCTCGGCGTTGCGTTCGGCAAAAGAATCGCTGAAGCCAGCAAGCCTGCGGGAGGCGCGGCGAATGTCGTCCACGGAGGCGGCTCCAGAGGCGAGTACACGCAGCCGGGTGGTCTCGATGAGATCGGTGGCGAGATGATCGAGCACGCGCTTGAGAGCTGCATTGAATTGAAGTTTCTCCCGTCCCTCGGGATGGGCAGAATGAACCTGAGCGTAGGCCTCCGCGAAAATCGGGACTTCTTTTCGCAAAGCATCGAGGTCGAGGAGTTCCGCTTCACGCGCGTCGTCGAGATCCGCAGTGTTGTAGGCGATTTCATCGACCCAATCGATGAGTTGACCTTCCAGCGGCGAGCGAAGATCGAGAAGATACTCAGAAAGATGCGGAAATTCCCCCGCGGTGTAATCGTGCGAGTGCTTGATGATGCCCTCGCGGACTTCGAAGGTAAGATTCAAACCGGGAAAATCAAGATAGGGACTCTCAAATTGTTCGACGATGCGAAGCGCCTGGAGATTGTGGTTGAAGCGCGAGCCGTGAGCACGCATCAACTGGTCGAGCTTTTGTTCGCCGGCATGGCCGAAGGGTGGATGCCCAATGTCATGGACGAGAGCGAGAGCTTCAGCAAGCTCGGTATTGAGCCCAAGTGCCGCGGCAACCGTGCGGGCAATCTGCGACACCTCCAGAGTATGCGTGAGCCGATTGCGGAAGTGGTCGGAGAACCGGATCGTGAAGACCTGTGTCTTGTCCTCGAGGCGGCGGAAGGCACGAGAGTGAATGATGCGGTCGCGGTCACGTGCGTAAATGCTGCGGTAGGGATGGGGTGGCTCGGGATAGCGGCGGCCGCGTGAGAGTTCCACGCGCATCGCCCACGACGCGCTTATGGGGAGTGGTTCGATGAGCGGCTCCGGCGATGGACATTACTGTCCGTTTGCGTGCTTGGGGACCTTCAAATTTATCCGCAAGGCAAAAATGTCCGTCCCAACGCGGTTCGCGAAGGAGCCAAGGCTCAAGACTTGGGTGCGAGCGTTTCCAGGCCGCGATCCGCTTCGTCCGAAACCGCCGTGTTCGGAAATTCCTTTTTAAGCTGCTCATACACACTGGCGGCTTCCTGTGGATTGCTCTGGCGCAGCACTTCCGCTAACTCGAGAAGGGCGAGCGGGCGGGGCACAAAGACTGAGGAATGCTCCGCCAAATTGCGGAAAACTTTTGCGGCATCAGCGGGCTTTCCGGTGCGTTCGTAAATCACTCCCATTTGATACTGCGCCATGGCCGCAAGTTCTTTGTCTTTAGCGGAGCTGATCTTCTTCAATTCTTCGAGAGCTTGATTGTGCCGTTCGAGATCTTCATAGCAAAGCGCCGTATAGTAAGTGGCGAGCCTGCCGGGGTTCGTGCTTGGATACTTTTGAGCGACAACGGAAAACTTCTGAACGGCGTCCTCGGCGCGCGCCGCCTCCGTGAGATAGAACGGTTCGCCGGGATCGGATGGATCGGGGGTCGTACCGATGCGTGCGGAATAAGCCTTCATAGCCCCGTCCAGCGCGGCCGTGGCCTGCACTGTTTTGCGGTCGGAGTAGAACCGCCAGCCAGCGTAGCCAACGGCGACGATCACGACAGCCAGGATGGCCGCGGCGAGAACGGTGGTGTGCGAGAAGACGGCTTCGGCGCCATGCTCGATGGCATCGTGAATCTTGTCCTGCTTCAATTCCTTGCGCGAAATATGTTCCGCCACAATCGCTCTCCTGTTTGAATTGGAATCTTCAATCCTAGCACAAGACGCGAGGAAGCGGCTTCCGAGGAGTGCAATTTATGTTCGTGTTAGCCGCAAAAATTTACCCTTGCAGCATGGCGAGAAAGAGACTGCAACTCCGCGGCGGGGTGAGTGTTAAATTGAAGTGATGCAAGCGAAATGTGTCCATTGCGGAACCGAGCACAATCTGAAGGATGCCGACTCGAGCGTCCATCCAAAAGTACAGTTTCGGTGCTCAAAATGCGGGAAAATCACGGTCGTCGAGGTCAAGCGACGGCCGGATCAGACCGTCGTGATCAGCCCGCTGCCTTCTTTTGCGCGCGCAGACTCATCCAGTTCAAACTTGCGGCTCCCGCCGGCGGACGAAAGTCTAAAGCTGCCTGCGGATGGCGTTTTTGTCCTTGCGATTACGTCGGGGCCCGCGAGCGGGGAGACCTTCAGATTGGCAAAACCGCGTGTCGTCATCGGGCGGAAGGGCGCGGACATTCCCCTAAATGACCCGGAAATTTCGCGGCACCACTGTTTGTTGGAAGTCAGGGACAAGTTCATCAATCTGAAGGATCTCGATTCCACCAACGGCACTTTTTATGACGAAGAACGTGTGCGAGCCGCGATGTTGCGGGATGGTTCGGAGTTTCGCATTGGTGAGAGCCGGATACGCGTCAGCTTCCAGAAAAAGTGACTAGCTTCCTTGTTCTATTTCCCAGCAAATTACAACCTGAATCAGTGCATCGTGAGTGTAAAATACGGAGGAAAGCGTTGCGCTTCCGACGCACCCGATGAATCGCCTCTCCGCCTGCATTATCACACTCAACGAAGAACACCATCTGCCGCGCGCGCTGTCGTCGCTACAGGGCATCGCCGACGAAATCATCGTGGTGGATTCCGGTAGCACGGACCGGACACCAGCGATCGCCCGCGAGCATGGAGCGGGATTTTTCCAACGAGCCTGGACGAATTATTCCGAGCAGAAGAATTTTGCGGCCGCCTGCGCACAGCACGATTGGATATTTTCGATGGACGCCGATGAAGAATTGGGCAGCGCATTGCAGACTTCCCTGCTGGACTGGAAAAAACGTGAACCCAAAGATGGCGTTTACGAGATGGCGCGAAAAACCTGGTATTTGGGAGCCTGGATCAAGCACTCGGGCTGGTACCCTGATTTTCAGCGGCGGCTATACCGGCGGGAAGCGGCGCAGTTTTCAGGAATCATCCACGAATCCTTGAAGTTCGAAGGCAAACCGGGGCGGCTGAACGGCGACTTGCTGCATTATACGGTGCGGTCCTTTGCCGAGCATGAGGAAAAGGTCGAGCGCTACGCGGCGCTCGCAGCACAGCAGATGTACGCGGCTGGAGAGCGATCCTGGCGCTCAGCTGTGTGGTTCGCGACGCCGTGGAGCTGGTTTCAGAATTATTTTCTGCGCGGCGGATTCCTCGATGGATATAGAGGCGCGTTGATCGCGCAAATGGCGGCGCGGGCCGTGCGGATAAAGTACGAAAAACTCGGGCAGCTTGTGCGCGCCGCCGGGCAGAGGGATCGCGAATGAGAATCTTGTTCGCTGACCTGGAGCGGGACTGGCGTGGAGGGCAGAGCCAGGCTCTACTGACTCTGCTTGGCCTGCGCGAGCGTGGTGATGAAGTCGAATTGCTAGCCGCGCAGGATTCTCCCCTGGCAGAGGGCGCGGCGAAAGCCGGAATTGTTGTGCATCAAGTACCGCGGCCCGGATTGCGGGCCTGGGCCGCGGTCGCGTTGCGAGGATTGGTCGCTCGCGGCGGGTTCGAGCTTATTCATCTTAATGAACCGCACGCCATGGCAGCAGCGTGGCTGGCAGGAGCACACAAGCGGCTCCCTCTGTTGCTATCGCGCCGGATTGGATTTCCGCTGCGGAAGAACCCTTTGTCGCAAGCGATGTACCAGGCTCTGGAACGATTCGTGGCAAATAGCCGGGACGTGGCGCAGAGCCTGATTGATTCCGGTATTTCAGAAGAAAGAATTTCGATCGTCAATGAGGGAGTGGAAATTCCGTCCTTGCCGACGCCGGAGCAGCGCACCAGTGCCCGCAAACATTGGGGGATAAAAGATCACGAATTCGTGTTCGGCTGTGTGAGCGTTTTTGTTCCGGAAAAAGGGCAGCGTCATTTGGTCGAAGCGTTGCCACGCGTGAGAGCGGCGCATCCAGAAGTTCGGTTGATTCTTGCTGGCGACGGCGCGTGCCTCGCAGCATTGAGGACACTGGCGAAAGAACTTCAACAAGCAGAGGCGATAATATTTCCCGGATTCGTGAAAGACGTCGCGCAAATTTATACGGCCCTCGATGCGTTCGTGTTTCCATCTGAGTTCGAGGGGCTAGGAACGGCTCTGCAAGTTGCCATGGCCTACGGGTTGCCGTGTATTTCGACCACGCGCGGCGCTTTAGGAGAAGTAGTTGACGCTGAGCGAACCGCCCTGGTCGTGGAACCTGACGCTGGAGAGATTGCGCGCGCGATGCTTCGACTACTTGATGACGAAGCTCTGCGACGGAGACTGAAAGCAGCAGGAAGGCGCGAAGTGGAAGAGCGTTTTTCAGCTAAACGCATGGTGCAGAACACCATCAATGTGTACGAAGATGTTCTGCGAACGAGGCGGAGGACTTGACGACTTTGGGACTCACAGTCATTCAGGAAGCGGTCCTCAATCGGGTGCCGGCGCTCGGTTTGCCGGAGCGCGCCCGTGTTCTTGACGCGCCGTGCGGAGGCGAGGCGGCCCTGACGCGTGCGCTGATCGAGTCCGGACTTGATGCACAGGGAGCCGATATCGACACCCAGCCGCAGTTGCATCTCGCCGAAGCGTTCACGAAGGTTAATCTGGACCAGCCGCTTCCCTGGCCCGGCCGAACGTTTGACGCGGTTTTTTCAACGGAAGGTATCGAGCATCTTGAGAATCATTTTTCGTTTCTGCGCGAAGTCTGCCGCATTTTGAAGCCGGGAGGCCTGCTCATCCTCACGACGCCAAACATCACGGCCTTACGTTCGCGCGTTCGATTCTTCGGCAGCGGCTTCTTCGGACGCGACTCGCGGCCTCTGAACGAAACTTCGCGCCATCCGCTCCATCATATCGGGCTGGCCACTTTCCCGGAGCTTCGCTACGAGTTGCACATGTCCGGATTCCGGCTGATTGACGTGCGCCATACCCACGTTAAACCAATAAGTTACTTCTACGCGATCTGCGCGCCCTGGATGTGGCTGTACACAAGTGTGGCCTTCCGAAAAGAAAAAGATCCGGCACAGAGAGCAAGAAACAAGGAGATTCTCGCAACCCTGCTCTCGCCTTCTGTACTCTTCGGTGAGTGCCTGATGCTGATCGCGAAAAAAGTCTAGCCCGTGTGGCGTTGAAAAAGAGACGCAAAAAAAAGCGAAGCGCCGGGCGGCTCCTTCTCCTTCCGCACGGCGCTTCACATTTTTCTAATTCTGCGCAAGTTTTCTGACTTCTCTTGTTCCAGGCGTTCCCTCCTATCCGCTTGCCGTTTTACGTCAAGCTATCTTGGGGATTAAACAACCCATCGCCCTTTCGGCTCGAGGAACTCCACGCCAATCGCAAAGCCGTCGCCTTGCAAAGGATGGCAGTAAGCAACCCGGGCCGTAGAACGAAACTCTCCAGTGCGCGAAGCGAACGTCAGCCGTTCGCCGTGTTCCCAGCGGCGGGTGCTCACCACCCGCGCGCCACGCGCACTCACATTTTCTGTAAAAGTCGATTCTGTACCGGGCATCTGACGATGGCCGTCGAGAAGGACGGGGATCTCCATCGGGATCCGGCGCTCGACGCGGTGGAAAGGAAAAGCGTGCCTGTTGGATTTGACCGGCATCCATCCTCACAGGCACGCAGCAATCCGCGTGAGATTTTTTACATTGCTGTTGCTAATTCGATGCTTCATGCCATAAAGCGCGCGGTCGGCTGCACCCAGCAGCTTTTCCGGCGTATCGCCATCCGCAGGAAAGGCGGCGACTCCGGCGCTGACGGAAAGCGCAGGCGGCTCGGCTTCTGCGGAGAGACGCTCCCGAATGCGCGATACCACGCGTCCGGCGATATCTGGGCCAGCTTCAGGAAGCACGAGAGCAAATTCGTCGCCACCGTAGCGCGCGGCCGTATCGATGGCCCGAGAATGGCTCCGTAGAATTTTCGAGAGGCGAACGATGGCGCGACTTCCGGTGAGGTGGCCGTAGTGGTCATTGATGGTCTTGAGACCATCCATGTCGAGTAGCACGACACTGAAAGGGCGTTGCGTGCGTCGCGAGCGGTCCAGTTCCGCCTCCAGCACGCTAATGAGGCGGCGGTAATTGGCGAGGCCGGTGAGCGGATCGCTTACGGCCATCGAACGAACCTGTTCAAACAGCCGCGCCTGGTCCAGCAGAGCGCCGGAAAGCATGACGACGTAGCTGGCGGTCTTGCTCAATTCTGCGAGGAAGAACGGGCCATCGAAGAGATGGCGGGAAAATGCCGCGGAGAGATGGCAAACCACGTTGAGAGATGCCACGGCGAAGAGTGAATAGTCGTACAGGCTCGCGGCACTCTTGTTGTTCTTACTGATCTGAAGACGCTGCCGGAAACAAATGGCTGCGATCAAGAACAGCATGCCCGGGAACAAATCCCATGGACGAGAGATAAAAGTGACGGCGTGAGCGACAGGCGCCGATGGCGCCGCGAGAAAGGCGGCGCTGGTAAGATAAGCCGCTATGGCAACCACCAGCAATGCCCCGGCGGTCTCCTTGCTGGGTTGACGCGCGGTCGGAATATAGCGCTCGACGGCAATGGCGGAAAGAAGCAGGACGGAGAGAATCGTGCGGCCTACCATCCAGCCCATGGGAATTCTCGAAAGAGCCGCGGGTCCGGCCTGTATTACTTCCCTAAGGCCGAAATAGCCGACTGTCTCAATGATCCCAGAGAGCACAAACCCAAACGCCAAGATAAGCGCGGTGCGATCATGTGTACCGCGGAATCGGACGAGGGCGTTTGCCGCGTAGCAAAAGCTGACCAAGATTCCGCCGACTTCCAGATAGAAATACGTTTCCGGAGACCCGGAAACTCCGGCTTGACGCAGGTAGAAAATGGCGCCGAAAAAGAGGCAGGTGAGGGCGACGGCAGAAGCGATAAGGACTCGAGACCGCTCCTTCCGAAGAAACCCGACGATTTGACCCCAACCTCCCACAAAACCCCCCAAATGCCGAAGAAACAACTACAACCCCGTGAGAGTGCAACTTTATGCCCTTTCTAAGGGGAAAATCTCAGTCTGTAAGTAATTGAATTGGAGAGCGTTATCGGGTCGCTTCTGATTAGCTTGGTGAGGGGTAGATCCGGCGAGACGACGAGAGGAGTTGAAAAAAGGGTGTCTTAGAAAACTATCATATTTGTTTCCTTATAGTTACCGACATTTCGTACAGTGTTCGTACAGTATCAGTATAAGAACTGAGACCGTCTCAGTGTGAGACTGTCTCACATCGCAAAAACGCTCATTCGGCTACCGTTTTACAGTTTACACCTTGGGCTTGGGAGGAGGCAGTTCGCGGGCAACAACGGGATCGCTGAAACCAGAGGTTTTGTGCGAGCCATCGCAGAACGGCTTATTAGCGGAGTGGCCGCACCGGCAAAGACCGATGGAGGTCCGTCCAGCCAAGCCGAAGGCACGTCCTTCGGGATCGACAATCTCGAAATCTCCCTCCACACGGATCGAACCGTTACTGTTGATGGTGATTTTTGCAGCAGCCATTCAGGCCTCCGAAAAAATACGAGCGCGTCCGGGGACTCTGTCGCCGGACGCGCTCTCTAGATTACGCAGAGAATGCCGGGAACTCAAGAAAGCGCTCAGTACTTGGGCACGGACGGATCGACTTCGTCCGACCAGGCGAGTATGCCGCCCTTTAAATTGAGGATTTTGCGAAAGCCGGCCTTGCGCAAGAAATCAACGGCCTCCGCCGAACGCTTTCCGCTGCGGCAATGAGCGATGATTTCGCGCGAAGAGTCCAGCTCGTGAACCCGGCGCGGCAATTCGCCGAGCGGAATCAGGTGGCCCTTCAGATTGCAGATTTGAAATTCATGCGGCTCGCGAACGTCCAGAATGAAAAGATCATCTCCGCGGTCGAGGCGCGATTTCATCTCGCGCGGCGTAATCTCCGGGACTTGGACATCGGACGCGGGCGCTTCTTCGCCCCGCACGCCGCAAAATTCGTAGTAGTCGATTAGCTTGTGTATGGTGCGATGCTCGCCGCACATCGGGCAGTTTGGATTCTTGCGCAGTTTGAGTTCACGGAATTTCATTGCCAGCGCATCGAACAGCAGCAAGCGCCCAACGAGATTCTCGCCGCGGCCCAAAATCAGTTTGATCGTTTCCATCGCCTGAATGGAGCCAACGATACCCGGCAGGACGCCCAGTACGCCGCCCTCAGCGCAGGACGGAACGAGGCCCGGCGGCGGCGGTTCCGGATACAAGCAGCGGTAGCACGGCCCTTCCGGCATCCCGAACACGGTGGCTTGCCCCTCGAAGCGAAAGATCGAGCCGTAAACATTCGGCTTGCCGAGCAGGATGCATGCATCGTTCACGAGATAGCGCGTGGGAAAATTGTCGGTGCCATCGACAATGACGTCGAAGTCCTTGAATAGCTCGAGGGCATTCTCGCTGGTCAGCTTGGTTTCGAAGGTATCGATGTGAATGTCGGGGTTGAGATTGGAGAGCCGCGACTGGGCCGCCGCAGTCTTGGGTTTGCCGACATCGCTTGAACCAAACGTCACCTGCCGCTGAAGATTCGTGAAATCCACGACGTCAAAGTCGACGAGTCCCAGCCGGCCAACGCCAGCGGCGGCAAGATAGAGTCCCAGCGGAGCACCCAACCCGCCAGTGCCTATGAGCAGGACTTTGGCGTTTTTTAGTTTGAGCTGACCCTCCATGCCCACTTCGGGCATGATCAGGTGGCGGCTGTAGCGAAGAATTTCCTCGTTGGAAAGCGTGGCTGCGTTGCTAGCGGTTGCGGCCCCTCCGGGAAGCGGCTGAGCTTTGGTTGCCATTCCGATGTCCTTTAATCCCTCAGTTTAGTTCAAATCAGATGAAAAAGTATCCAAACGGACGCTCGCGCGAAAGTGGAAACTAATTTGGCAGCCGGACTTCGCTGAAACGCCAGTTCTTAATGTTCCCCCGTGCCAGCAAACGACCTTCACTTACAAGAGACTCAATGCGTCGAGCAACAGTTTCGTAGCCTGCATCTTCGTGCGCCAAACCGTCCCGCATTGCGCTCGCCACCTTACTAACTACCATTGCAACCTTCCTCCAGTGCCCCGGAATCTCCGACAGCATCGAGAGAATCGCCTCGTCAATCACCTCATCGCTCATCACGGCCGCCGGCGATTGACGGAATGATGCTGATAGTGTCCCCGTCTTTCGTGGGCGTGTTTTCCTTCGCCAGATAGCGGATATCCTCATCGTTTAGGTATACGTTTACGAACGCGCGCAGCTTGCCGTCCTCCGTGAAGAGGTGTTTGCGCAGTTCGTCGAACTCGTTTGTGAGCTGTCCAAGCGCTTCGCCAACCGTCGCGGCGGCAATCTCCGCGGAATCGCGTTTGCCAGCGTAAACTCGCAGCGGCGTTGGAATCATCACCTTGATGGACATCACTAGTTCTCCCGTTCTCTTGAGCGTGCCTTAAACCGCTGCGCCAACCTTCACGGAGTCAATCTTTTCTTCCAAAAATTCGGACCGGTCGTCTTTCAACCGCCAGGAAGTCATATCCTCTGCCACCCCGGCTCGCACGCTAACGATGATGTAGCTATACCAGGGCCACGCGTGATCGCGATCGTACTCGCTTGGCCTCGCCGGATGGTCGGGATGCGAATGATACCAGCCAATAACTTCCAGTCCTTGCGCGGTCGCGCACTTTTCCGCTTCCCGCACGTCTTCTCCACTTACAGAAAAACGATTGCGCGGCGAATCATCGCGGCGATTTACAAGCGGAAAAAGAGCAAGAATCTCGCGTAAAGTTCCGTGACCTTTTGCAGATGAATCATCTTTCTCGGTGAAACTTTGGTCCCGCCCCAGCAGGGCCCCGCAGCACTCAAACGGATAGGTTTCCACGCCGTGCTCGCCTATCTTGGCCGCAAGCTGCGCGCTGATCCCGATTTCCAAAATTTCGCTCATCGCAGGCTCAGGCCTCATCCCAGAAGCGTTCGGTCAGGTACTTTGACGCGGAATCGGCAAAAACAGTGACGATCACCGCATGCTGGTCCGGCGCAATGCCCTTTGCGACCTGAAAACTACCGAGCAACGCGGCAGCCGAGCTTGGACTGACCAGCAGGCCCTCTTCCCGGGCGATGCGCTTCACCATGCGATACGCATCTTCGGTGCCGACCTCCAGACTCTCGTCGGCAAGCGTCTCGTCATATATCGCGGGGCGGATCGCAGTCTGCATATGCTTCCAGCCTTCCAAACCATGAAACGCCGCATCGGGCTGCAAACTAATGCACCGAATCGATGGATTGAGCTCTTTCAATCGGCGCGACGTGCCGACAAACGTTCCACTCGTGCCCAGAGCCGCCACGAAATGAGTGATGCTCCCATTCGTTTGCTCCCATATCTCATTTCCAGTAGTGCGGTAATGCGCCTGCCAGTTTGCCGGATTGCTGTATTGGTCCGGGTAGAAATACCTCTCGGAATCGGCCGAAACAATCTCACGTACCCGTCGAATTGCGCCGTCCGTGCCTTCGTCGCCCGAAGTGATGACGAGTTCGGCACCCAGCGCCACGAGAATGCGCTTGCGCTCGTGGGAGGCGCTGTCCGGCAAGCAAAGCTTCACGGGATAGCCAAGCGCTGCGCCGATCATGGCGAACGCAATTCCTGTGTTGCCGCTGGTGGCATCAATGATGGTTTTGCCGGAGCGGAGCGCACCGCTGGCCAGCCCAGCCTGGATCATGCTCAATGCCGGCCGGTCCTTGACGGACCCCCCGGGATTGAACCACTCAGCCTTTGCGCAGAATTCGACATTTGGGAATTCGCCGCCGATTCGCGTGAGCCGCAACAGCGGAGTGTTGCCGACCAGCTCAAGGACTGACCGCCCAGACCTGCCGATGGGCACTCCTTCCCGGCCTACGGAGGCGAGGTCGGAATCAGCGATCTGGTTGGTCGTGGCCATGATCTTGAATTGGCAGCAAGTCCCTTAGATATGCGACCAGTTTACTCCGAATTAGATGCAGCACGCCAGTTTGGTGGTATAACCTGAGTTTAGCATGAGTTAGAGGGAATCACCCTAAGATGACTAGAGAATTGCTTTGGGTGTGATCCGCCGATTAAATTCGTGGATCTGGCACGCTGAGTAGCTCCTCTGTTAACGCTTGCACAAATTGCAGCGTCTTGCTCACTGAAATGATCTTTGGAGTCGGCAGCTTAGAGGGTGGAAGCCTAGTTGACTCGCGCCTCACAATCAGGGACTGTCGAGCGGTGAGCACTTCGCCGGCTCTCCAAACTTCGGATGATGCTTCGCTCGTGCTGGCCGCGCGCGAAGGCGACCGCACCGCTTTTGGCGGGCTGTATGCCCGCTACGCTCGTATGGTTCACGGCATCCTGCTCGCGAGAGTGCCCGCCAGCGATGTGGACGATCTTGTTCAGGACGTTTTTCTGCGTGCCTTGCCCCGGCTGCGCGACCTGCGCGACGCCGCCAAGTTCGGCCCCTGGCTGGCAGCCATTACGCGCAATCGCGCCAATGATTATCATCGGCAAACCCGCGCGGTCGCCGCAGTGACGGAGAGTCTCTCTGGAGACGAGGACGAAGTACGCGCCTCGAGCACCGTTCCAGATGCGGAAGCGGCGGTGATTCTTGCGTTCGTTCGCGGCCTCCCAGAAACCTATCGCGAGACACTGATTCTCCGCTTGGTGGAGGGCATGACGGGACCGGAGATTGCGGTGCGCACGGGTCTGACTCCCGGCTCCGTCCGAGTCAACTTGCACCGAGGAATGCTGCAGCTTCGGGAGAAATTGAGCCAGGCATCGCCAGGCGGCGCGACCTGGTCGACTTTCTCCAACAGTCGAAATTCGGCGGCACACGGAAAGATTGAGTCGCGCAGAAGGAATCAGCCATGAACGAAGATTATCTCTGGGACGGTTCCGGCGAACCAGACCCGGAGATTCAAAAACTGGAAACAACGCTTGGCAGATTCCGCCACCAGGGTCAGGTGCCGGAGTTTCCGGAGACCACAGCAACCGCCCAACCACGGTTCTGGCAGCGACTCATGTCGTCGCGTTGGTCTTTCGGACTCGCAGCCGCGACTGCGACTATCCTGTTTATTGCGGCGTTCGGGATTCTCCATTGGAGTCAGAAGCCGAATACAACTCCCCTTCCAGGCTGGGATGTCGAAAGCCTCGCAGGCACGCCACGCGTGGAATCGAATGCCTTGGGAAATACCTCCGGAACCACCAGGCTTGGAGTCGGCCAAACGCTGGTCACCGACAACCGTTCGAAGGCCAACATTTCCGTCGCCGACATTGGAACGGTGAACGTGGAACCAAACACACGTTTGCGTTTAGTGGCTGGCGGCAGCGGTCATAGTCGGCTCGCGCTCGACCGCGGCACGATTCACGCATACATCTGGGCGTTGCCGGGCGAGTTTACGGTCGATACCCCTTCCGCCATCGCGGTGGACCTGGGATGCGCGTATACGCTGCAAGTGGATGATTCGGGCGCCGGGCTTCTTCGTACGACACTCGGGTGGGTTGGTTTTAAGCTCGAGGGCCACGAAGCCTTCATCCCCGCAGGCGCAGTCTGCGCGACTCGGCCGAAAGTGGGGCCAGGCACGCCGTATTTTGAAGACGCTTCTTCGTCGTTTCGCGAGGCATTATCCAAATTTGACTTTGCCGCTGACACGCCGGAGGAACGGGGCACCGACCTCCGCCAAATCCTGGCGGAGTCTCGCCAGCGGGACGCGCTCACCATCTGGCATCTTCTCGCTCGCGTCGGCGAATCGGACCGTGGCCGCGTTTACGATCGCTTGGCGACGCTAGTTCCGCCTCCCTCCGGGGTCACGCGCGACGGCATCTTGCGCCTCGATCAAAAAATGCTGGATTTGTGGTGGAACCAGCTGGATCTCGGAGACGTTTCGCTGTGGCGCACGTGGGAACGGTCATGGTCGCAAGACAAAGCCAGCAGGCAGTGACCTGTTCACATCACGCTGAAGGTTTCCTTCTCCCTTGTTGCCCTTAGGTATTCTCCATTTTGCAAGCCTGTCTTTCTTTTCTCATCGCTGCTGTTAACGCCGGTCTCCTTTTCCGCGTCTTGCTCGTCGACGGCCGAAATATTTCAAAAGGAGAACACAACAATCATGAAACCTCGCACCGTTCGTTCACCCTTATCCCTTGCGGGATTCTTTGCGGCTTTGCTTTTTCTCGCCACTTCGGCGCAAGCAGGTCCGCCTCTCATCTGCCACACCATTGATATTGGAAATGCTAAGTCATTGCCTTGGATCAATCACGGCTGGAACCTATCAGGAACCGAGAACTACGACCTGAAAAACCTCGTCCCGGACACTCTCGCCATCCTTGATTCGGGTGCGCCCGTCCTCGTGCGCATGGAAACGCTGCGCCGGGCCACACTTTACGCCCGGCACGACCCCCAAGTCGCCAGAGAGTTGCTGACGAGGCTTTTTGCTCGCGCGACGACTGCGGAAAACGCAGGCCACCCAGACGCTTTGGCCTTGTTCGACGCCGGATATCTAGCGGAGTGCTATAAGCAATGGATCGGAAAAAACTTGCCGCACATGACCGACAACTTGCCAATGGACTCTAATCCAGCCGCAAATCTTGATGGCTATGCATGGGTGAAGCGAGCGAGCGGTCTACGCGGTCAGGACCCGGAGATGGAATTCGCCGCTGGGCTAATCACTCTCGAGGGCCCACAATCGGATCACTATCAACACGCCTCAAAAGCCATCGCCGGCGCTAAAGACGATCCATTATTGGCCCAGAACCTCAAAAGCCGCTTCATGGGCGATGCCGGAATGACCGTCGCCGAACTGTTCTCAAAAAGCGCTAAGGTGAATCAGTAAGACCAGTTTAAATCTGAAGCACCGGTCGTATCACGGCATTGGAAATGCCGGATTGAATAGGAAACGGGCAGGGACATTTGCGGCGTTCCTGCCCGCTCCGCTTCCTGCCATGCCTGCGGTTTGATGGCGGCTCCATCTGCAGGACGAGCAGTCCGCTTTACAGAAGTCACGGCATTTACTAGGCTAAGAGCCCTATGTGGAATGTCGAACAGCGTTTTACACCAAAGCAAATCGAAAGCTTGGCGGCGCTCGGATTTGCCGTCGGCAGCACGCGAGGCGTTGTCCGCGTCGAGAAATATGGCAGCGGCGCGGAGTTTCGCAAGGGAACGGACGACCTCTACCAGATGACGGTTGTACCGACGATCATGCTGAAGGGGCGTTTCACGCGGCTTTGGGACGCGGGCTATCAGAAATTTCTGCTGACCGACGACGGCTTGAAGCTGCCGGCGCTCGCGACGCACCTCGAAAATTTGCGAAGGTTCAACGAAGAACTGCGTACCGCGCTGGGTGTCCCGACTTTCTACAACGAAGCTCTCGGGTCAGTGAGCCAAATCAGCGTCTACGACCGCGTCAAGGGCCGCGCAGGCGATGTGCCCGATAAAACTGTTGGCGCACATGAGCCAGGCGCCGAGCATTAAGCATTCAGCCGTTTTTCGTAATTTTCCTAATTCGATTTGCTCTCCCGAAGCTGACGCCTGAATTGATCCACGTCTACGCGATGCTTGGCGGCTTTGCGGGCGCCAATGAAAATCACTGGAATGTCCCATCCGTAATGTTCTTCGAGAACTGCATCATTTTCGATATTTACTTCTCGCAGTGCGGCGCCGAACTCATGCAATAACGGCGTTATCGCAGTCTTAGCTTCTTCGCAAAGATGGCAGCCCGGCCGCGTGTAGAGAGTCACCTCGCGCGGGCCAGCGGCGGCCAAACGCGCGTCCTCCGGATGATCTTTCACGGTTT
>Ga0210402_10000704_pt1 | contig 36834 bp, 31 predicted proteins | sample IncBWC7MmetaG_FD_161055 | JGI IMG/M metagenome (GOLD analysis project Ga0210402, IMG submission 161055) | Forest soil microbial communities from Barre Woods Harvard Forest LTER site, Petersham, Massachusetts, United States - Inc-BW-C-7-M | ecosystem: Environmental > Terrestrial > Soil >...
TATACGTCAGCTAAATGCAAGGTGGTATAGCTGTCCACGATCTTTTCCGGCGTGGCCCCACGATGGAACGCGCGAATCACGAGGTCCAGTGTCACGCGGGTCCCCCCGATACGGTACACACCATGCGTATCTATCCCGAGGGGAATGGTTTCGCCGACTTCGATAAGGTCCATATCTTGATTGTCGCCCAGTTGTTCTGCTTAAGTTGGGATTCCAGTTAATTCGGCTTCCGCCTCAGGTCCTGGTTCACGGTTTGGTGGGCGGCCACATCGATGCTCCGGGCGATGTCGTCGTAGTCCTCGATGGCGCCTTGACTGACCGCCCCCAGGTCGGGGTCATCCACGGTGAAGATCTTGTATTTGCCGGGCGCTACGCCGGTGAACGCGTAGGTGCCGTCTTCCTTGGTTATGGCGAAGTTGGGGTTGACACGGTCCGCGGTCTCTTCGTCCAGCACCACGCGAGCGCCTGCCACCGGTCCTTTTTCGTCGCGCACCGTGCCCTGTACCACGCCGGTAGCCGCGGCCACGCGCACCCTGAGCGGCGCGCCGCCGCTGCCGTTGCGGAGATCCAGAGTGGCGCCTTCCATCGCGGTCGGCCCGAGTTGTGTCGATTGCACGTACCCAGTCGACCCAAAAATCGACAGACGGTACTTTCCGGGGGGCACTTTCAGAAGCGTGAAGGCGCCGTCATCGGCGATCTCAGCCGGCGCCGCCCCTTGGCTGAAATCCGCGCCGCGCAGGTAGATGCGTTGCTGCGGGGGCCGCTGTGGTGTCACGGTTGGTGTGGTGGCTGGCGCGCCCGGCGGCGCACTTTGCCCGGCCGGCTGCGCGGGCCGCTGGTTGGGCTGGGGAGCGTTGCGGACCTCCTCGTCCAGGAAATCCACCTGGCCGTGAATGTCCTCCGGAGCCATCAGTTGCAGGGTGATGTTCTCGACATCCGAATCGCGGATTTCAATTTCCACCGGCGCGGAGCTGAGTTGGGCGCCGGAGTTGTAGTAGTTCGCCTGAACGGTATACTTGCCCGGAACGGGCCGCCAAACCTCGAAGGAGCCATCCGGTCTGACCAGCGCGCCATTGCCCCCGCCACTTTGGGAACGCAGCACTACACTGACATTCTGCGCGCCCGGCGGCATGCCGGCAACCTTGCCGCCGACGTGCAGTATGGCCGTCCGCACCATGTGGATATCGATGCCCGGCACGTCGGTTGCCGCGCCCACCAGCACGCGCGTGGCGGACTTCGCGTCCAGCGCACCCGGATGATAGGTCGCGGAGTAATGAACCTCCACGGTGTTGTCGGTGCGGATTTCGGGCGGCGCCGGAAGCTCCTGCGGCAGGGCCCTCACTCGATACTTGCCGGGATGGAGACCGCCAATGCGATACATACCGCGATCGTCGGTGACCGCGCCGCGCCGCCCGCTGCCTGCCGATTCGGCCATCACCTGGATGGATTCCACCGGCTTGCCGTCGCTATCCAGCACGCGGCCGGTGATGGTTCCGGCGGGCGTCAGCTTCAACTTCATCGGGTCTTTCTTTTCCCCGGCTCTCAGTATCAGCATTGTGGCGCCCGGAAAGTTCATGTCGACGAAGCCGACCCGGTCCAACATGAGGTTGTAACTGCCCAGCGGAAGATTCGAGATCGCGAACCTGCCCTCCGCGTTGGTCAACGCGCCGTACCGCTCCTGCCCTCCGTTGGCGATACTGTCCAGGCGGACGTGGGCCCGTTCGATCGGAGTGCCATCGATGGCGTTGCGCACCTCGCCTTCCACGCGGCCCGGTTGGTCGTTCGATGGCCCAATGGGGCTACCTTGAGCGAAGCCGGCGGCGATAAGCCCGCAGCCTAGCGCTGCCAGGCAGAGGGCCCGGCAGCCTGAATGTCCGGCTGAATACCTGGCCCACCTACTTCGGCTTTGCATTGGCATCCTCCTTCTGCAGCACCCGCAGATTCTTCTCGATCCGGTCGCCTTCCTTAATTTCGATCTCTTCGCCGCGGCCAGCCAGCTTGCTTAACCTCTCCATCGGGTCGGCGCCTGAGAAGCGGAGGGCATCCACCGCGAACAGCCGGTACTTGCCGGGGCGAACTCCGTGGAAGGAATATTTGCCTTCCGGTGTCACTCGCTGGGAAGAGTCCTGCGGCAGATCCTTCGGGTCCTGAACCAGCCACACCATAGCCATAGGAGTGAGCAGGCGCTCGCCGTTCTCATCCAGCACGGTTCCGGTGAGCTGCGCCCCGTTGCGGCTGACCGTCACCTTGATGTGAGAGGGCCGGACCGAGGAGAAATCCACGGTCCCATCGGCCGACACGGCGCCATCCACATCCACCGTTTTGACGTAGGCATTTTCGGGCAGCAGTTCCACACGCACGCGAAACTTAGCCTGCGCCACGTTCTCGATGTGGAATGCGCCGTCGCGGTCCACCTCGCCACCGCTCTGCCGCAACCCGTAGCCGGCTCCCTGGCCTGCGGGCTGCAGCCGCACGCCGCGTTTCTCCTGAGGCCGTCCCGGCTGGTCGCCCTCCATCACCAGCGTGCCGGCAAGGTCGATCCCGGGCATCAGCGCCAGGTCCACGTCCGGCGGATCGCTGTTCTCGATTTGCAGTTCCACCATCCGGGTAGCCATTTGTGTCTTGCCTGACGCGGAGATCGCGTACAGGCGGTAAACGCCCGGCTGCACTGGGGCAAACGAAAACTTGCCGCCGGCGCCAGTGTTGGCGCTGCGCCCACCGGAGATTCTCTGCGCGCTTTCGCCGAATTGCGCGAAGACCGTGGCGCGGCCGTTTTCAGGGATGCCGCTGACCGTCCCGTTGATGGCCACGCCGTGCTGGCGCTGCAAGTGAATTTCGAGCCCGCCGGTGTCTTTGCCGGCGATCGATTCCACCACGGTGGCGCGGTCCTTGAGCGCCGACGACGGATAGAATGTCGGCCCGTACATGGGTTCAGAACCGCCGCCGGCGCGGATCTCGGGAGGTTGGTCCATAGCCCAACGCCCGGGGTTCGCCTGCAGGTAGAACTTCCCGGGCGCGCCAACGATGCGGAACTCGCCGCGATCGTCGGTGCCGGCGTTGCCAACCGGAACCACCATCTGAGGACCCGAGTCAGGCGCGGCGGCTAAGGCCTGAACCTGTACGTCCTGCACCGGATCGCCGTTTTCATCCAGCACGCGCCCGGAGAGGACGGCCCGCGGCACCATCTCCACCACCCAATCGGTGCGATGCTCTCCGGGTTTCAAGGTGATACCAGGCAATGCCGTCTCTGCCGCCTTGGCAGGAACAAAAAGGAATCCGCTGCACACCGGCATGGGAATGTAGGCGCCCGGCCGGATGGTGGCAATCGAAAAATGGCCGGCGCGGTCGCTCATCGCCCCATAGGCGGAGGAGATGCCGTTGTAACTCATGGCGACCAGCCGGATGTGGACGCCGCTCAGCGGTTCACGCGTGACGGCGTTGACCGCCGTGCCCTCAATGCTGGCCTGCTGTGCGGCCAGACAGCGGCAGAAGCACACAAAGAGAAAAGCACATCGCAGGCGCCGAATATTGCCCAAGCCGAACCAGGTATTGACGCCGAGGCCGCCGAGGTGGTGGTTGATTTTGGAAGGCATGGCGACGTGTCCAGTTCATTTTAGCGTGGCGGGAGTGGGTCACAGGGCGGGATCGCGAGCGGAGGGTGGGATGGAACGGTTGGAGCGGGGAGGCAGCGGAGGGGCAATCGGCCCGCCTCAGCTTGCGGGCAAGGCCAAAACGGGGGCCGGCTCGCTGCCGCATCGCGCAGGCGGATTCACAATCCGCCGCAGGTTGGCAACCATGGGCCGCCCCGAAAGCACCAGCCCCGCCACCGGTTCCCGGCAAGCGCCGCCAGCAGGAGCAAAGCCGAAATCGTCAGCGACGCCCTCACCCCCGGCGCCATCTCCCAAACCAAGCGCGTCCGCCTGGTAGCGCGCAGAAAGAAATCGCGTGGGGCAGGTTGGCAACCTGTCCGCGATGTGCGCCGGGCGCGCAGGGGGAAGGATGAAAGTCGCCCGTGGCGCTATGTGGGGCAGCTTGGCAAGCTGCGGCGGATTGGCAGTCCGCCCGCCGGGAGTTGGCGCGCAGCCGAACTTCCACAAGCGACGTTCGAGAGTGCCGCGGATTGGCAATCCGCCTTCCGCGTTCCGCGTGCCCCCAGCCCCAAACCGCTAGCCCTAGCGTTTTCCGCTATTTCAGCGCTGATTCTAAACGGGCTATTTTTTGCAAACCGCTAGCGCTAGCGGTTTTCGTTATCTGAAAGACGGCGGCGGCGAAGAGCCGTAGCGCAGGGGGCCGCGCAGATAAATTCCGGCGTGGCAATGAGCACGCGAGGACTCCCGCTGTGGGCCGCTACTTTCCCATATCGCCTGTGTTTCGTTCACAATGAGCTTCTTCCGCTGGAACTGACGACTTCTCCGCACAACGGTGACGTGCGTCAAACCGGCGCCAGGTAAACTCCTTCGGCGTCACCCGGGAGTAACCTGGCTCGTCGCGGAATCGGAACCGGCCGGCAAGTGTGTGGTCTCTTCGGCGGCTCCACACGAATACCGAACTTCGTCCCGTCTAAATCTGTATCCCAGGCGTCTGCAAAACTTGGGGAAACTAATCCAGTAGGCCTTTACAGAGGAGAAGCCATGGGACGAATGATTCGCAGTGCGCTTTGCCTTTTCTCGATGAGCCTTGGCCACTTGCTGGGGCAAAGCCCGATCTTGGCGGGAACCGGGTACTCCAATCCTTCGATCATTCGGGTGGCGCCGGGCCAAATCACCACGCTGTTCGTGACGGGGTTGAAAACGGTCTTGCCGTCTCAGCCGGTGAGGGCCACGAGTCTGCCATTACCCGCCACGCTGGCCGGGATCTCTATTACATTGAGCCAAAACGGGCAGCAACCATCGCCGATTCCGTTGTTGTCGGTCCAGCAGATGCCGATTTGCAGCGACGGCGACGTGGCACCGCCACAATCCGGTGTTACACCCGATTGCCTCATCACCGCCATCACCGTTCAAATCCCTTTCGAGCTGCTTCTGCCCCCCGAGGGACCCACTGCCGCACTGGCCGTCAACGAGAACGGGAGCTTGAGTAAAGGATTCAGGGTCTTTTCGGTTTCTGCGAATCTGCACGTTCTCAATTGGTGCGATGCGTTTCCACCGGAACGCCTCAACATCTGCGGTGGCGTCGCGACCCATGGCGACGGTACTCCCATCACGTCCGACTCCCCGGCGAAGGCGGGGGAAACAGTCGTGATCTACGCCTTCGGTTTGGGGCAGACCACGCCAGCCGCGAAGACGGGGGATGCGGCGTCGATGCCAGCCCCAACCTTGAGAAGCACAATCGTGGCTGCCCAGTTTGATTTCCGGCCCAATGCCATGCCGTCAAATCCCTATGCCGGACCGAAATCTACAGGAATTTCAGGCCCGGCGTTCGTTGGCCTGACGCCTGGGCAGGTCGGCCTATATCAGATCAACGTAAAGATCCCGGAGACGGTGCCGGCTGTGGTTCCGTGTTCAACGGCGCTCGGTGTTGCGTCCAATCTGACCATTGATATCGGCAGCAGTACGTCGGGCGGGTTATCATTCGACGGAGCACCTATTTGCGTTGAAGCCCCGCGGTAGAGGCGAACTGGGCCGGGATGCGAACACCACTTAGAACTTAGACTTAGGGGAAGTTCAATAATAAGCTGGACATTGGAGTCAAGCGCAGAAGAAAATCAGGATTTCACGCAAAGCCGCGAAGCCGCAAAGAAGCCGCAAAGGAAGAGGATTAAGAAGATTAGCGGGCCTGCCGGAGTCGGTCTATGAATTGGTCCTGGCTGCTCACGACGTCGTCAGCACCTGGTTCCCCTGGTGTATCACGGCGTGCACATTGAAGCGGGATTTCGCGCAGGTCGCCCATCTGCGGCGAGCCAACAAGCGTTTGGGCCTACAGATAAACTTCAAAGTGGCCCGATCAAGGACGGCATCACGCGCGTCGCTAACGGACTCGCCGAGCAGTCTTCTTTGCGACTTCGCGGATTGGCGTGAAATCTTGCCTTTTTGAATCCCACGCTCCAAGCCGATTGCCCTTACGCTAAACGTAGATGGTCCAGTTTATTGTTTGACTCCGCTTTAGGGTCCGCGGATCGACCGCACGTACGTGTATCGCTCGCCCGGCAGCCCGCGATACTCTGCGAATCCGTAGCGCCGGGCTTCGGGTGAGGGGCAAGGGGAGATTGACAAAGGCTGCGGCTTCGCCGGGCGGCTGCGCCCGCCTGACATCAGGGCCGGCCAGTCTGCGCCTTCCACGGAATCAGAATCCGCGGATCCAGCCCTGCTCGACGCCACCCGGCGCGAGGTCCGCTACGTGGGCCGCCCCGAAAGCGCCAGCCCCGCCACCGGTTCCCGGCAAGCGCCGCCAGCAGGAGCGAAGCCGAAATCGTTAGCGACGCACTCACCCCCGGCGCCATCTCCCATACCAAGCGCGTCCGCCTGGTGGCGCGGAGGAAGAAACAGCGGGGGCAGGTTGGGCGCCGGTTAACAACCTGCCCAAACCGTTCCTTACTACGATAAGATTGGGGTTGCAAAAGCCGTAATCGGGAGCAGTATGGCCTCGGAGATGGGACGGTCGCCGGCTGCGAAAGTAGTCGTCGCCACCACAGTAGCCCTTTCCTTCATTTCTTTCTGGCGCGCGGCGGCGGTGGTTCTGAGCGACCTCGCCTCGTCGGCCTTCTACGCCGGCGGTATCGCGGAGCACGCCATCGGCAAGAGCGCTCCGTGGTTCATCCTCGGCGTCATGCTGTTCAGCTTCGCCGTGCGCTCGGTCTACATGGAATCCAGCAGCATGTTCGTGCGCGGCGGCGTGTACGTGGTGGTGCGCGATGCCATGGGCCCGTTTGTGGCGCGGATCTCGGTCTCTTCGCTGATCTTCGACTACATTCTCACCGGCCCCATCAGCGTAGTCAGCGCCGGCCAGTACCTGGTGCACCTGCTGAATGAGATTGCCACCAACAATCATCTGGGACCGCGCGTGGCTCCCGATACCTTTGCGGCCGGATTCGGGGTCATCGTAACCGGGTACTTCTGGTGGAGCAACACCAAAGGCATCCACGAATCCAGCGGCAAGGCGCTGCGCATCATGCAGATTACCACCGTGATGGTGGTGGCGTTTCTCATCTGGTGCCCCATCACGCTGCTGCTGGCCCCCAAGGTCACACTGCCGCCCGCACCCATCCCCAGCAATCTCCATTTCGCCCCGGAGGCCTTGGGGTGGTTCCAGGGAACGATCTGGCCCACCATTCCCTTCGTGGCGATCGTCATCGCCTTCGGCCACTCGCTGCTTTCCATGAGCGGCTTCGAAACGCTGGCCCAGGTCTATCGCGAGATCGCTTATCCCAAGCTGAAGAACCTGCGCTACACCGGCAATCTGGTCTGCGTCTACTCGGTGGTCTGCACGGGCGTGATCACCATGTTCGCCGGCATGATCATTCCGGACGGTAAGCGGGCCGAGTATGTGGACAACCTGCTGGGAGGCCTGGCTATGCATCTGGCCGGCCCGCAAGTGCTTCGCCTGGGTTTCCACGTGTTCGTGGTCATCGTGGGCGCGCTGATTCTCTCCGGCGCCGTCAACACGTCGATGATCGGCGCCAACGGAGTGATGAACCGCATCGCCGAAGACGGCGTGCTGCTCGACTGGTTCCGCAAGCCGCATCGCCGCTTCGGCACCACGTTCCGGATCATCAACCTGATTGCCATTCTGCAGGTAATCACCATTCTGCTGAGCCGCGGCAACGTTTATCTGTTGGGTGAAGCCTACGCTTTCGGCGTGGTCTGGAGCTTCTTCCTGAAATCGCTGGGCGTGCTGGTGCTCCGCTACCACCGCCACGATCAGGAATATAAGTTCCCGGGCAACATTCAACTGGGCGGCACGGAGATTCCCATCGGCCTGGGCGTCACCACGCTGGTCCTCTTCCTGGTGGCCATCGCCAACCTCTTCTCCAAGGAGATCGCCACCAAGAGCGGCGTGGCCTTCACCGCGGTCTTCTTCGTGATCTTCACCATCTCGGAGCGCATTAACGCGCGCAAGCAAGCCAACTGCAAGCTCGGCCTGGAAGAGTTTAACCTGGACATGCGCCCGGAAATCGACGCCCGCACGGTGCACGCACGTCCCGGTTGCGTGCTGGTGGCCGTGCGCGAGTCCAAGCGCATGGCCCACCTCCAGAATGTGCTCGAAAAGACCAACCTGCGGCGGCACGACATTGTGGTGATGACCGTGCGTCCCATTTCCGCCGGCGCCGGCGAATACGAGCTATCCAACCAGCAGCTCTTTTCCGATTATGAAAGGGAGCTGCTCTCGCGGGTGGTTACGATGGCCGAAAAGGCCGGCAAGACGGTTGACCTTCTGGTGGTGCCGGGCGTCGATCCATTCGACGCCATGGTGCAGACCGCGGCCAACTTGAAAGCGTCCCGCCTGGTGACGGGCGTTTCGGAGAAGATGGATTCCGAAGAACTGGCGCGCCGCATCGGCCTGGCCTGGGAAAAGCTGCCGGAACCGCGCCACGCCTTCTCGCTCGAAATCATCACACCCAACCGGCCTTCGGTTTACGTGAACCTGGGACCGCATCCGCCCCGATTGTGGCCCGAGGATCTGGATCGCGCCCACGGCATCTGGCTCCGCCTGCAAGATGTTTTCGGTTCCCGCCTGCACCACCGCGATGTGGTCGGTGTGGCCCTGCGGCGGCTGCAGAAGGACCTGGAAAACGATCGCCGCCAGGAGGCGCTGGACGATTTGAACAACGAACTGCGCAAGTAACCGTTTTGCTCTGTGGGGCAGGTTGCTAACCTGCGGCGGATTGGCAATCCGCCTGCCCCGGGCGAGGTAACAACCGCCGCGCAGTAGAAGTGCTCGTTGTCGCCGGCAACAGATATTTCCGCGCTGTGCAGGAGAACGCAGCCAGCAATGGCTGTGCGGCTAGTTCTCGGTCGGTTTCTCCACGTGCTCAATCACGAACGTTTCCACCGGGGCTTTCTTCGCCTCCATCTTCAGTCCAAGACGCTCAAAGACGGTGAAAAGCGTCGGGGTGATTGGATCGGCATAGGCCAAATCCTCCGCGGTCGGCGTGGTGCCGGGAGCGGTGCCGGGCCTGGGGCGCATGGGCACCCACCCGACGCTCTCGATATCGAAGAGTCCCTGAATGCCGGTCTCGTCGATCAACGGACGATCCGTCCAGTTCTCAACAAACCCCACCAGGTCTGCCATGCTGACAGCCTTCCCGTGAAGCCCTCGCCCCTGTCCACCCATGAAGCCATGGCAGGGAGAGCCTTTTTTCCCAGGGTCGTCGGGATCGGCGCAGTCCTTTTCCTCGGTCTTCGATTTTTCCAGCTTAGGCCCGTTCTTTCCCACCACCAGCGCGTACACCGGCAGTTCCTTCGTCTCGCGGCGAACGGTGAGTTTGAAGCGATCTGCCAGCAGTGTCCGCAGCATCGATCTCATCCTGGCGTCGCGCTCTTTGGATGGTAACTCCGGAGGAATCGCGCCCTTCTCGGCGGCGGCTTCAATATCGTACCTTTCCGAGCGGATCCACGCCGGTCCTCCGGAGAGCCGCGGGGACTGAATTGCAACGTCGTAAGCAGTCGCAATAATCACATAGAGGAGAGTGTCCGTCACCGACAGCCTTCCACCGGGACCAGGCTTCATCGAGCCAAAGCTGCGCGGATCGGCGGACTTGCCTGCTTTTACCGAAGCAACTTCGAAGGCCAGAGGCTTCTCAGGCTTCGACTGCGCCCGGATTTGCGGCGCGTTCATCAAACCGACGACGATTGGGGCTGCCAGAGCCGCCAGTCCGGCGGTTGCCAGCAGCAGCTTCTTTCCGTAACTCAGATTGTGTGTTGCACGATGAGTCATGATAGCCTCGATTCGTTTCATGAGATTGGAGCCGGTGACCCCGGACACGCAGGCCAACCCCGGCGACAGGTAAAGCTTGCAGACGTTGAGAATGGCCTCGGCATAGACCTGCGGATCGCTGCGGATCGCTGCGGATCGCTGCGGATCGCTGCGGATCGACGCGTCACCACACCCGGCATGCGCCGGCCTTCACCATCGGCTGGCCCGGCTTGCACGAAAATGCCTTTTGGAATTCGGGCAGATTCTGCACCACGCCGTTGACCCGAAGCTTCGGCGGCGAGTGCGGGTTGGTCTGTACTTGCAGGCGCACCGCTTCGTCGCGCTCGTTGCCGCACCACACCTGGCCGAACGACAGGAAGAACCTCTGTTCCGCCGTGAAGCCATCCACCTTCCTGGAGTCGTTGCCTACCGTGGCGATCAGCGCCATCAGCGCCACCCGCACGCCCCCATTGTCGGCCGTGTTCTCACCCAGCGTCAGCTTGCCGTTAACGTGCACTCCCGGGATCACGGTCATGCTGGCATACTCATCGGCCACACAGGCGGCCCGCTGGTTGAACTCCTTGGCATCTTCGGCCGTCCACCAGTCTTTCAGGTTGCCCTCGGCATCGAACTGCCGGCCTTCGTCGTCGAAGCCGTGCGTCAGTTCGTGGCCGATCACCATCCCGATTCCGCCGAAGTTCACCGCGTCGTCCGCATTGTTGTCGTAGAACGGTGGCTGCAGGATGCCGGCGGGGAAATTGATGTTGTTCATCTGCGGATCGTAGTAAGCGTTCACCGTGGGCGGGGTCATGCCCCACTCCAGGCGGTCCAGCGGTTGGCCGATCTTATTGAGCTGGCGCTGGAACTCGAACGCCGACGCCCGGAAGCTGTTCCCCAGCGCATCGCCAGGTTTGATGGTGACCGCGCTGTAATCGCGCCAGTGGTCCGGGTAGCCGATCTTGTTGGTGATGGCCTTCAGTTTCACCAGAGCCTGTTTTTTGGTGACGGGCGTCATCCAAGGCAGTTTCTCAATATCCTCGCCAAGCGCCTTTTCGAGCGCCGCCACCATCTTCAGGGTGCGCTCCTTGCCTTCGGCGCCGAAGGTACGTTCCACAAACTTTCGCCCCAGCGCTTCGCCCAGGTCGCCATCGGTGAAATCGCTGCACCGTTTCCAGCGAGGCCGCATTTCCTCCGCCCCCGACAGGGTCTTGCCGAAGAAATCGAAGCTCTCCCTGGCGAACGTGGTGGGCAGCAAGGCCGCTTCGGCGTGCAACACGTGCCAGGTGAGGTATGCTTTCCAATCGTTCAGGGTCACGCTCTGGATTTCGGCGCCGACCGCCTTGAAATAGTCCGGCCAGCTCACATTCACATTCTGGAATTGTGGCGCGCCGCTGCCGGTGAAATAGGCAGCCCACTGGAACGATCCGCCCGTCTGCGCCACGTCCTGCTTTTTCATCAGGTGGTAGGTTTTCTCCGGATCGCGGCGCGAAACCAGGTCCAGCGAAGCCTTGGCGAGATCGGTTTCGATCTTCATCACGGCGGCGGCGCGCGCCTTGGCCGTTTCCGGCTTGTCGCCCGCCAGTTCAAACATGCGCTGGACGTGCGCTACATACTTCTGGCGCAATTCCACCGATTTCGGGTCGTCCTTGAGGTAGTAATCGCGGTCGGGAAGCCCCAGGCCGCCTTGATCCAACTGCGCGATCACCGCGGTGGAATCCTTGGCGTCCTGCCCCGAGCTAAACGCGAACAGGGGGCCGGAACCGATGCGGTGCAGGTGAGCGATGGCTTCGGCAAGCTGGTCCTTGCCCGATAGTTTGGCAATGCGGTCCAGTTCCGGCTGCAGCGGCGTCAGACCGCCGGCGTCCAAGCCCTTCTCGTCCATGCAGGCCGCGTAGTAGTCGCCGATTTTCTGGGTGGTGGCGTCCCGGTTCGGCGCCGGCTTGGCGGCTTCTTCCAGAATCTGGCGCAGCACCATCTTGTTCCGCTCATCCAATTCATTGAACCGGCCCCAGCGCGACTGATCGGCCGGTATGGGGTTTTCCTTGATCCAGTTGCCGCAGGCGTATTGGTAGAAATCCTGACAGGGGTTGGCCGTCTGATCCATGGCCTTGGCGTCGAAGTGAGCGGGCGAAGAATTGGCGGCCCTGGACGATTGGGCCCAGGCAGCGGAAAGACAGAGCGGCACGAGGAAAGCAGTTTTTGAAAACAAGCGAGTGACCCCCCTTCCAATTTAACGTGCCAGCCCAGGTTTCGGTAGATCCGGTTTCGGTAGATCAGCCGGTAAGAGCCAGCGCGGCAATACATTCAGGTCTGCCTGACGATGGCGATCAACGGCATCAAAGTGAAAGCAGCCGAAGTCTCCGAACGTGCTCAAAATCGCGCCGGTTGTTGGTGGCGAGCGGAGCGTCAAGCGACAATGCCGTGGTAGCGATCCAGGCGTCCTGCGGACTCAATGCCCGGCCTGCCGCTCGTGCGTCGGCGCGAATCCGCGCCCAAACCGTACACAGGTCGTTGTCCGCGTAGACCAGTTCGAAACGTTGCATGAATTGTTCGAGGAGCAGGCGCCGGCGGTTACCCCACCCGGCCGAGATCGCGCCCATGCTTAATTCGGCAATTGTCATGAAGGACAGAATCAGTTCGGATCCGCGCAAGGCGTCAGCGTACTGTTGCGCCAGGGAATGCCAATTGAAGATATAGGAGGCGACATCGGTATCGACGACAATCTGGCTCACTGAGGCGACGACTGACCGGCGGACTGGCGGCGGTCCGCGTATATGGCCGCTACAAAGCGCTCCGTCTCCTCGTCCGGGGCGGGGTCGACGTTCCGTAAGAGATCCTCGAACGAAAAAGGCTGCGGCCCGACGACAACAGGCTTGTAGCCTGCATTCCGAAGATCTTGAACCTCGTCGTTCATTTCGCCGCTCCTGACGCTAGTGTATCCCGTTAGCCTCTGTGCGGCCAAGTCCATGGTGCAAAATAAATGCCTCCCGAATGTCGCTACTCATTCCTTCCAGAACAACTCCGCATCCGAACGGCGCACGTAGTTGGCGTCCAGGGCGGCGGGGTCCGAAGCATCGCCGCGCCGCCAGCGGGCCGCCGCGATCCGCGCGATCGCCGCCGCCAATGCCCTGGGCACCGTCACCACTGGCACATCCTGGAACCTGGTTCCCGCCAGCCCATTGCGAAATGGCGAAAAGTCGGTGGCGATGAACTCCACGCCGGCGGGCAGCGTCTCCAGCCAAATCGGAAACTTCGCCACCACTTCAGGCGACACCACTCGACCGCCGGCGTCATAGACTGCGCCATAAACCTCGCCACGTCGCGCATCCATCACCACGGCGCGCAGCGGCCCCGTTCCGAAGGTCGCCATGGCTTCCAGATTTCCAACTCCGGCGGCAGGCTTTTGCACGGCCTCTGCCAGCCCTTTGACGCAGGCCAGACCAACCCGCACCCCGGTGAACGAACCAGGCCCCGCGGCCGCGGCAAAGCAATCGATAGCCGCGGGCGTTAGCCCATGGCGGCCCAGCAACTGGCTCAAATGGCCGTACAGCACGTGGCCGAACCCCGCCGGTGCGTGCAGCAGAACCTCCTCGATGGTCTCCTCACCCGCCGCCAGCGCCAGGCTGCCGAATTCGTGCGTGGTATCAACCGCCAGCACCAGGGGTTGATTCACGGTTGCTTCACTGGTGGCTTCACTGGTTGAGCTGGAATCCCTTATCCAGTTCGTAGATCTTGCCGTTGGCGTTCATGCCGTACAGGCGCAGGTGGAAGGTGGCGGGAAAGTTCTTGGCGATGCCCGCCAGCGGACGCATTTGACCCTTCGCCCCCACGGCGATCACGCGGTACCCCTGGCCATCGGCGGCGACGTTGCCGGTCCACAGCCACAACATGGATCGCGTGGCCCGAGTGTCCTTGGTGATCTTGGCCTCGAACGGCGGCGGCAGCCTGACCGAAAAATCTTCCGTGGGCGTCACGATGGCGAACGGAACCTTGGGGCTGTTGGATTCAATCTCCTGCAGCACGATATCCCGCGATTCGAATTTGTACGACTTGTTCATGCTCTCCAGATGGCCTTCGCGCACCACGTGAAGCACCCAGTCGTGCGACCGGTCCGGCGCTTCCCCGGTGAAGTGCTCGCCCGAGAACTTCTTGCCCTTGCTGGTCTCGCCGTTAACGGGGTTGAACCAATAGACATCGTAGCTGTGCTTTTCCACCGTCAATTCCAAGGGGCCGGGCTTTTCGATATAGACCACGTACTCGGTGTCTTCCAAAGCCAGCGCGCGCCCCCCATCCACGTCGAAGTATGGCTCCAGCTCCCAGTGGCGGGTGTCGGACATGAAATCGAACCAGGCCGTCATCTGTTTGACGCCGGGAGAATTGGCGTACGGCGCGCCGGAGCCGGTGTTGGCATAGGTGACGTACTGGCCGTCCATGGTGACGTTCCACAAGCGCCGGCGCAGGGCCGCGGCATCCAGATCGCCGGGCGACTGCTTACCGGCGCCGCTGTCTTCACGGCCGAAATCCAGGTTTACAAACGGCGCGGCGTAGAGCTGATGCTCAACCGCGCAAATGTTGTCATCCGACGTTCCGTACGAGGCGTAGTCCATCCAGCCGTCATCCAGCAGCGGCGCCGAGGTGACATGCGCGCCCGAGCCGCGGGGATGGTGGAACGGGTCCATCTCTTTCAGCAGCAGGCCGGTCTCCTTCAGCAGCGCGCGGCCATCCGGGTAGTCTTCAAAATGCTCCACCCCTTGCCAGGTGACGTGCATGCCGGAATAGCGCGCCACCACGTAACGGATGAAGCGGCGCCGCTGCTCCCAGTTCGGGAAGAGCTTCGCCAGTTGGCCGTCGCCCCCTCCCAGAATCAGGTCGGCCGTGATGCCTTTCTCGTTCAGATAGCGCACCCGCTGATCAAGCTTTTGGAACTGCGCCAGATTGGGCGAATCGGCCGATTGATAAGCCGCGTCGGGCCCGGCGCCCAGCAGCAGCCCGCGCAGATGATTGAACTTTTGCGCGGCGCGGGCGTCGGCGATGGCGTGGAATGCCGCGTCATCCAGAAAGGCGAAACGCATTTCGGTAGCGCCCATCCAAAGGTGCGCCTGGTCCAGGCCGGCGGCGGTTTTTTCCGTGTAGGCCCAGTGGTGGACGTTGGCCACTCGCAGATATCCCGCCGATGGCGAAGCGGCGGCGGTAAAGCTGCCGGTCTTGCCGTCGGCAGCGGCGATATTGCCGGAGACCCGGTAGTCCCACTCGCCGGCCTCGGTGGGGGAGAAGCGCACCACCATCTTCCGTCCGCCATCCCAAAAGCCCGGCATGGCGTAGGTATGGTGCCGGGGAGAGCGGAACTCCGCCTTCAGTTCGACGGTCTTATAGGGCTCCGGATGCCGTGCCGCATCGGCATCGTTAAGTTCGAAGACCAGGTCGCAGGGCGAATAGGCCGGCGTATTGTTGCAGGCCTGCGCCCAGAGCCCGGCCGGCAGCAATGCCAGCATTGTGGGGCAGGTTGTTAACCTGCGGCGGATTGTCAATCCGCCTAAGCCCGCCCAACAAGCTGCCAGCCGTTTAAGGACCCACTCTCGAATTGCCATACACTCAGTGTATCCAGGGAGCGGCCGGCCAGTGAGCAGTGTAATGGGCCTGACGATGCGTTGAAAAGCGATTGAAGCGGCGGTCATGACACTTCCCTGGTTGCTGCCGGGGCGAGTCGGTCCGCTCGGTTATTGAGGGCGTTTCGTGAGTTTTCATAACGCTCCGGCCGCGGTTGGCGGAATTACCAAACGAACCCATTTTGAAGCTGCATCCCGAAGAAAACGAAACCGCTTGCGCCCCATCGAACGAACCCATTTTGCCTGCAACCGGCGGATGGGGGCATCGACGAGGACGATCTGGCTGGCGCTGGTGAGTGACAGTCGAAGATGAGTGCGGTAGAGAGCTTCGATCTCTCCGGGGTTTTCGCCGGGGCTGATATGGGATTCGGCGTGGATGCCGGATTTGCGGGCGTTGAAGCCGGAGGCGGCCTGGCCTTCGGGAGTGTGGGGCCAGTCGATGGCGGCTTGAGCTTGCGATGTCATATGATCTCCTCCTCCCAGATAAGCATGGGAGCGCGGAGGCGGTGGCCGATGAGATGTGCAAGTTGTTGAAGGGATGGGGTAGGAATATTTAATTCGGTCGTGACTCCTCCGCTGCCAAAGGTCACTTGGTCCGAGTCGGCAATGTGAGCGGCACCTGGCTCGTCACATTCACCTGTGCCGGCGTATTGTTGCGGGCCTGCGACCAAAGCCCGGCAGGCAGCAATGACAGGAGCGCCGCGGGCCCAACTGAATTCCCATAATAGACAGTGTGTTGGCTATCGGCGGACGCCGATCTTAGCTTTTGCTCAGGCGGCAAGCTGTTCACGAATTGCCCGCTCCACTTTGCTATCGAGACAGACCCAGATCACAGCGCCACTCGGGTGCTTGTACGGAACGGGCTTCTTCAAGTAATGCGGTTTCGCCATCACCCACGCGTAGGTATTCCGATACCGCCCCAGCCGTGCTTCGCTGGGACGCATCCCGGCTTTCGCCGCGTTCTTGCGGTACGCGTTGGCCGTTAGCGGACCTTTGCATTCGACTATTTCACAGAAACCGGTAATCGTGCCGGAACCGCTCGGAATCAGCCCAATGACTTCCCGGATAGCCGTTCTGGAACCACGAATCTCCCACGTCTTTTTGCCGTCGAGGATCATATCTACCGAGGGGTGCCGGATCAAAAGACCACGAAACATGTAGCATCTCCAGTTGCCAGAATACCAACCGCTCTGCAATACAACTCAGTCTGCCAGATCCCGTCCCCTTTGCCTGCGGGTTCCCGCCCAACCTGCTCTCGCCGCCCCGCCACCGGCAATCTTACCTTCGTCGCCTTGCCGCATTTAGAACCCTCGAATCTTCGGAGTCGGTCACAAACTTCGGCGTGTAGCAGATCGCATAAGGGCGAATGAAGTTCTGGTCAAGTGGTTCACCAGTGCTCCTCTTCTTAAGAACGGACTTGAGCCGCTGCTTGCCCTCAAACAGCTTCAGACTGGTAAACGTGTAGTTCGTGGTTCTTGCGGCGGTGATTTCTATCTCTTCAAGCAAGGCCCACGCAAAGAGGTAGCGAGTTCCTTCCGCTGGACTGAACAAGACTGGCAGACGTTCACCGGAAAGTTTGGCATCCCGGAGAAGCCGAGCGGCAGTAACCCATGCCCTTCCTTCTGGGTATACCCCGCTCCCGCCGGTGGCCTGTGACTCCGTCAGATAATCGGAGTGTTTGATCGTGTAGATGCAGAATTGCGTAAGCATGGGATCTACGCCTCCACAACTACAGCCTGAGCGTTGAGCAAAGCGCATGCTTGTTCAATGGTTAGCGGGGACTCACCGCGGTGGATAACGGCGTGACAATTAGGGCACACGGGTCGCAGGTCGTTAATCGGATCGATCCGGTATGTCACGCCAATCGCCGATAGGGGCACGAGATGGTGGACATGAATGAGATCCTTCATCGTCTCACCGTACCTGTCGCCGAAGCGCATCCCGCATACAGAGCAGGGCAAGCCATGATGTGCAAGGCACGTCTCACGAGCACCAGGATCACGTTCGAAGCGGTTCAGCAACACGGCGACCCGGCCGCCTTCAAAATAGATCGCCGAGGTCGCTTCCTCATCGCGCCCTACGAGCACGGGGCGGCCTGCCACAGTCGTATAGGAAGGATTGGGCACTGACAAGAATTCTGTGACGCCAACAGAGTGAGCGTCGCGGATATTCCGAGGAGATTTCCTATTGGCGCAAATGGAGAGCGCGGCATAGTGTGACTCCTCAAGCGACGGCAGGGCCAAGGGAAGTTCCGACAGCGGTATTCTAGTCATCAGGCAGCCTGGTGCCCGCTTATAAGGACGCCCATGGAATTTCGTACGCGCCGGGGCCGCTTCCTTATCGACCAGAACGTTCAGCCCTCCAGAGTCTAATACAAGGCACTCAACCCAACCGACGTTCAGGCGCACGCCCCATTCCCAAAGCGTGACGCCCCAGCGGTCATTGTGTCGTGACGCCAGGTACTTGATGGCTCCGACAAGGAAGTCGATATAACTCTGCATTGGGTTACCCGGGGCTTTAGCGAAGACCTCACAGATAACCTCCTCGGCAGCGGCCGGATCTTTTCTGTCTTCGACGGTAATTCTTGGCATGGCTATTCCTTTTCGGCTGGTGTACTCGTCAGCGATATGGACCCCGCGGCGATCTACCGCGGGGCAAAATTCTCACGGCGCAAATGGCTTCGGGCTCCCGGTGCGGTTGGCAGAGAACTGCGCGTGCAGTTCTTTCATCTGGTCAAGCACCCAGTCGTAAGACGGCAGCATCTCGGGCTGAGCGAGGAGCAGCGTATCGACGGAACGGACCAAGAGGCCGGGAGAGTTCCCGGCCTCGATCAGGTTGTGGCAAGTGTCGCAGGCAGCCCAGCCGCCCAGGCTCTGATCGACCAAGGTGTCATGCCTGGCGACTAAGAAGCTGCGAGCCGGATAAATCCAGGCGGGGCTGGGGGTTGAGCAGAAATCGCATACCGGTTGGGGGGTGTGGGCCATTGGGGTTGTTAGAGCAACAGTGTGAATCCGACTTAGAGAACGGCTCCTACGCCGCGGTAATATTCCCGGTCACGGCGCTTCCAATTCAAATGGGCTTTATAGCAGAATCTATGGGTAGGATGTTGTCGAAAAGCCGCCAGTTCAGAGCGAAGCTGGCGACCATAGTCTCCATAGTCAGCGACAGCCCCCAACTCAGCACGAATCGGCATGCCCGCGGAAGCAGTCCCATATATCTCATGATATACACTAACGGCTATTCACGGGACAGTCACGGCGATTTTCTGTCTTCATTTTACATAACTCTGCATTATTTCACATTCCAGTGCGCCGCACCCAGGGGAGGTGCTCAAGGAGTTGTGCCTGGACCCTTTGAATCTAACCATCACAGCAACCGCGCGCGCGCTCGGCGTGAGCCGCAAGACGCTGTCCGGCATCCTGAACGGGCGCGCCGAATTCAGCCCCGAGATGGCGGTCCGCCTCTCTATCGCCTTCAACACCAGTGCTGAAAGCTGGCTCAACCAGCAACTGCAGTATGATCTCTGGCATGCTGAAAAAACCCGCAAGCGGCTACACGTAGCGAAATTGAGCCGCCTGAACGGTAAATACTTGCCAGTGGATCGCTGTCGAGTCTTCATCGTAGAATCAGAACGAACCGCAGGAGGTCCACATGCCTTTCATTGATACCAAGAATCTGCCGGTTGTCGAACGCTTGCCCGGCTGGAGAGGCCGCTATTTCGATTCTCCCAGCATGACATTCGGACACTACGAGTTCGACGCGGGCTCGTCGATCCATGAGCATTTCCACCCTCAGGAAGAGGTCTGGCAAATCATCGAAGGCGAACTGGAAATAACCATCGGTGGCGTTACCCAGCGCTCTGGTCCCGGCTCGGTTGGAATCGTTCCACCCAACACACCGCATGCCGTGAAAGCGATCTCAAGCGGGAGAGCTATTGTCGTAGATTATCCTTTGCGCCAAGCCACATGACCGTGCTCAAATCTTGCGTGCTGGCTTTCTTCGCGCTGGCGTGCGGAGCCGCGCCCAAAGTGGAAAAAGTGGAGCCGCCGAACTGGTGGGCGCCGCACACCTTTAACCCGGTGCAGGTTCTGCTCACCGGCAGCGGCCTCCAGTCTGCCACTGTCACCAGCGCCTCCAAGGCCATCAAGCCCGAGGTCCGTTTCGCATCCGCGGATGGCCGGTACCTGTTCGTCTACCTCGATATCGCGCGCAACGCGGCGCCAGGTCCGTATCGGTTCGATGTCAAGAGCGCCGCCGGCGGGACCACTTTCACCTTCGCTCTGGAGCGCCCGCTCGACCCCCACGGCCGCTTCCAGGGTTTCAGTCCCGACGACGTGATCTACCTGCTGATGCCGGACCGGTTCGCCAACGGCGACCCGTCGAACGACAGCCCGCCGGAATTCGGGCGGCCCGCCGACCGCAACACGGTGTTGGCGTATCACGGCGGCGACCTCCGCGGCGTTCGCGAGCGCCTTGGCTACCTGAAGGACCTCGGCGTCACCGGCGTCTGGATGACGCCTGTCTACAAAAACTCCAACACCGCTGCCAGCCCGTATCACGGCTATCACACGGTGGATTTCTACGCTGTGGAGCCGCGATTCGGAACCATGGCGGAGTTTCGCGGCCTGGTCGATGCGGCCCACGCGGCCGGCGTCAAAGTGGTGCAGGACCAGGTGGCCAACCATTCCGGCCCTCACCATCCGTGGGTGACGAATCCGCCCACCCGCACATGGTTCAACTTCCTGGACCGAACCCCGCGGCCCCGCAACAATTTCGATATCGCCGCCCTGTCTGACCCCTACGCCCGGCCCAAACGCCTTGAGCTTCCCCTGCGCGGCTGGTTCGCCGGCAGCCTGCCGGATTTCAATCAGGACGATCCGCTGATGTCGGACTACCTGGTGCAGAACGCGCTCTGGTGGATTGGCATGACCGGCGTCGACGCCATCCGCCAGGACACCTATCCCTACGTGGACCGCCCGTTCTGGCAGCAGTGGCAAGCGGCCATCACCCGGCAGTATCCCAAGCTGGTGGTGGTGGGCGAGATTACGGCGCCGTCGCCGGCATCGCTGTCGTTCTTCCAAGGCGGGGTAAAGCACGGCGGAATCGATACTGGTCTGGCGAGCATGCTGGATTTTCCGCTGCAGCGAGCCACCCGCGAGGTCTTCGCGCAAGGCCAGCCGATGACCCGGCTCACCGACGTTCTGGCGCAGGACTCGCTCTATCTGCACCCCGAGATGCTGGTAGCCTTCGCCGGAAACCACGACGGCGAGCGCATGCTCACTGCCGCCGGTGGCGATATTGGCAAGCTCCTGATGGCCCAGTCGTTTTTGTTGACCACCAGGCGCACGGTGCATCTGTACTATGGCGACGAGATCGCGATAGGGAAGGGCGGGGACCGCACCGATCGCGGTATCCGCGCCGATTTCCCCGGCGGCTTTCCCGCTGACATGCTGCCTGGCGCTGTGAATGCTTTCACGCCCGAAGGACGCACCGGCGACGCCGCCGTAGTGTTCGATTGGATGCGCCGGCTGCTGCATTTCCGCCAGGCGCACACGGCCCTCCGGCGCGGCCGCCTGGTGCAGCTTTTCGTCACCGCCGATCAATACGCCTATCTGCGCAGCGCGCCCGAGGAATCCGTGCTGGTCGTGTTAAATCGTGCCGGCGCCGCCAAGCCGGTCGAGATCGAACTGGACGACCTGTTGGGCGAACTGGCGATCCCCGATGGATTGCGCTTCCGGCCCTGGGGGGCGGGGCCGGAACTCCCGGTTTCGTCCGGTAAGGTGGTGATCGCCCAACCCAAGGAAATCGAGATCTACTGGGCCACGCGCTGACCGGCCCCCGACCCGCCTCGAACCGTTCGTGGGGAGCCTCGCCGGCTCCAGTTGCGGGCTCCAGGGTCGCCCCCATTTCGGCATATACTGTGGAGCATGCCAAGTCTACCAACCCGGCGGGGCATATCGCGGCGTGCCGTCTTAGCCAGCGTTCCACTGGTCCAGATCTCGGCGCTCGCAGCCGCTGCACCCTCCATCGCGCCGGCTTTTACGCCCGATCAGATGAGACTGATCGACGCCGTCGTAAATCGCCTGATACCCACCGATGAACTCGGCCCCGGCGCCCGCGAGGCCGGCGTGCCCATTTACTTCGAACGTTCCTTCGCGGGCCATCTGAGTGGCGAGAGAAGTGTATTCTCTGCAGGCCTGGCCGCCATGGAAGCGGCCGCGCGCGCCCGGCACAACAACGCCTTCGCCCAACTCTCCCCTGACCAACAGGATGAATTTCTAAATGCGATGGAAAAAAACGACGTCTCCGATTTCCGCCCGGATTCGCGCACTTTCTTCAACCGCATCCGGCAGCTCACTCTGGAAGGCATGTTTGGCGATCCCTGGTACGGCGGCAATCGGGGCTTCGCCGGGTGGGATCTTATCCGCTACCCCGGTCCACGAATGGCTGTGTCCGCGGAAGACCAGAAGCTCCGGGAGCCGGTAAAGCCGCTTCGCACCTCAGGGCGCGGGGGCCGCTGATGGCTATCAAACTGAAACCCGTCGATGTAGCCACCATCGGCCTTGGCGGAGCCGGAGGCGTTGCGGTTCTCCCGCTGGCGCAGGCCGGACTGAAGATCGCCGGAATCGAAGCCGGTACCTGGCTCGACCCGCACAGTTTCCGCCCGGACGAAATCAACAACAATGTCCGCGGCTGGCCGGACTCTGTCCAGAAGGCCAATCGTGAAGTCCCCACGGTGCGCAACAGCCTCAACGGGCCCATTCTGCCCCGCCCCGCTGTCCACGCCATGATGAACGCCGTTGGCGGCACCACGCTACACTACTGGGCGCAGAGCTGGCGGCTCAATCCCTGGGACTTCAAAGTGCGCACTCGCGCCACGGAGCGTTACGGCAACCCGGCGATCCCGGCCGGTTCAACTCTCGAAGACTGGCCTCTCACGTATGACGAGCTCGAGCCTTATTACGATACGGTGGAGCACGCCATCGGCGTCTCCGGCAAAGCCGGCAACATTCAGGGCAAGCTCGACCCGCTGGGCAACGTCTACGAAGGCCCCCGCGCGCGCGAATACCCTATGCCAGCTTTGCGCAGCACCGGTTTCACCGAGTTAATGCGGGAAGCGGCCATAAGGCTTGGATGGAAGCCGTTCCGGCCACCCGCGGCCATAAACTCCGAAGAATACGACGGCCGGCCGGGCTGCGTCTTTCACGGCTACTGCAACCGCGGCGGCTGCCACATTCAGGCGAAGAACTCTACCGCCGTCACTACCATTCCCGCCGCGATCAAGACGAGGAACCTGACCGTCTTCGACCGCGCGCATGTGACGCGCATCGCGGTGGATGCGAATGGCCGCGCCTCCGGCGTCACATACCTCAGAGGCGGCAAAGAGTACTTCCAGCCGGCCGCGGTGGTTCTGCTCGCCTCCTACACTTACGAGAACACACGTCTGCTGCTGCTTTCGAAATCGAAGGCCTTTCCCAAAGGCCTCTCCAACAATCGCGGACAGGTCGGCCGGCATTACTTCGGCCACTGGGTCGCAGCCGGCAACGGCGGCGTAATCGCGCTGTTTCCCTTCGATCTCAATGTCTGGTACGGAACACCTGCGCAGGGCATGGTGCTGGATGACTGGGCCGATGACAACTATGACCATTCCGGGCTGGGCTTCATCGGCGGCACGAACCTGCACGTCTACAATGAAATGCACCCGATTCAATCCGCCGGCATGGAGACTTTTGGCGAGCCGGCATTCGGATCGCGCTGGAAGTCTTTCATCCACCAAAACGCGGCTCGTTGGAATACCGCGCACCTGCAGACCTCCACATTCCCATACGAAAACAACTTCCTCGATCTGGACGACACGGTGCTCGATCCCCTCGGCGACCCGGTCTGCCGCATCACCTCGCTCCCCCGGCAGAACGAACTGCGCGCCGTTGACTTCGCGCAACGAAAGATGGAGGAGTGGTACCGGGCCGCCGGCGCCATCAAAGTGGTCCGCCGGCCGATGAACCCGCCTGGCGTTTCCACGCACGCCTACGGCGGCACGCGTATGGGCGACAACGCGGAAACCAATGTGGTCAATCGGTGGGGCTTCTCTCACGAAGTCCCAAATCTCGGCATCCTCGGCGCTTCGGTAATGGGAACGAGCGGCGCGCGTAACCCAACCCTTACGTTGCAGGCTCTCTCCTGGCGCACAGCCGATCATCTCGCGAGGAACTGGAAATCGATAACCTTGTAATGCGGTGTGACTTGGGGGGCGTGGGAGCATGCCGACAATCCCGAATACCCGCGGGAGTATTCCGCGCCCGGCATCCGCATCGGAATCAACTACGCCGCTGATGAGCACTCGCAAACTCTCGTGGTGGCTGGCCGGCGGGCTGGCTTTCTCAGCCGCCTTCCTGGGCGTGCTCTGCGCCCAGCGCCCATTCCGCGAATATCCTGGTGTGGAGTACAACGATTTTCCGATCCCCAATGACTGGCAGGAAAAGACCGAGTGGGCCTTCGCCCGCCTGATGTATCCCCCGGCCATGGGAGTTCATGGCCGCTACGGGCGCTTCCGCAACTGGCCCTGGCAGCAGGGCCGCTCAAGCTGGACCACCGACTATCCGCGCTCCGACCGCCATTTCTCCGAAGCCATCCGCCGCCTCACGCGGGTCCACGCGCGCTCCGCCGAGCAGCCCGTGAACCTGGACGAAGGCGACCAGTACGATTGGCCGTGGCTCTACGCCGTAGAAGTGGGCCACTGGGATCTCACCGACTCCCAGGCCAAAGCCATGCGCGAATTCCTGGACCGAGGCGGCTTCTTCATGTGCGACGATTTTCACGGCACCGAGGAATGGGAGGTCTTTTCGCGAAGCATGCGCAAAGTCTTCCCGGACAAACAAATTGTCGAGATCGAAAACAAGGACGCCATTTTTCACACCATTTACGATCTCGACGACCGCTACCAGGTTCCCGGCGAGCAATTCGTACGCACCGGCAGCCTGTCCGAATACGGCGGTACCATTCCGCGCTGGCGCGGCATTTACGACGACAAAGGCCGCTTAGTGGTAGCTATTTGCCACAACATGGATCTCGGCGATTCCTGGGAGCACGCGGACAATCCCGAGTACCCCGAGAAATTTTCCGCCCTGGGCATTCGCATCGGCATCAACTACGTGGTCTACGCCATGACGCACTAAAGCTTTCAGCCAGCAGCTTTCAGCTATCAGCTAAACCAGCGCAACGCAAACGCGCCGAAGGCGCGGAGGTTTAAGCTGATCGCTGAAGGCTGATGGCTGAAAGCTTCCTCTACTTCCGCAAGTAGCTGTCATCCCCCCGCCGCCAATCGTCGCGTGAAGGCGCAAACACATCCACCACCACCGTGTCCTCCAGCGCCTCCACACCGTGCGGCACGTTGGGCGGAATCGTGATCGATTCGCCCGCCCGGACGATCTCCTCCCGGCCCTCGATGAAAAACTTCAACGCGCCCCGCTCCACCGTGGCCACCTGCTCGTGGATGTGGTGGTGCTCGGGAACCACGGCCGTTTTTTCGATCTCCAGCCGCGCGATCGTCATGTTCAGAGTGTGGATGTGCTTGCGCCTTACCTTCGGGTTCAATTGCTCCGCTTCCATCTGGTTCCAGTCGTGTCGTTGCATGGGCCGTATTCTATCATCCAAGTGATTCCATAGTATGATGAGAGCCTATGAAGGGCATTGTGCTCGCAGGCGGCACCGGAAGCAGGCTATTCCCGCTAACCAAGATCACCAATAAACATCTGTTGCCAATCTATGACCGGCCGATGATTTATTTCCCCATCCAGACCCTGGTGGATGCCGGGATTCGCGATATTCTCATCGTCACCGGCGGCCGCAATTCCGGCGACTTCCTCCGGCTTCTGGCCAACGGGAAGCAGTTCGGCCTTGCCCATATCAATTACACCTACCAGGAAGGCGAGGGCGGCATTGCCGACGCGCTGGCGCTGGCCGAGCACTTTGCCGACGGACAGAAAATCTGCGTGGTGTTGGGCGATAACATCATCGAGCGCGACATAGCCGAGGCCGCCGAGCGCTTCCGTAAACAACCGGCCGGGGCCCACATTCTGCTCAAGGAAGTGCCCGACGCCGAGCGCTTCGGCGTGGCCGAAGTGGCAGGCTCGAGGATCGTGGGCATCGAAGAGAAGCCGCGCCAGCCGAAGTCGAACTACGCCGTCACCGGAATCTACATGTACGATGCCACCGTCTTCGACAAGATCAAGACGCTGGTTCCGTCCAAGCGCGGCGAACTGGAAATCACGGATGTGAACAACGCTTATATACGCGAAGGTGGCATGACGTTTTCTTTCCTGGAAGGCTGGTGGACCGACGCCGGCACGTTTGAATCCCTGTTGCGCGCCGCCAACCTGGTGGCTGACTCAGGCGCACAAAAGACCGCCGCTCCCAGGGTTGGCGAAGCCGTGGAAGGAGTGGTTCGAGTCTGATGGCCCTGGCATCGGCGGGGGACCTTGAACTGGTGGTTCCGGAATGCCCCAAGGGCCTGGGCTCCCTGATCGGCGCGCCCGATTCACCCGATTTGATCGCCGGCGTGCGTGTGCACCCGCTGGCCATTTACCCGGACGATCGCGGCTACTTTCTGGAATTGCACCGGATGGGGCGCGGGTTGGCGGCGGTGTTTCCGCCCACGCGGTCGCAAATATCCGCGGCCGTGAATTTCGCCGGCACCGTGAAGGCCTTTCATTACCATCTGCATCAGACGGATTGCTGGACGCCCGTGAAGGGAATGCTGCAGGTGGCGCTGGTGGACCTGCGCCGCAGTTCGCCCACATTCGGGCTGCGCAACACCATGTACGTGGGGCCTCTGCGCCCGTGGCAGGTGCTGATTCCGCCGGGCGTGGCCCACGGATACAAGGTCATCGGCAACGAAGAATCCTTACTCGTGTACATGACCGACCAGTTTTACAATCCGCGGGACGAAGGACGCATCCCTTACAACGACCCGTCCATCAATTACGACTGGGAAACGCAGAGGAAGTAACACGGCTATTCATCGGAGCCGCGACCGTTAGGAAGCGGGTTTTGCCTGTGTGGGTCTTTTCAAAATGAAACTCCTCGTTACCGGCGGCGCAGGCTTCATCGGCTCGGCATTCGTCCGCATGGCTGTGGGCGATCGCGGCTTCCACGTCGTCAATCTGGACAACCTCACCTACGCCGGGAACCTCGAAAACCTGGCGCCCATCGCCGGCCGGGAATGCTACCGCTTCGTACATGGCGATATCTGCGATGCCGCCCTGGTCGCGTCGGTCCTTGCCGACGCCCAGCCCGATGCCATCGTACATTTCGCCGCCGAGTCGCACGTGGACCGCAGCATTCTCTCGCCCGAGCCAGTGGTCCGCACCAACTTGCTTGGCACCTTCACGCTGCTCGATGCGGCCCGCCGCCACGGCATCGGCCGGTACGTGCACGTTTCCACCGACGAGGTGTATGGCAGTCTGGCGCCGCCCCTCGAAGCCACCGAAGAATTTCCGCTGAATGCCAGCAGCCCGTATTCAGCCTCGAAGGCCGGTGCGGACCTGCTGGCGCGCTCTTACTTCGTCACGTACAAGCTGCCGGTGCTGATCACGCGGGCCTCGAATAACTACGGCCCGTACCAGTTTCCCGAGAAACTGATTCCGCTCATGATTGCCAACGCTTTGTCGGACCAGCCGCTGCCCGTCTACGGCGACGGCATGCAGGTTCGCGACTGGCTGTACGTGGATGACCACTGCCGCGGCATCCTGGCCGTACTCGAAAAAGGCCGCGACGGCGAAATCTATAACATCGGCGGCAACCGCTCACTGCCGAATCTGGAAGTGGTGCGTCAGGTCCTTTCGCTCACCGGCAAGCCTGAAAGCCTCATCCATTATGTGAAAGACCGCCCCGGCCACGACCGTCGTTACGCGCTCTCCAGCGCCAGGCTGACGCGCGAAACCGGCTGGGAACCTGCGATGGATTTCGAGGCGGGCCTGGCTCGGACCATCGATTGGTATCGTGCCAATGCCGCCTGGGTGGCACGCGTGTGCTCGGGCGAGTATCGTAACTATTACGAGCGCAATTACGGCAACCGTTCGGTAACGCTCTAAACGACGAGCTTGTTTGGCTCGCTACCACTTGGTTTTGGCCGCATCCCTGCCAAAAATACTTTGTAGCGCGTTTTCTCTTTCACCCGCCGGTCAAGCTGGCCCCCGCTGTCGCCGGTGCTTGGCCAAACACTGCCCGGCAACACCCAATGTACGACGCGCCTGAGCGCCTGAACCGCTGGCCCGGCCGGTGGCGGTAGACTTGGAAAGTGCCCGCTCTGCTCAGGGTCAGGGGCTATCGGTTCTTCTTTTTCAGCATGGAGGGGCGCGAGCCGCCGCACATTCACGTCGCCCACGCCGGACGGTATGCGAAGTTTGGCTTGATCCTGTATCGGTCGCCGACGTGAGAGGTTTTCGGGCGAATGAGATGACCGACATTCGAAAAATTGTTATTGAGAATGGAGTTCTTCCTGGAGAGGATGGTATGAGTACTTTGACGGAGAAAACTGAAGCGCTGGCTGTAGAGGTGTCGTGTTCGATGGATGCGCTTTCGGTTACTCTGACCGATGGGCGAGTTGTTTCAGTGCCTCTCGTGTGGTTTCCGCGGCTCGCCGACGCGTCACCGCGACAACGGTCCGACTGGGAATTGATTGGCGGCGGCATCGGAGTTCATTGGGAGGCGATCGACGAGGACATCTTGGTGGCTAGCTTGTTGCACCCCGAAAACTTCGTGAGGCTGCCCAGTAAGGTACTACCGCCAATGAGCCGTGCTGAGCGGTCTAAGGCGGGGTCCAGGCGGAAGCGCGCGGTTCGCGGCTAGCGGACCCGTGAGACTGGAGAGAACCACGCCAAGGCCTCGCATCGGCCAGACAGCGGGGGCGCTCAAGTGCACCTCCCTCACGGCCAGAGTGCTACGATGAAATCCAAACTGACCGACCCTTCATGCGCGTGGCGATTGAAGCCGCATCCCTGGCCCTGACGAGCGGCGGGCTCGCCCGCTACACGTCTGAACTCAGCCTGGCACTGGCGCGGGAGTTCCCAGACGATGAATTCTTTCTGCTCTCCGACCAGCCTTTCCGCATGCCGCCGGGCGCTCCGCCCAACCTCAAGCGCGGCGGCGGCCCGCTGAGCGCCATAGACCGCCGCTGGTGGCTGTGGGGCATGCACCGCGAAATGAACCGTCTGGGCGCGGACCTGGTGCACGGGCCCGATTTTGCGGTGCCGTACATCCCCCGCCGGCCTAGCGTGCTCACCATCCACGACCTGTCGCCATGGATGGACAAGAGCTGGCACCATGCGGCTGACCGTGTGCGCGGCCGCACGCCGCTGCTGCTCGATCTCGGAATCGCCACTATGATCGTCACTCCCGGCGAAGCCGTGCGCCAACAGACCATCGAGCGCTTTCACCTGCGGCCCGAGAGAGTGGTCGCCGTGCCCGAAGCCGCGGCTTCCTGGTTTCAGCCCGTAGAGTTCAGGCCGGTAACGACGGCCGCCGCGGGCCCCGGCGCTCCTGTCGCCCCCGCCCTCGCCTCCCCAGCCGACGGCCCAATCGCCGCCCGTCCGTACTTCCTCTTCGTGGGAACGCTGGAGCCCAGGAAGAATCTGGCCGCGCTCCTGGATGCCTGGCGCGCCGTCCGCCGGGAACATCCCATCGACCTGGTGTTAGCCGGCCGCCGGCGCGCCGACGCTCCCGAGATTCCCGCCGAGCCCGGCTTGCGGCTGATGGGTGAGGTGGCCGACGAAGACCTGTCCGCGCTCTATTCCGGAGCGCTGGCATTCGTCTACCCATCGCTGTACGAAGGCTTCGGCTTGCCAGTGCTGGAAGCCATGCAGTGCGGCGCCTGCGTGATCGCATCGCACGCCGTCGCCGAAGCCGCTGGAGATGCCGCAATCTATGCCGATGCCTCGGAGGACCTGGCCCGCGCCATGCGGCAGGTGGCGGTGGAGCCGGAGTTCCGGGCGGCCTGGCGCGCCCGCTCGCTCGACCGCGCCCGCCAGTTCTCCTGGGAACGGACGGCGCGCCTGACACGACAGGTGTACGAGGAGGCACGGAAGCGTTTTGGCAACTGACCGCGGTGCGCGGCCATCCGCGCTGTTCCTATCGCCCGAAGCGCCCTACCCTTTGGCCGGAGGCGGCGCTTTGCGTTCCGCCTCGCTCCTGCAATATCTGTCGCTCGGCCACGATGTGGACCTGCTGGTTTTTCGCCAGCCCGGCGCCCCAGACCCCGCGCAGTGCCTTCCCGCCGGTCTGGCCCGCCGCGTCTTCGTAATCGACCTTCCCGCTACCGGCCGCGGCCCGGCGTCGCGCGTCCTTCGCAATGCCGTGCGGATGGCGCGGCGCGTGCCGCCCCTGGTAGACCGCTTCGCCGGTTTCGGCGGCGTCATCGCCAGCATGCTGCGGGGCTCCCATTACGACCTGGGGGTGGTGGAACACTTCTGGTGCGCGCCCTATTGGGAGCAGGTGTCGAAGGTGTGCCGCCACACCGTGCTCGACCTGCATAACGTCGAATCCGTGCTGCACGCCCGCTGTGCCGCGGACCGCGGCGACCGGGCGGCCTTGGCGCATCGCGTCTTTGGGCGCGCCTCGCTGGTTCTGGAGCGCCGTTGGCTGCCGCGCTATTCTCAAATCCTGACTGCCTCCGAATCCGACGCCGAACAGGTTCGCGCCATCGCGCCCGGCGCCGGCATCACCGTCTACCCGAATGCCATCCCGCTGACGCCACAACCGCCGGGCTCAGACGAAAACGCCATCGTCTTCTCCGGCAACCTGGAGTATCACCCCAATATCTCGGCCGTGCGCTTTTTCCGATCCGAGATCTGGCCCCAGCTCCGCCGCCGTTGGCCAGACCTGGCATGGCGCCTGGTAGGCAAGAATCCGGCGGCCGTGGCCCGATATACAGCGGGTGACCCGCGCATCCAGGTGGTCGGCCCGGTGGAAGACGCCGTGGCGGCACTGGCGCGTTGCCGTGTCGCAGTTGTACCAATACTTACAGGAAGCGGAACGCGGTTCAAAATTCTGGAAGCCTGGGCCGCCGGGTTGCCCGTAGTTTCCACTACACTTGGTGCAGAAGGGCTGCCCGCGCAGGATGGGGTGAACCTGCTGCTGGCGGATTCCCCCGCCGCCTTCGCCGAGGCTGTTACAAGGCTGTTGAATTGCTCTAATTTGAGACATAACCTGGGCTCGGCCGGAAGGCTATTGCTGGAAAAGGAGTTTACATGGGACGCGGCGTGGAAGAGTTTGGACTTTTAACACAGCCGAGGGTCATTAAGGTCCGTTATACTGGACGGGTTGATGCTTTTTGCCGTTGATGCCCACGCCATCGGCCGCCACCTCACGGGCAACGAGGTTTACGTTCGAAGTCTATTGAACGCATTCGGCGCCTTGGGTACCGACTCGAGGGGTACAGGCTCGAAGGGTGCAGACTCGAAGTTTGTCGCGTACGTGTCCTCCGACAGCGCGGCGCAATGCATTCCAGCCAGCATCCGAACCCGGAAGATTGCCGCCAACCCATTCGTGCGTCTCGGGTACGATCTGGCGATGCAGGTTCGCCGGGATCGTCCCGATCTGCTGCACGTTCAGTACACCGCTCCCATCGGTTGCTCCGCGCCGGTGGTAGTCAGCGTTCACGATGTGAGTTTCCTGGAGCATCCCGAGTACTTCACCCGCGACCGCGCCTGGCAATTGCAGTGGACCGTGCGGCGCACCGTCAAGCGCGCCGCCAAAATTCTGACCGGAAGCGAATTTTCCAAGTGGTCCATTCTCAAAGTCTACGGCGACCTGGACGAGAATAAAGTAGTGGTGGTGCCCAACGCGGCCGCCTCGGAATTCCGGCCGCTTTCCCGCGAAGCCGCCACCGTGGCACTGCGCGAGCGGTTTTCCGTTGCCGCGCCATTCATCCTGTCGGTGGGCGATCTGCAGCCCCGTAAGAACCAGATTGGCCTGATCCGGGCCTTTGCCCGCATGGTGAAGGCATACCCGCAGCTCAAGCAGCACCTGGTGCTGGCCGGAAAGGAAACCTGGTTTGCCGACCAGGTCCACAAAGCGGCGCGCGATTCGGGCGTGGCCGACCGCATCCAATTCTTCGGCTTCGTTTCCGACCAGGATCTGCTGCAGCTCTACAACGGCTGTGACCTTTTCGTTTTCCCATCATTTTACGAAGGTTTCGGCCTGCCGGCGCTGGAAGCCATGGCTTGCGGCCGCGCCGTAGTCTGTTCCCATACGTCGGCGCTGCCGGAGGTGGTGGACGGCGCGGCCATTCTCTTCGACCCCTACTCCACCGACGAGATCGTTCGGGCGATCGCCGATCTGCTGCTGGATTCCGAACTTCGCCTGCGCTACGAACGCCTGGGCCTGCAGCGGGCGGCGCACTTCAGTTGGCAGAAAACAGCGCAGCTCACACTCGAAGTCTTTCACAACGTACTGGAGCAGCCGCGCGTGCCTGCCGCGCGCGAGCGTTCCCGAACCATAGTTCACCGATGAATCTCAGTTTACCGATGAATCTCAGTTCACAGATGAATCTCCTTCGGCCTCTTATCCTGATTTCCATGGTGGCGGCGCCTGGCCTGCCCGCCGCCGACAACCTCACGGGCTTTCCTTTCCAGAACGAGACCCTGCGGTACAACGTCAACTGGCCCAGCGGGCTGAGCCTGGGCGAAGCTATTGTCAGTGCCAGCAAGGTCACCGCCGGGAAGGACACCGCGAGTAAGCCGGGTGCGGCGTGGAACTTCGCTCTCAATCTGACCGTCAGTATCCCAGGCTTTCCGCTGGGCGACACATATCGTTCCAGCGCCGCGGCTACCGACTTGTGCTCCACGGAATTGAACCGCGAAGTCAGCCACGGCAGCAAAAAGGTCACCGAGAAAACCACCTTCGACCAGAAGAATGGCACCGCCAAACGCCAGACCGTTACTCCTGCCGGCGGCGGCTCGAGTGACCTCAGCTTTCACGGCTGCGGGCAGGATGGGCTGGCCTTCTGGTTCTTCGCGCGGCGTGAACTTGGGCAGGGAAGAGTGCCACCGCCCGAAACGGTATTCTTCGGATCGGGTTACACAGTTCGCCTGGAGTACACCGGCGCCCAAACCATTCCGGTGGCCGAGAAACCGACGGTGACCGACCATCTGGTGGCGCACGTAAAAGGCCCGGCGTCCGATTTCACCTTCGAAATCTTCTACGCGCGCGACGCGGCGCGCACCCCGCTGCTCCTCAAGGTCCCAGTCACGGTAGGCACGATTTCCCTGGAACTGGTGCGCTAGGGTCAAGCTTCTATGAACCGCAGAGACGCTGAGACGCTGAGGAAAGCGCAGAGAAAGGCAACTATGGTTTGGCGTACACAAAGGCCGAGCCGGCCCGGTAAGCCCGTGTTTGGCGCGCAGAGGAAGCAGAGACATCGTTGGCTGCTCTGGTGCGCAAGTGTGTCCGGCGGGCAGCCCCAACCAACCGCGACACGCTCCGCAGCGCCAGCATGGGAGTGTCTCTGCTTCCTCTGCGCACCAGCCTGGGGATTTCTGTCAAGCCCCACACCACGCATAGGGTCAAACCAGATCTGGTCTTCCTCTGCGCTTTCTCTGCGGCTCTGCGTCTCTGCGGTGAGCGTGCTCTTTCGGTCCGTCGCGGAGCCTCGCTGAAAATGCGCCTGGCATTTTTCTCCCCGCTGCCCCCGGCGCGCAGCGGGATCGCCGACTATTCCGAAGCGCTGCTGGCGTCACTCAAGCCGCTGATTGGCGCCGAACACGGCTCGGATTCGGGACACGGCTCCGATTCGGAACACGGCTCCGATTTGGGACACGGCTCCGGGGTCGAAGTCTTTTCGGGCGGCCACCAGCCGTATGACCCGGCCCGGTTCGATATCGCTCTCTACCACGTCGGCAACAACGGCCATCACGGCTTCGTTTACGAAACCGCGCTGCGGCATCCGGGAGTGGTGGTGATGCATGAATCCAACCTGCACCACCTCATGGCCGACCTCACCATCAAACGCGGCGATTGGGACGGCTACGTGCGCGAGTGCGAATACAACGGCGGCGCAGCGGCGCGCGAATTCGCCCTCCGTGTGCGGCGCCTGGAAATCGGGCCGGACTACGAGGGCGTGCCGATGACGCGTCGGCTGCTGGATTCGGCCCGCGGCATCGTGGTGCACAGCCGCTTCATGGCCCGCGAAATGCGCGCCGCCGGATTCGTGGGGCCGGTGGCGGTGATTCCCCACGGCGCCTGGATTCCGGAAGGCCACCGCGCCGCCTACCGCTACAAACTGGGGCTGGACGAAGTGACGCCGCTGGTGGGCATCTTCGGGTTTCTGAAACCCTACAAGCGCATCCCCGAGTCTTTGCGGGCCTTCCGCCGCCTGGTGCGCCTGGTGCCCAACGCCCGCATGATCCTGGTGGGCGAGGCCCATCCGGAATTCCCCGTGGAGCCGTTGATCCGCTCCATGGGTCTCTCGGCCAATGTTCGCGTGCTGGGCTTCACGCCCATCGCGGAATTCGTCGGCTATCTGAGCGCCTGCGACATCGTGCTCAACCTGCGATATCCCACCGTGGGGGAAAGTTCCGGCACGCTGCTGCGCTCGCTCGGCCTGGGCAAGGCCGTTATGGTATCCGAACTCGGCTCGTTTCAGGAATTCCCGGAGGATGTCTGTCTCAAGGTGCCGGTGGGCGCGGGCGAAGAAGACCTGATCTTCGAGTACCTGAACCTGCTGGTATCGCGGCCGGACGTGACGCGGCAGTTGGGAGCCCGCGCCAGGGATTACGTGGCGCGCGAGTGCAATTGGGATACGGTGGCCCGGCAGTACGCCGGGTTCCTGGAAGCCGTGGTGGCGAGGCGCGAATGGTCGCCGCCAGGAAAAGCGCCGTTCGAGCCGGAAGGCGGGCCGCGAGCCGAGCCGCAAGCCCCACCGCAAGCATTGCCGGACGCCGCGCCGGCAACCCAGCCGGCAGCCCAGCCGCAAGCGGCGCCCGTGGACCCGGAATACCTCAACGGCTGGGCCGTTTCCGACGCCTCCCGCGGCTACCTGGAGACCCATCAGACCCGCCTGATCAAGACGCTGGAAATCACACCGCCCGGCACTGCCGCCGACCGCATTCTGGAAATGGGCGCTTACCTGCAAATCACGCCCGCACTGCGCTCGAAGCTGGGTTATGGCGAAGTCCGCGGCTGCTACTATGGCAAACCTGGGCGCTCCGATCATCGCGAGGTCACCTCCGCCACCGGCGAACACTTCGCCTGCGAGATCGACCACTTCGATGCCGAGAAGGACCCGTTCCCTTATCCCGATGGCCACTTCTCCACCGTGCTCTGCGGCGAGCTGATCGAGCACTTGTTCGAAGACCCGATGCACCTCATGAGCGAGGTCAACCGCATTCTGAAACCGGGGGGCCATTTCGTGCTGACCACGCCCAACGTGGCGGCGCTGCGCGGCATTTCGGCCATTCTGCAGGGGTACCATCCCGGCTTCTTCCACGCCTATATCCGGCCGGCGGATTCCGGTGAAGTGGATGCGCGCCACAACCGCGAATACACGCCGCGCGAGATCCACAAACTGATGGAGAATTCCGGTTTCGAGGTGACGCGCCTGGAGACCGGCGAATTCCGCGACGAGCCGCACCCCGAGTTCGGCTGGGTGCTGCACCTGCTGCGGCACTACTGGCTGGAAACCGATCTGCGAGGCGACGGAATTTACGCGCTGGGACGGAAAACCGGGCCGGTGAAGGAGCGGTATCCGGAGTGGTTGTATTCTTAGGAGTTGTCAGTGGGAAGTTGTCAGTCGTCAGTTGTCAGTCGTCAGTCAAAAACAGTGGGCGCGCGCCCGAGGTGTTGACTGAAAACTGATAACTGATGACTGACAACTAATGCGCCGATGAACGCCACCTACTTACAGCACGACGTTTCGCTCGACCCGGACGGCCGCACGGTGCACGCGCGGTTCGGCGTTCGCAACGACACCGGGGAAGCCTGGCGCGCCGCCGAGGGCTTCGGCTTCGGCTACCATCTGTTCGATGCCGATACCGGCACGCTGATTATCGACGGCGCCCGCGTGCATCCCGCCGGCGATGTGAAACCCGGCGAAACCGCGCGCGTGCAATTGGATTTCGAACTGCCCGCGGAGGATGGCCGCTACCAGGTGCTGCTTTCGGCGATGCGCGAAAACGTCTGCTGGTATTACGAGCAGGGCTGGCCGTTTCTGCTGGTGGAAGGCGCCACCGAGCGCGGCGCGGCCAGGCTGGAGCGCGTGCGCGTGGCCAACGCCCGGGCGCTGGGCCGCAGCCGCGCGCTGCGCGCCCTCGGCCGGGCATTTTACTTTCCCGTGCTCACCATCTGGCGCAACCACGGCTTGATCCGCGTGATGGTGCGGCGCGATGTGCTGGGCCGCTACCGCGGCTCGTTCGGCGGCTCGTTCTGGACGGTGATCAATCCGCTGCTGCTGATGCTCACCTACCTCTTCGTGTTCGGCTTCGTACTGGACTCGAAGTTTCCCGGCGACCCCAGCAAAACCGGTTTCGCGCTCTACTACCTGGCCGGCATGCTGCCCTGGCTGGCCTTCAGCGAAGCCGTGGGCCGCGCGCCCGGCGTGATGCTGGAGCATCGCAATTTCGTCAAGAAACTGGTATTCGCCGTGGAGACGCTGCCGGTGAATCTGGTGGTTTCGGGCCTGGTCAACCAGTTTTTCGCGGTGCTGCTATATTGCGCCTTCCTGCTGGCGGTGCGCCACCGCGTGCCGGCGTCGGTGCTGTGGCTGCCGGTGCTGTTGGTGCCGCAAATCCTGTTCACCGCCGGTCTGAGCTGGTTTCTGGCCGCACTGGGCGTGTTCGCGCGCGACCTGGGACAGATCATGGGCTTCGTGATGACCATCTGGTTTTTCATCACGCCGATCTGTTACGCCGAAAGCTCCCTGCCCAAGGCCGCGGTGCCGCTGATGTCGAAGAACCCGATTTACGTTCTGGTGCGCGGCTACCGCACCGTCTTTCTGGAGAACCACGCGCCCGATTTCGGCCCGCTGTGGAAGCTGTGGCTGCTGGCCGCGGTGGTGTTCATTCTGGGCCACGCCTGGTTTTACAAATTGCGGAAATCCTTCGCCGACATGATGTAAGGTGGCGCATGCTTGAGCTTGCGCCTGATTTGCCCCAGCGGGGACGCGCGTAAACCACCGACAGATTCCCCGGACGAGGCGAGTTTGGATATGATCAGGCAGTTGCCTGGCGCGAGGAGGTAATGTGCATGGTAGATGACGGATCGATATTGGTAACCGGGGCAGCCGGCCAAGTGGGGTCGGTCGGACGCACCGTCGTCGGCCTGCTACTCGATCAAGGCCTTCCGGTTCGCGCCATGGTGCGGCGCGACGACGAACGGGCGGCGT